>Ga0316206_1001371_pt1 | contig 22041 bp, 20 predicted proteins | sample 6monthpyrite_MG_FD_204942 | JGI IMG/M metagenome (GOLD analysis project Ga0316206, IMG submission 204942) | Microbial mat bacterial communities from mineral coupon in-situ incubated in ocean water Damariscotta River, Maine, United States -... | ecosystem: Environmental > Aquatic > Marine >... | reverse complement strand
CCTTGTAGTTATAGGTCACCGGCTGCAAACCCTCGAGGGTGTCCAGTGCCGCGTCCAGGCTGAGGGTTTCGATGTTCTGCTTCAACGTCCGGCTAGAGGCGTTCTGCCAGACACCCGCCGCGGTCAGCACCGCAAGCGAGGTATCGGTGGTGATGACATTCGCGCCGGTGGTCAGGATATTGATGGCACCGGTCGTACCGCCCAGCGTCAGCGCGTTCTGGTTGCCGCCATAGAAGAAATCCATCGTGTCGGCGCTATGGTTATAGCGGAGCCGCCCGGCGATTTCATTGTCGGCATCACCAAAGCCCAGCTGCACATTGCCCGCATTACCGGCAATCATCGACACACGGATGTTATCAGAGGTGGCCGCGTTGTTCTGGAAAGCCGCGGTGGTGATATCGTTCAGGTCCATGGTCGCGCCGCCGTCAAGCACATGCAGCCCCGCATCGGGTGACTGGGTGCCAACACCGATATCGCCGGTGCTGCCCTCAATGATCAGCGCGTTGGTCGGCGCAGAGGGGAAGACCTTGAATGGCAGGGTCGAGCCGTTGGTGGCGTCGCGGACGAAAAAGTTCGCCTCGTTGCCCGCCACATCCCAGGTCTGCGGGGTAAAGCCGCTGCTGCCGTCCTGTTCCAGGCGCAGGGTGGGCGTGTTGCCCTCCTTGACGTGGATATTGACGACCGGGGTGTTGGTGCCCAGACCGATCCGGCCGGCATCATCGACATACAGCGAATGGCTGGGCGCGTTGCCCTCGATGGTGAACGGCGTGCGCCCGCCATCAATATCGTCGATCGAGAATTTGTTCAGCCCGCCATTACTGGAGTCGTTGGCGGTGATCTGCCAATCGCGCGACGGGAAGCTGGCCGAAGTCGACGTATCCTGGAACTTGATCCGCAGGTTGTTTTCTTTCAGCCGGATCGTGTCAAAGCCAAAGCTTTCGCCATTCACACAGTCCTGGCCGACGCAGATCGAGCCATCGACGATCAGGTCATCAAGGATCTGCTGGTCGGCACTGGCGGCGGTTGCGGCCAGCGACAGTGCACCGGCGGCGAGTGTCAGGCTGGCATAACGAAGGTGGATTTTACGGGTCATTGCCCTATTCCTCTCTGTTGATTTATTTGCAGTGCCGACCCCTCCCAGGTCGACAGGCGCTCCATCACCCGACCCATCACCCCGCACTGAATGGCGGCGCGCTGTTGTGTGGGGATGGTATGTCTGGTCACGTACAATAATCTCTTTCGTGAATGCATATGATAGGCACGGCCAACGCACAGTTTGTCACATGGCTGACCCTGAAACGCCATTAATACTGATTCCTATCATACTGACCTTAGGGAAGATTTCAACAAATCAGCCTATGAAAGTCAGGAAATAAACTTCGGCCCCGGGCATTTAGGTCAAATCAACCTATGCGTTTGCGCAGCCAGCCCAGGAAAGCCCGGTCGGGGCTGCGCAAACGCGCCCGCCCCGAGCTTGCCCACCACGCTTTCCACTCTGCTTCCAGCGCGTGAACGTCCCAGCCCGGCGCCAGACCGCGCGCGGCCTCTAACGTATCGGAATTCAACCTTGGGGTGTCTACCCCCTCGACCACAACGCTGCGTGGAGAGACATGCAGGATATCGCCGGGCTCTTCGGCCAGCCGGTAGCCGGGCAAATGGTCGGTGGCGATGATCTCGCGCAGCATGGCCCGAAACACCCGGCGCGGGCTGCCGGACCCGGATTTTTTCAACAATGTGTCCACCGACACCCGCCAGCCGGGCTGACGCCCGCAATGTTTGCGCGCCAACTCATAAATCCGCCGCTCCAGCGGCTTGCGCAGGCGGAAATAATCCCGGCTCAGCGTCAGAACCGACCGCCCCAGTACCGCGCGATACAGCCATTCGCTGATCGTCACCGACACGCTGACCATGCGCCCGCCGGTTTTTGCCGACGTGGGGGTTTTGCGCACGATCTCCCAGCTTTCGATCAGGCCGAACCCGCTGGTCACCTGTTCTTCACCGGTGGTGATATTGGTCGTGATGCGGGTGCCTGCCAACCGCTCGAACGCCTCGCGCAGGCGCCGATAGGCATCGCCGCTGGTTTCGCGATTGGTGGCAATCAACAGATCATGCGCCTTCAGTGTCAGTGTCCGGCTGACCGCGCGCCCGGCATTCAGCGCCGCCATCAGCTGGCTGATGCAATAGATCAGGATATCCTTGTCATGAATCGTCGCGCGCCCTTTGACGCTGGGGGTAATCGTGATCTCTGTGCCATTATGTTCATAGGCCAGCACCTTGCGGTCTGGCCGGGTGCTTAGCGAAAATATTGGATGTTCCATCGACGCCAGATCATCCTTGGGCAGCGCCCCAAAAAGATCGCAGACGAAAAAATCGCCCGTCAGATGCCGGTCCGGAATAAGGGATGCCCCGCTCATTTGCCTGTCTCTGCCCGCTCATTGGTCGCGGGTTTGTCCTGCGACTCGTTTTCGTGGTTTCAGTGACACCTTGGTAAAGTTATCCACAGCCCTGTGTCCAGCCTTGCCTTCGTGGGATCAGAGTCACAGGCTCGTGGGATCAGAGTCACCTTTTCGGGGGTTCAGAGTCACCCGGCCCCAGAAAAACCCGCTGTTGCGCCTTATTTACAAAAGGTTTGGTGAAGCTCTTCCACCCCTGTAACAATAAATTAACAGAATTCTAACGGCTAAAAAAATCGCCGCCCCAATGACAAACCGCCCGAACACCTTAAAAACCCTGAATTTGCTTAGAAAAATATGTATTTATGCGGGTTTTTCTTTCATATGCCCTGTTTATGCGTATATTGGGAAAAACAACGCATATGAAAGCGCGCTCTGGATGCCGATTCTTGGGTAGGTTTGCGCGATATAAAAAAGCGGGCAGGCTTCATGGCAGTTTCGATCGGGCAAGAGCAGCCCCCCTATTTCAACATCAACCCTGATGCGGCTTTGGCCGATCTCGGCGATCCCACCAGCAGCGTCGATTTTGCCGCCATCGCCACCGCCTGTGCCAGAGGGCGCGATGATCTGGCCAGCCGCGGCTTGCAGGAAGACGGGCGTAAAACCCTGCGGCTGTTTTCCACCTGGGAAATCACCAAATATCTGATCCCCGTCGCCACGCCGCATTTCCGCCGGGTGCTGAAGGCCAACCCGAACCTGCCCCAGGGCCGCAGCGAAACCGAGGGCGGTGCCAAGTGGTTCACCCTTGATGAGGTGCTGCAACTGCGCGCCCATTTCAGCGTCGAGGGCTCCAAGGCGAAAGAGTATGTTCCCTACCGTCCCAAGGGCCTGCCCGCGAAGATGGTCGCGGTTGCGAACTTCAAGGGGGGTGTCGGCAAAACCAGCACCTGCGCGCATCTGGCGATGTCCGCCGCGCTGGACGGCTACAAGGTGCTGGTGATTGATCTCGATTCCCAAGGCTCGATGACCTCGATCTTCGGCGGTCAGGTTGCCGATGAATGGCAGACCGTTTTCCCCCTGTTGGCGCGCCATTACGCCAGCCATCTGCGCCACGAAAACCAGTCGCGCCTTGATCGGGGGGAAACTCCGATTCCGCTGGATGAGACTCTGTCCGAGGCGTTGAACCTGTCGTCCGGCGACGTCATCCAATCCACCCATTGGCCCAATATTGATCTGATTGGTGCACAGCTCAATCTGTATTGGGCAGAGTTCCAGATACCCGTCTGGCGCATGCAGGCCCGCACCTGGAAGCTGTGGGATGCGCTGACAGACCGGCTAGAGGCCGATGGCGTGCTGGATGATTATGACCTGATCTTCCTCGATACCCCCCCTGCCCTTGGCTATCTGACGATCAACGGACTGGCGGCCTCTGACATTCTGCTGGTGCCGCTGGGGGCATCGTTTCTGGAATTCGACAGCACGGGGCGGTTCTTTGATATGCTGCATTCCACGTTTTCCTCGATTGAAGAGGGTGAAAACATCGCAGCCCGTGCCCTGGGACGCCCGGAAATGGCGTTTGAATGGGACGCAGTGCGCGCGGTGCTGACGCGCTATGACGGGGGTCAGCAGGCCGAACTAGCGTCTCTGATGCAGGCCTATTTGGGGCGCACACTGTCGCCGCATCGGCAGGATTTCACCGCGCTGATCGGGCAGGCGGGCGAACAGGTCAATGGCATATACGAGGCTGATTACCGCGATTTCAACCGCGAGACTTATGTGCGTGGGCGCGAGGCGTTCGATGAAACCTATGCTGCCTTTAAACGGCTGCTGCTGGGGATCTGGCGACGGGATGAAATCGCGCAAACAAGATCAAACGAAAAGCAGGCCGCGAAGGCCGAACAAGGGGCGTGAAATGTTTCGCGCGCGAAACATTTGGGTCGCAGGCTATGCAACGGGCAGCGCACGGTCAGGTAACCGGGCTGGAACCCGACATAGGGTAGGGCAGGGCTAAAGGAGACTGATATGGCAAGGCGCAAGCGATTGACCCCGGCGCAGCCCGGCTATCTTGAGGCGAATCCGGCAGAGTTAGAGACCAAATCAATGGCGTTCCCCGCGACCCGTGCACCTGTGGCACAGGTCGCGGGCGAGGCCTCGGCGGCGGCGGCCTTGCAGGAACTGGCGGGCGAGGTAAAGCGCGCCCGCGATGAGGGGTGGATGATTCAGGCGCTGCCTGAGGGCCAGGTTGAGGCTGGCTATCTGGTGCGCGATCGGATGCTTGCCAATGAGACAGAGTTGGCGGCGCTGATGGAAAGCCTGCGTGCCCGGGGGCAGCAAACGCCTGTCGAGGTCGTGCAGCTGGGTGAGGCGCGTTATGGGCTGATTTCGGGCTGGCGCCGTCTGACCGCGCTGCGCCGACTGCGGACCGAAACCGGCGAAGACCGGTTTGCGATGGTCCAGGCGGTCCTGCGCCAACCCGAAACCGCCGCCGATGCCTATATTGCCATGGTTGAGGAAAACGAAATCCGCGTGGGCCTTAGCTATTATGAACGCGCGCGGGTGGCCGCCAAGGCGGTCGAGCAGGGGGTCTATGACGGTGAAAAACAGGCTCTGTTACAGCTGTTTTCCACCGCAAGTCGCCCGCGCCGATCCAAGATTCGGTCCTTTCTGACGCTCTATCATGCGGCAGATGATTTGCTGCGGTTCCCGATGGCGATTGGCGAGCGGCTGGGTCTGGCCCTGGCCAAGCGACTTAATAGCGATCCGGAACAGATAAAGGCACTGCGTGCCGCGCTGACAGAGTCCCGCCCCGAGGATGCCAGCGCAGAGCTGATCTGCCTAGAGAATTTTCTATCCGGTACTGTCGCAAAGCTGTCTCTAAACCCGTCTTTAGAGACAGATAAAGCCAGACCAATGCCGCTGCCGCATGGGTTTGATTATTCGATAGAGGGGATCAACGTGACCTTTGGCGCCCGCATGCTGACGCTGAAAGGGCCGGGGGTGAATGACGATTTGCGCCAGCGCCTTTTGGCTTGGCTAAAGGACACCAGCTAACCGGAATTTGTTTCGCGCGCGAAACAATCGCCCAATATCGACTCTGAAATGGAAAGCGCTCTCCGGCATCAGCCAGAGAGCGCTTTTTGGTCTGACCTGACGATGCAGGCTTATTTTGCTTTGGGCTTGCGGCCCAGGCCGATTTTCTTGGCGGTATCCGCGCGGCGCTTGGAATAGGACGGCGCAACCAGTGGATAGTCCTTGGACAGTTGCCAGCGGGCGCGGTAGTCGACGGGCGACAGGCTGTGCTCGGTCGACAGATGCCGTTTCAGCGTCTTGAAGCTTTTGCCACATTCCAGGCAGATGATGGCATCTTTGCTGACCGAAGCGTCAATCGGAACCGCCGGGGCAGGGGGCCCCTCTGGTGCGGCGTCGTTCCCACCGGCGCTTTCACCGTTGGCCAGGCCCTGCAGGGTGCCATGCACGCTGCGGATCAGGTCGGGCAGGTCGCCCTGGGGCATCTGGTTGTTGCTGGCAAAGGCGGCGACGATTTCGGCCGCCATGACCAAAACGTCGTCTTCGGTGCCGAGCGTGATTTCTGAGATGTCTGACATGTGAGTGTCCTTCTTGTGGAACAAAGTTTCCCGAACTGGGAAACCGATTTAGGGAAGATCGCTTGTCCAAGTCGCTTTGGTCAGCGGAAACCAGACGATACTTGGAAGATGCTCGGTATCTAGTCGCCGGAAATTGAGCCTTCAAGAATATATTAGCGCGATCCGGAAATTCCGACAAGTTCGGGATAGTCTTTTGGACAGGAAAACAGTTTTGACGCGTATTCAGGACCACAAAGGGTGCCTTACACGGGTATTTTCGCTACTTTTTGCGGGTGTGAATTGTTCAGCGCCGGGAATCGGGCGCCAGTTCATCGGCAATGACTTGCCGATGAGACCGTAAGTATCACCGTCCGATAGCGATGTATTTTTCGAATCCCGCGCGTTTGGCGTCTTTTGCAGAATAGATGTTGCGCAGGTCGGCCATATGCGGCGTGGCCATGCGTTTGGCCATGCGTTTAAGATCCAGCGCGCGGAATTCATTCCATTCGGTCAGCAAAACCACCGCATCGGCATTCTGCGAGGCTTTGTAGGGGTCCGCGACCCAATGCACGCCGGGCAACAGCGCCTCGCCTTCGTGCTGGCCCTGGGGGTCAGAAACACGGACCTTGGCACCGGCGCCGACCAGGGCGGGAACGATGGTCAGGGCAGGGGCGTCGCGCATGTCATCGGTATTGGGTTTGAATGTGACACCCAGAATGGCGATGGTCTTGCCGTTCAGCGTGCCGTCGCACAGGTCGACCACCTTGTCGATCATCCGCCGCTTGATGGCGTCATTCACCTCTATCACGGTTTCGGTGATGCGCATCGGGCTGGCGTGTTCCTGACCGATGCGGGCCAGCGCCGAGGTGTCCTTGGGGAAACAAGACCCGCCATAGCCCGGACCGGCATGCAGGAACTTGTTACCGATACGGCCATCCAGCCCCATGCCACGCGACACTTCTTTGACATCGGCGCCGACCTTTTCGCACAGCGCGGCGACTTCGTTGATGAAGGTGATCTTGGTGGCCAGAAACGCGTTTGCGGCGTATTTGATCATCTCGGCGCTTTCCAGATCGGTGGTGACAACCGGGAAATCGCGCAGGAAAAGCGGGCGGTACACCTCATCCATGACATCAGAGGCGCGCTCATTCTGGACGCCGACGACAACGCGGTCGGGTTTCATGAAATCCTCTATTGCGGCGCCTTCGCGCAGGAATTCCGGGTTGCTGGCGACGTCGAAATCGGCCTTGGGGTTGGCCTTGCGGATCACCTGTTTCACCTGCCGGTTGGTGCCGACGGGAACGGTGGATTTCGTCACGATCACGGCATAATCGGTCAGGTTCTGCGCGATCTCTTCGGCGGCGGCCATCACATAGGTCAGATCCGCATGGCCATCGCCGCGCCGGGTTGGGGTGCCCACGGCGATAAAGATCGCCTCGGCGCCCTGCATCGCGGTGGGCAGATCGCCGGTAAAGGTCAGCCGCCCGGCCTGGACGTTTTTGGCCATCAGCGCATCAAGCCCGGGTTCGTAGATCGGCACCTCGCCGCGTTCCAGCTTTTCGATTTTGATCGGGTCCTTATCGACGCAGATCACGTCATGCCCGAAATCCGAAAAACAAACGCCGGACACGAGGCCGACATAACCCGTTCCAATCACTGCAATACGCACGGTTTCGTATCCTTTTTTACTGCTCTTGCCCTGGTTCCGGCGTGGACCGCGTGGCATCCGCTGTCAAGCCCCCTGATCTGTGGGTTATGGGGCTTTGGGCGGTTGTGGCAGGGGGGAAGCTGGGGCATGTTTCCGGCACAACAGGGGGCAGTATGACACAGGCCAGTGACGCATCGCCGGTAACGGTGCAGGATCATCTTGGGGCAGCCCGGCAGGCGTTGCGCCAGGGACATTTGGGCGCGGCGCATGTTGCGCTGCGAAACGCCCGGGCGCTGGACCCAGAGGGCCGGGTTGTCGGGGTTTTTCTGGCCGAGGCCGATGTCCTGCGCGCCGAGGGCCGCCTTCCCGAGGCCCAGGCCGTTCTGCACAAGGTGCGCGACCTGCAGCCGGGGAATTTCTGGGCGGCCTATGGGCTGGCGGATCTGGCCTATCGCCAGGGCGACAGCCCGGCGGCGCGGATCCATCTGGATGCGGCCCGGGCGCTGGACAAGGACGGCAAAGTTGTTGCGCTGTCACTGCTAGAGGCCGATTTTCTGCGCGATGCGGGCAGGCTGGCTGAGGCCGAAGTAATCCTGACAGAGATGCTGGCCCGGCATCCCGACGATATTTGGGGCTATCAGCGTCTGGCGCAACTGGCCAAGGCCCGCAACGATCCTGGTGCGGCGCGCGCCCATCTTGAGGCCGCTCTGGCGCGGGATGACAGCCATTTGGCCTTGCAACTGGAACTGGCCCATCTTGAGGTCGCCGATGGCGGGCTGAAGGCGGCGATGATGCGGCTGGAAAAGCTGTATAAGCGGCATGGCGCACAGCTGCGGATCCTGCTGCCGCTGTCGCGGATTTGCCGTCGGGCGGGGCAGCGCGACCGCGAAGACCAGATTCTGCAAGAGGCGATTGCGCTTGATCCGCTTGATCCGGCGCTTTTGCGGCATCTGTTTGCCTCTCGGGCGACAGAGGCGTCACCAGAGGCGCTAAAGCGCGTGCTGGAAGTTGTCCGCACCCGTGGCGGCGGGGCGGCGGCGCAGGTTGACGACCTGCATTTGCAGGCTTTGCTGCAGACCCGCGCCTATGCCGAGGCGCTGCAGCAGATGCGCCGCCAGAAACAAGCCAGCCGCACCGCGCCTGGGGCGCAATCTTTGGCTACGGCTTTGTTTGGGGCACATCATTATAAACTGGGGCTGCGCTATGTCCGGTTCTGCCTGCGCCGCTGGCCCGGGCATGCCGGGCTGCTTGATGCCTATGTATCGCGCGGGTTGCGCCAGGGCGAAGAGGCGGCGGTTCTGGCCGCGGTTGAAGCGGCCGGCAGGACGCTGTCGGATCACGCGATGCAGGGGCACTGGCTGTTGATTGCCGGGTTTCGAGGCGATCTTGAGGGGGCGGTCGCCGCTTATGCCCGATTGCGTGCGCTGGGGCAGGTGACCCCGCCACAGCGCGATATTCTGGCCAAGCTGATCTTTACCCTGCTTGACCCGGCAGAGTCCGAAACGCTTGCCGGGCAGATCGGTCACCCGATGGCGGAAACCGGCAAACCGCTGCACCGGTCTGGCTTGCCGGGGCTGATGACGCTGGAATTCGATCTGGAATGTCAGGCGCTGGCGGAAACCGGCTATTTTGACGACCCCGCCGATTGGGTGCGCGCACGCGGCCATTCAACGGTTCCGGCGATCCGGCTGGTGGATGCCTGGCGCGCCGCAGCCCCTGCAGCCCCCCCCGATACATCACCGGCCGTTAGTGTCCCCCAAAAGATTTACCAATATTGGAACGAGGCCACGCCGCCCCCGGCGCTAGAGCCGATGATCGCCAGTTGGGCCGGGCTGCCCGGCTATGAGCATCGCCTGATCGACCGCGCCGGGGCGCTGACGTTTTTGCGTGAAAACGCCGCCCCCGAGGCGGTGCGCGCCTTTCTTCTGGCGCAGAATCCCGCGCAAGAGGCCGATTTTCTGCGGTTGACCCTGCTGGCCCGCAAGGGCGGAATCTGGGCGGATGCCGATGATTACCTGTATGGTGATCTGGGGCAGGTGCTGGGCGCCGATCCGCGCGGGCTGATCCTGTATCGCGAACCGCTGGGCGGGGCGGTGGGCAATAACTTTATGGCGACTCCCGCAGGGCATCCGGTGGTTGTTTATGCCGCGCGTCTGGCGCAACAGTCACTGTTGCAACGCGCCAATGAGACCGCCTGGAACAAGACCGGACCTGGGCTGCTGACCCGCGCCTTGGCGCAGTTCCTGGCGCAGACCAACCCAGAGGCCGCCCGCAGCCGGGTCACCATTCTGGACTGGCCGCGCATTGCCCGCCAGATCGCCACCAACAACCCGGTGCATTACAAAACACAGGCCGGTTATTGGGATAAAGAGGGCACAAGGATGCCCGGTGACGCGGTCTGGCAGAGCCTGATGACGGCGCTAGAGGATGTTGCACCTCACGTCTGAATTCACCGGGACCTTTGCATGCCTCCAGCGTTCTATTCTGCGTCGTTCTGTGATACTCAATTGCGTGTAAGTCGCTCCCATACCGATTCCTCTTTCTAGATAAGCTACTGTTTTCTAACAAGAGTCGCAGTTGAAGGTAGCGCGCGCAGACTACACAGGAATGTTGCAACCAAGTTGAAATGTCCGTCTTTGTGCAAAGAAATGTCCCACTTGGTGGTTCGTAAGCATGGCTGGGCAGGTCGGAGACCTCATATATCGCAGCTCTGAACAGCCATGCGGTCAGAGGCGGAGCTTGCGGCGCTCTTTGGTGTTAAACAGAGGTTTGATGCCGTCGTTCTCGATCATCTCTTCAAAAGCGCGCCAGGCCAAACCATCGCCAAGATAGGGAGGGTTGTCTGAGATGGTCAGCGTGCCAAACTCATTCATGACAGACAGGATCCAGCCTGGATCGATGGACGTCTTGTAGATCTCGACCTCAAAATGATGGCCATCGATGACCACGTCCTGGGTCAGGCTGCGCGTCGACTGAATCGCCCCGGTTTCACCGGAGACCTATAGCTTCATTTCACGCGACCATATCGAGCACGTCACGCTGTGCATAGTAATTCTCTTCGGCCTCAGCTTGCGGGATGTTCCCGATAGGTCCGAGGAGGCGTCGATTGTTGAACCAATCCACCCATCCGAGCGTGGCCAGTTCCAAAGCCTGCATGTTGCACCACGGTCCCTGGCGATGGACCAGTTCGGTTTTGTAGAGGCCATTGATCGTTTCAGCGAGGGCATTGTCATACGAGTCTCCGACGCTGCCGACTGATGGCTCAATCCCTGCTTCAGCCAAACGCTCGGTGTATCGAATGGACAAATACTGCCCACCGCGGTCCGAATGATGGATCAACCCGCCTTTCTGAACGGGCCGTCGATCATGGAGGGCCTGTTCTAAAGCGTCGAGAACAAAGTCCGTCTTGGCTGACCGCGAGACGCGCCAGCCCACGATGCGATCGGCGAAAGTGTCGATCACGAAGGCTACATAAACAAAGCCTTGCCACGTCGACACATAGGTAAAGTCGCTGACCCAGAGCAGGTTTGGCGCAGGCGCGCGGAAGACGCGGTTCACCTTGTCGCGCGGACAAGGCACGGACGTGTCAGGGACAGTTGTTTTGACCCCTTTCCCACGCACAGCACCACGGATGCCGATCTGTTTCATCAAGCGTTCAACAGTGCATCTGGCCAGATAAAAACCCTCCCGTTTCAACTGATGCCACGCCTTGCGAACCCCGTAGACCTGATAATTCTCATCCCAAACCCGTTTGATCTCGGGGCGCAGAACCGCGGCGCGCTGGTGGCGTGCCGAAGTTTTGGAGGGATCGGCTCGGCACGCCAGACGATGGTAGTATGTCCCCTCTCGCCAGATTGCTGCGCAATCGCCTGCCGGGCAATGGACGGCGCGACCGGCAGCACCCTGCAGATCGACTCGACACCGTAAACAACACGCTGATCTTCAATGAAGGCAATCATCGCTTCAGTGGGCGGTCGAGTTCCGTCCCGCTGCCCGGCAGGTGATTGCTGCGCAATCACCGAGAGGAGGCGCAAAATAGGCCGAAGCCTTGCGGAGGATTTCATTGGCCTGGCGTAACTCCCGGTTCTCCCGTTCGAGCGCCTTGATCCGATCCCGTTCCTCGCTGGTGGTGCCATCACGCAGGCCGCTGTCTTTCTCCGCCTGCTTGACCCACTCGCGCAGAGTCTGCGGAATACAGCCAATCTTCGGTGCAATGGCCGCAATCGCGCCCGCCTGCGTTTCGTAGGAGCCTCGATGCTCGAATACCATCCGGACCGCACGTGCGCGGACCTCTGGCGAGTAGCGATTTGCCATTTTGCTCTTTGTCATAACCATCATCCTTACTTAAGTTGATGATCTCCGACAAACTCGGGGCGATTCAGACCTCTTCGGGGAATTCGTCCTGGCCGGAGTATTCCCCTTCCAGCGCCCGATACTCGGTGAGAAGCTTGGTATGCACTGCAGTCTCAACCTCGCTCATCGGCGCAGGATCCCCGGCCAAACCCCGCAGCCCATGGCTGTAGCCATAGGGCAGATCGAGCGAGACCTCGATCCACTTCCAGCCCTCGGTGGCAATCGCCTCTGCCTCGGATTGCAGCTTCTCGGACACCAGCCGATCGAGAATGGCAATGCCCTCGAGCCAGCCGCCATCATCCCCCTGGAAGAGATCGTGCAGCATGGTGCCGCCCGCTGCTTCATAGGCGTCAACGCCGACGAAAACCGCCCGACGATCCAATGCCCGCACCGAAGTCTCGGTCAGCATGCGCCGGATCTGATAGGGCTCTTTGTTCCAGGAGGCATTGATTGCATCCCAGACCTGCATCTGGCGCTCGTGATCCGGGTTCACCGTGAAAGCCATGAGCTGCTCCAGCGTCATGCCGTCTTCGGCATAGACCTCGAGCAGGGCAGGGGCCACGGACGCGAGTTTCAAGCGCTGCTTCACCACCTGCGGCGTGACGAAGAAGGCAGCGGCGATCTCCTCATCGCCCTGACCCTTGTCACGCAGGGACACGAAGGCGCGAAACTGATCGAGCGGATGCAAGGCGACGCGCTGCATGTTTTCGGCCAGCGAATCATCTTCAGCGAGGATCGTCGATCCCGCATCCCGCACGATGCAGGGAATAGGCGCGGTCTTCGCCAACCGCTTCTGCTTCACCAGCAGGGACAGAGCCTGGAACCGCCGACCGCCAGCCGGGATCTCAAACGTCCCTGTCTCGACGCCATCAGCGTCCAGCACAGGCCGCACGCTCAGGCTTTGCAGCAACCCGCGGCGCGCGATGTCTTCGGCCAGCTCTTCAATCGATACGCCGACCTTGATGCGCCGCACGTTGGACTGGCTCAGCACCAGCTTGTCGAAGGGGATGTCACGCGAGGGCGACAGGGTGATTTTCTGGGCAGCTTTAGCCATGAGATTTTCTCCACGACGGGCGTCGGAAGCCACTCTCCCGATCTCACTTCCCGTCACCCTCAACCCTTCAATCCTTTCACTCTCTTCGTTTCTGCTTGTGAAGCCGATGGACTTAACAGCTGTTAAGTCGAGGACATTGATCACAACATGCCGGCTCAACAATCAAACTTAACAGCTGTTAAGCCGCGCTCCGTCTGCCAATCAGCGCCATGACCATCGGCCCACAGGAAAACTCACCCGCCACGGCCTTGGCTGTCAGCGCGCGCAAGTAGCCGCCTGGAGATTTGATGTCGGCAAAGCGTTCCAACATCGCGGCGACAACAATTGATGCCTGTTCCGGACCCATACAGCGCTTAGCTAGTCGCCTGTGATTTTCCCGTAAACCATTGATTTATTACGGCTGTTTTTGATTTTCAAGTATTAGTATTCGCAAGATTTCTTATCGATCCCCCTCAAAACCTTGCGATTTCTCACGCGCGTGCACGTAGGGGATTCCCAGCGGATCGGGATCGTGTTCAACTCAGGGAAGACCCCCACAACGAGTGAGATTGCGATGCGTCCGAAGCAACCCGAGACCCGATCCGATGATCTGTTCCGAAGCTCTCTGGAGGCGATCCTCGCCCCGGACCACGAGCTGCTCAAACTTGCAACGCTGATTGATTGGGGCAGGTTCGATGATGCGTTCGGCCCGTATTACCATGAGGGTAAAGGACGACGCGGGCTTCGCACGCGGCTTATGGCCGGACTGCATTTGCTTAAGCACATGAAAGGGCTGTCGGACGAAGAGACCTGCACCGCCTGGCTGGAGAACCCGTATTTTCAAGCCTTCTGTGGTGAGACGCATTTCCAACACCGGTTGCCATTTGATCGGTCGTCGTTGACACGCTGGAGGCAGCGGATCGGAGCCGACGAGATGAAAATTCTGCTGGCCGAAAGCCTCGTGGTGGCAGTCAAGACCAAGGCAGTGAGCCAACGCCAGTTGGAGCGGATCACGGTTGATACGACAGTTCAGACCAAGGCTGTGGCACATCCGACAGACAGTCATCTGAATCGCCCCGGTTTCACCGGAGACCTTTAGCTTCATTTCACGCGACCATATCGAGCATGTCGCGCTGCGCATAGTAATTCTCTTCGGCTTCGGCTGGCGGGATGTTCCCGATGGGTCCGAGGAGGCGTCGATTGTTGAACCAGTCCACCCATCCGAGCGTTGCCATTTCCAATGCCTGCATGCTGCGCCAGGGGCCCTGGCGATGAACCAGCTCGGTTTTGTAGAGACCGTTTATGGTCTCAGCGAGGGCGTTATCATACGAGTCTCCAACGCTGCCGACCGATGGCTCGATGCCAGCTTCAGCCAGACGCTCGGTGTATCGAATGGACAAATATTGCCCGCCCCTGTCCGAATGATGGATCAGGCCGCTTTTCTGAACTGGCCGCCGGTCGTGAAGCGCCTGCTCCAAAGCTTCGAGAACAAAGTCTGTCTTTGCAGAGCGTGAGACCCGCCAGCCGACGATGCGGTCGGCGAACGTGTCGATGACAAAAGCAACATAGATGAAGCCCTGCCACGTTGACACGTAGGTAAAATCGCTGACCCAGAGCAAGTTGGGCGCAACTGCCCGGAATTGGCGGTTCACCTTGTCACGTGGGCACTGCACCGATGTGTCGGGGACCGTTGTTTTGACCACTTTCCCACGCACGACACCGCGTATTCCGATCTGCCTCATCAGGCGTTCAACAGTGCATCTGGCCAGATAAAAACCCTCCCGTTTCAACTGATGCCACGCCTTGCGAACGCCGTAGACCTGATAATTCTCATCCCAAACCCGTTTGATCTCGGTGCGCAAATCCGCGTCTCGCTGATGGCGTGTCGACGTTTTGGAAGGATCGCTGAGGCACGCCAGGTGATGGTAATAAGTCGACGGCGCGATCGGCAACACCCTGCAGATCGACTCGACACCGTAAACAACGCGCTGATCATCAATGAAAGAGGTCATCGCTTCAGTGGGCGGTCGAGTTCCGTCCCGCTGCCCGGCAGGTGATTGCTGCGCAATCACCGAGAGGAGGCGCAAAATACGCTGATGCCTTGCGGAGAATTTCATTGGCCTGGCGCAGCTCCCGGTTTTCTCGCTCAAGCGCTTTGATGCGGTCCCGTTCCTCAGTTGTCACGCCATCGCGCATGCCGCTGTCTTTTTCGGCCTGCATAACCCAACCCCGCAACGTTTGCGGAATACAGCCAATCTTGGGGGCAATCGCCGCGATCACAGCCGCTTGCGTTTCATAGGAACCTTGGTGCTCAAACACCATCCTAACCGCACGAGCCCGAACCTCAGGCGCGTAGCGATTTGCCATTTTGCTTTTTGTCATAACCATCATCCTTACTTAAGTTGATGGTCTCCGACAAACTCGGGGCGATTCAATCTGATCCTGCGCGCAATAGAGCGGCTAAATCGGGTGGCCAAGCGTCACGGGGTCAAACTGCGCCAAGCCTTCATTCGGTTGGCCACCCGTGCCCGGCGTGAGGTGGGTCGACTTCTCCATACCGGCGGTCACAAGCAGGGCCTGCGCTGGATCCGCAAGATGCGTACCTGGCTTGGGCGATTGATCCGGGACATCCAGCGCAAAATCGCAGGGACCCCGGAACTTGAGGCTGCTTTCAGCGTTGCGCTGGAGCGGGCTGGAAAAATCCACGGCCAGCAGCCCGGTGACAAGAACAAGCTCTATGCCCTGCATGCGCCAGAGGTTGAATGTATAGGAAAAGGTAAGGCACGCACCCGCTACGAGTTCGGCGTCAAGACATCCATCGCCACCACCAACGAGCGCTGCAAAGGTGGGCAGTTTGTCCTCAGCGCCATGGCCTTGCCAGGTGCGCCTTATGACGGTCACACGCTGGCCGGACAGATTGATCAGGTCGCCAAACTGACCGGTGTGGGCGTGAAACGGGTTTACGCTGACAAGGGATACCGCGGTCACAAGATCAAACGTGATGACCTCGACATCACCATCTCGCAGACACGGGGTATCACATCTCCGACCATCCGCCGTGAAATGCGACGACGAAGTGCAATCGAACCCGTGATCGGCCATCTCAAGCAAGATGGCCACCTTGAACGAAACCACCTCGCTGGAGCCCAGGGCGACGCTATTAACGCAATCCTCTGTGCCGTCGGTCACAATATGCGCCTCCTGGCCAAGTGGATCAGGATCCTTTTTGCTCTTCTGATCGCAATCGCCCTCAGAAAGGCAACGTCAAAACCGAAAAACTCTCAGGCCGCAGTCGTCGCCTGAAACAAAAATCAGCAAAAATCACAGGCGACTAGCTTCTTCCCAGGCCGATGCACTGATCCCCATGGCCGGCCGCACGTGACAGGCCGCGTCGAAGAGCTGGTGCCAGTGTCGGATTTCTCCTTGGTAAAAGGTTTTGAGTGATGGGCAGCCCGCAACAACGAGATTGAGCGGAATCTTTGGCACCGGCCTCGTGTCCGGCTCTTCAACGCCTTCCTCAGGTAAGTCGGGATCATCATCTGGCGCGACGGCCGCCGCCCCGGCTTTTTCTAAGCCAGGTTCAGAATCTATAGAGTCTGTATTTGAATTATGATGGTGACGCTCAAATCGGGCATCATTGGTGACCATTTCTTCTGTTTCAGGGCCATCAATAGCGTTGCGGGCTTGCTCAAGCAGACTTTCCAGTTTCGCGCGATGCTGCGCCAAATCCTCAAGCGAAAGCTTGCGGCGAAGTGCGCGGGCCGTCAGGGCCGCTGTATCGCGCATCTGATCCCACAGGCCAAAGCCTGGCTTCATCTCCTCACCGAACTCAGCCAGTGCAGCGAGATCGCGCCGCATGAGGCTTACAACCTCCCTGAAGCGCCGGACACGGCCCTCGGCCTCGCGCACGGCCTCTGCTGCCCGTGCAATCTCCTCGGAGCGGCAATAGAGCGGAGAAAGGTCAAAGCCGAACGACACGCGCTCTTCGCCGTGTTTGCGGACGTAGCGCTTCCCGTTCGGGCTGTCGCGACGAACGAGCAGACCTGCGTCGACGAGCCGGGCGAGGTGGCGCCGCATCGTCGAGCAAGGCATGCCATACAGCCGCTCGCAGATGGCTTTATTGGACGGAAAGACTACCATCTCGGCGTTGCCGCCAAGGGCATCGTCTGGAAAGAAGCTCAGGAGCCCCTGCAGGACAGTCAGATCACGCTCGGTGACGCCGAAGGCGGCCTGAGCTTTGGATAGCTCCCGAAGCAGCTCCCACTTGTTGATCGGCTTGTTCGGGACGGACGCTTCCGGCTTTTCGATCACACGCAAGTGAGCGTGCGAGATCGGCCGCATAAACGGCGAAAGTGGTGTGTACTCCATGAAAATACTCACGAAGGCAAAAATTCTACGGCCCGCGAATCGCTTTGCGCTTGCGGGGTGGGGGCCAGATCGCTACATTCAGAGGTGCGAAAACTGAGATTTTGTAGCGGACTGGTCCCGGTGCGAAACCTTACAAAGGTCTCGTGAAGCTAGCTTCTCGGGGCCTTTTCTATTCTGCCTGTATCGTGCCTCCTTCTTGTTGGTTGCTCTTCCTCAGTCTTCTGAGCGCTTCCAGCGCTCATGAAGCTCGGTGATCAACTGGGGGGCATTGCCCTCTAGCCAACTGACAAAGTCTGGATCCTCGGCCTTCAACTCAAGCTTGAGTTGCTTCCCGCGACGCGCGGTCGTGACGGTCGCAGAGCCCACCCCAGCGATCTTCAGTTCCGGTTCTCGCTTGCGCGACGACTGGACCGTTTGTCCCGTTTGTTGAGCAGCGGCGAGTACCGCAAGGAAGGCCTTGTCGGATTTCTCGTCGATCCCGCCAGAGTGCATCGCCTTGGCATCCGCTGCTGCATTTCTCAGTTGAGTCCGATCCGCTCCGGCATCCCCCAGAGACTTCTTTAGCTCTTCCCATCTTGGGCGGCCAATGCCAGGAGCCGCGCCAATAGACTGGACTAGGTCTTCTCCGACCATCCTGACGACGTTCAACAACTGCGACACACCGGCCTCGGTCAGATTCAACACCTCGGCGACGCCCTTGTTCGTGCGTTCTGGCTCGGTCAGATGATCGCCATCGAGCAGGGCAGCTGCAACCAACGCGCGCTCTATGAAGCTAAGGTCCCGGCGTTCCTGGTTCTCGAGAAGCTGATCGCGCAGTGCCTGATCGCCCTCGACCTCCGTGACGATGGCGCGGACTTTGATCCCGATCTCACGGCAAGCCTCAAGACGCCGACGGCCATAGATCAAGCTGTAGTGATCGCCCTCAAGAGGCCGCACGAGGATTGGCACCCGTTGGCCGTTTTTTGAGATGGAAGTCTTTAGGCTCTCGATCTCGATCTGTAGCCGATCATCAAGTCGACCCGCAGTCTCAATATGGCCAGGGTCAATCTCAAAAACACCGCCACGCAACCGGCGTCCTTCTAGGGCGTCCGGCGCGTTGCGAAGAGTCTGCAACGGCAGGCTGAGTTTAGGCTTTCTTGCCATTACGCCCCCAAGTGCTTTGGATGATACCAGCGATCTCATCGTTGACCGCGTTCATGGATTCGATCGCGCGATCAAAAGTTTGCCGCGTGAACTCCCGCCGATCCGCCTCATAGAGTGTTTGCTTGGTCAGTCCCGCGTCAGAGATCGCAGTCGACTCAACCATGTGGTTGGTCAGGACGGACCGACTGAAAAGGCCACGGATAAAGGCAATCACCTCGGTTTGAGGCGCGTCGCCGACCTTGTACCGGGTCGGCAAGAAACGAAGCCAATCGAATCGCAAGTTTGCGCCCGCGTCCCGGATTACGCCGAGAAGGTCGGCGGTCATCCGCAGGAATTGAGACATCGACATGAGATCGAGCATCTGCGGGTGAACAGTCACAAGAACGCCGGAAGAGGCGGATAGCGCCGACATTGTCAGGAACCCGAGCTGTGGGGGGCAGTCGATTACGACGACATCATAATCGGCTTCGACACTATCAAGCGCGTCGCGGACCCGAGCAAAGAACGCCCGTGCGCCTCCGCGTTGGATAGCGGCAGGGGTCTCATGCTCGAACTCCATAAGTTCGAGATTCCCCGGGATTAGATCAAGGCCACGAATGTAGGTCTGCCGGATCACGTCAAAGATGGGTACGGGTTCGTCATAGCGGACGGCGTCGTAAAGCGTGCCTCCCTCCATGAGGTCAATCTCTGGCTGAATTCCATGTAGAGCCGAAAGTGACGCCTGCGGGTCAAGATCGATCGCGAGCACGCGATAACCCTTCAACGCCAATCGTTGCGCTAGATGCGCCGAAGTCGTGGTCTTGCCACTTCCACCCTTGAAGTTCACGACGGATACGACCTGAAGTTCATCGCCAGCGCGGCGCCCTGGCGTATATGTTCCCGGCTTCTTCGCATTTACTTCTAAGGCTTGACGGATCTTCCAAATATCGTCGAGCGTGTATCGGCGATGGCTGCCCGCTGTCGTCTCAACATCGGAGATCTTACCCTCACGATGAAGCTTGCGAAGGTAAGTGTGATCAATCCCAAGCAGTTCAGCAGCCTCGCCGCTGGTCAGACTGCGCATGACCTTCTTCGCATCTGGTGGAAAGTGCGCCGCTCGCTGCGCATGCAGGTTGGACGCAAGAAGTTCTGCGTAGTGTCCAATCGCTAAATCCAGATCTTGCTCTTCTTCGCTCATGTCTGCCCCGATCCGTGGGCGCGTTTTTTATGTGACCACGCGCTTTTTTTCGAGACTATTGCCCGAGCGCTCAGATTCGTGCAAGCACTTTCTAGATTTGGTAGGCATCCCAGCGGCGAACACAAGACAATCGAGACAAATAGCATGATGTCATCGGTGCTCAGCGGCCCAGTTGATCACGCTTTCTAATTTGCATGCAGGAGCGTCTAGCGGATTCGCGTCAGCTCAAACCTTGCAATCCTTCCACGCTACGGAAGGATTGCAAGGTTATTATTATTTGCGCCGAAGCGGCGACGCTTCTGGCGCTACCGCGAAGTTTGGCAACCAACGATCTCGACTAAGGCTGTCACCGGAGCGAGTGGACGTACCGGACAATCTTGAACTGGCCACAGAACTCATATGGCCTCCAACGAGTGCGGCACCCGGGGTGGTTCGGCGCTGTCTTCTGGTGACCGATGAAAACTTCGGGTGCGATTTGAAGCAATGGCGCTTGATATCAGGTCTGCAATGATCTACATTTTTCATATGTATATCTAAACGGTGAGAAGCTACGATGCAAATAGCAAAATGGGGCAACTCCCTTGCCGTTCGCTTACCTGTGGATCTGGTGCGCGAGCTTGGCCTCAACGAAGGAGATCAGATCGACCTCGTTGCTGACGACGGCACCCTGAAGGTCCAGCGTCGGCCTCGCGCCGAAGAGGTGCTCGAAGGCCTGCGCCGCTTCCGTGGCAAACTGCCTGCCGCCGAGCGATTGAGCCGCGACGCAGCGCATGAGCGGTGACTTCGTCGACACGAATGTCGTCCTTTACCTGCTCGACGACGGCCCCAAAGCCGACCGCGCCGAGGCGCTCTTGGCTCAAGGGCCGCGCATCAGTGTGCAGGTTCTGAACGAGGCGATGGTGAACTGTCGCCGCAAGGCAGGCCTCAGTTGGGATGAAACCGGCGCTTTCCTGTCAGGCGTCCAAGCCCTCTGTCCGGTCGAAGATCTGACGCTGCAAACGCACGAGGTCGGGCGTGCTTTGGCCGAACGCTACGGATTCTCTGTCTATGACGCGATGATCGTCGCGGCCGCATTGATCGCGGGCTGCACCACGCTTTACACCGAAGACATGCATGATGGCCTTTTGGTGGAAAAGCAGCTCCGGCTGATCAACCCTTTCACCTGAGCCGTCACAGCAACCCCAACTTCCCGGCTCGCTCCAGCAGCATCTTGACCGACGAGGGCTGCCAGCTTGATCGCCCCCGCGGTGTCCGTTCGCGCATGGCCTGAAGGGTGATGTCGGGGTCCGCGCCTTTTATGGCGGCGACGATGGCGGGCAGGCGGTCGTCGGTGTCGCGCCGCGCGGCGCGATCGAGGACCGTTTCAGGTAGGAACCGGTCTCGAACATAGGCCTTCACGGCGCGCAGCAGCCGCGCTTGGGTCCAGCGCCGATCCGCGGGCAGAGGGGGGGGCGTTGACGATGCGCAACACGTCCTCCCAGGGCATTTCGGGGCGAAGGCGGCGCACATGGGGCACCCAATCCTGCGCCGTCTGGCCCAATCGCTCCATGTATCCGTCCTGTCGCGCCAGCCTGACTTTGCGCAGCGCCGCCGGGTCGCGGGCGCGCAAACCCGGATTGCCGCCCACACGCCCTTGGCTGCGGGCCGAGGCAAGCCCTGCCTTGGTTTGTTCACGGATCAGGGCGCGCTCGAACTCGGCCGCTGCGCCCAGAACCTGCAGGGTGAACTTGCCCTGTGGGGACGCAGTGTCGATCGGGTCTTGCAAGGAGCGGAAAAAGGCGCCTTAGCCTCAAGCCGCTCAATGACTTCGAGAAGGTGCGACAGCGACCGGGCCAGACGGTCGATCCGCACGACGACCAGTGTGTCGCCCTTGCCGATCCGATCCATTACGCGGGCGAGGACGGGCCGGGCGCGGTTGCCGCCTGAGGCCTGTTCCTCGTGGATCTCGGTGCAGCCCGCCGATTTCAGTTCCTGCACTTGGGGCAGGGGGGTCTGATCCTCAGTCGATACGCGCGCATAGCCGATCAGGGGCATGAAAATTGGGCCGTTTGCAGTTTCAGATAGCGCTAATAAATAACTGAATGAGAGCGGCGTCGCCGCCTACAACCCCGCCGCTTTAGTGAGGTTCACCCGAAACCTGTCACGACGACGTTGGTAGCGGCGAGTCATTTCAGCCGAGGCATGTCCAAGATGCCTCTGGATATAGCGCTCATCTACTTCACACGAAGAGGCGAGACCCGCACGCAAGCTATGCCCAGAGAACAAGGAGAGGCGTTCTTTCACAGGAAGTTCGTTGCGGATACCAGCATCGAGAACCGTCTGTTTGATCAGTCTCGCAACGT
>Ga0316206_1001370_pt1 | contig 22060 bp, 18 predicted proteins | sample 6monthpyrite_MG_FD_204942 | JGI IMG/M metagenome (GOLD analysis project Ga0316206, IMG submission 204942) | Microbial mat bacterial communities from mineral coupon in-situ incubated in ocean water Damariscotta River, Maine, United States -... | ecosystem: Environmental > Aquatic > Marine >... | reverse complement strand
CATTTTTTCGGCAACGGCATAATCAATAGAGTCAGAAGGACAGGCAGTAAAAGCAACATCGTCAATACGATAAAAATCGAGCTCCTCTTTACCTTCTGCATACGCTTTTTCACAGGCAGATAAAATGGCAGGAGCATGTTGTGCAATTTGCTCGAGCCAAATAGAGCTCTTCATCATAAACATGCCGCTATTCCAAAGAAAATCACCACTGTCTAAATATTTTTGTGCCGTGGCTTCATCCGGCTTCTCAACAAACTGTTCAATAACAAAACATCCCTCTTCAATGGCCGCACCTTGTTTAATATAACCATAACCGGTTTCGGCATTGGTCGGCACAATACCAAAGGTGACCAACATATCTTGTGCGGCTAATTTCGAACCTTCGGTTAAAACTTTCTGGAATGTTTTAGTATCCTGAATAACATGATCGGCAGGCATCACTAATAAAATATCATCATCACCCGACGTTCGATTTGCAATAGCCGCTAAAGTCAAAGCTGGAGCCGTATTGCGCCCTACCGGTTCTAATAATAACGCATCTGCTTTAACATTAATTTCACGTAATTGTTCTGCAACTAAAAAACGATGTGCATCATTACAGATGACCGTAACGGTATCAGAAATATTAGGGAAATTTTCAAGCCGTGAAATTGTATCCTGTAATAACGTTTTTTCTCCCACCAAAGGCAACAACTGTTTTGGATACAACTGGCGCGACAAAGGCCAAAGACGAGTACCTGAACCACCTGAAAGAATAACTGGCTTAACAGTTATACTCATAATTAATTTAAATCCTTTATATTTAAACCTGCATTTTTTGCTAACTCAACAAACCCGGGAAAGGAAGTGTTTACGTTTGCACAATCTGTAATATGAATAGTTCCATTTGCGATTAAAGCAGCCATGGCAAAAGACATGGCAATACGATGATCGCCATGACTATCAACCGTACCACCTGTGATCTGTCCCGGCTGAATAATAATGCCATCTTCTGTGGGTTTCGCATCGATGCCCAGGGCAACTAAACCATCAGCCATCACCTGGATCCGATCGCTTTCTTTTACTCTTAATTCTTTTGCGCCAGTTAAAATGGTTTCACCTGTGGCACAGCTTGCTGCAATAAAAATCGCAGGAAACTCATCAATCGCTAATGGAACTTGCTCTTCCGGAATTTTAATTCCTTTTAATGGTGAATAACGCACACGAATATCGGCAACGGGTTCACCGCCCACTTCACGTTCGTTTTGTACGGTAATATCAGCGCCCATTAAACGTAAAATATTAATCACGCCAATTCGAGTTGGATTAATACCCACATGTTCAAGCGTAATATCTGAACCTTCCGCAATACACGCACCAACAATAAAAAATGTTGCGGATGATATATCTGAAGGTACATCAATATTGGTTGCCGTTAATGTGCCACCACCTTGCAAGCAAATTTTATTGCCTGTCGTCGTCACCTCATAACCTAAACCGCGTAACATACGTTCAGTATGATCACGTGTTGGTGCGGGTTCAGTAACACAGGTTTCACCTTGCGCATACAAGCCAGCAAGTAATAAACATGACTTTACCTGTGCACTGGCAACGGGCATGTCATAGGAAAAACCTTTTAATTGGCCACCGCCTTTTACATGTAAGGGAGGTGTACCGTCATCATTACTATCAACTTGAGCGTTCATTTGCGCTAACGGCACAGTCACTCTACGCATTGGCCGCGTATTTAAAGAGCTATCACCCACCATGGTACTACTGAATGATTGTCCGGATAATAATCCCGAAAGCAAACGAATAGAGGTTCCTGAATTACCCACATCTAAATCTTTTTCGGGCTTTTTTAATCCATGCAAGCCGACACCGTGAATAGTCACGTTACCCTCTGTTGGCCCCTCAATTTCTACACCCATAGCACGAAAAGCATTTAAAGTTGCCAGACTATCTTCACCTTCAAGAAATCCCGTAACATGTGTCACACCTTCAGCAAGTGATCCCAGCATAATACTTCGATGAGAAATTGATTTATCTCCCGGAACCCGAAATGTACCGTTTAATTGCCCACCTGCTTCAACTTCAAATTTCAATTTACTATTCCTAAATATATTTAAAACAAACTACTAAAAAATACTTGCCACCAAGAACACAAAGTTCACCAAGGAAAACACGACAAAGTTTGAAGTATGGCATACACAGTGGGCGGGTAAGGTTTAAATCCAATACTTCCTATCCCACCGTAGTTTTAACTAATATACCTTCGTCAACTTTGTGTCCTTCGTGGCTAATCTTAATTATCGCAAAACTCATCTCGTGCTTTTTTTGCACGAGAAAAAACGTCTTTTAAATAAACACTGTCATTTTTTTCAATTGCCTTTGATAGCTGCTGCAAATCATCACTAAATTTTTCAATCATAGCAACTAAAGCATTACCATTCGCTAAACAGATGTCCCGCCACATATCCGGATCACTTGATGCGATTCTGGTGAAATCACGAAAACCACCGGCAGCAAATTCAAAGATTTCATTTTTGGCATCCATTTTCGCTAAGGTATCAACCAATGAAAAAGCCAACATATGAGGTAAGTGGCTTGTTGCGGCCAAAACTTCATCATGATGTTCTATTGTTGTTTCAACAACATCGGCACCACAGGCCTGCCACATAGATATAACTTTAGAAACAGCATAATCTGAACTGCTTTCAAGCGGGGTAATAATAATACGCCGGTTTTCATAAAGCTCAGCAAAAGAGGCTTCAACACCGCTTTTTTCCGTACCTGCAATCGGATGGCCCGGAACAAGTGTTTTCGGTAAAGTCTTAAAAGCGGATTGAGCTGCCCTTACAACACTGCCCTTTGCGCTACCCACATCAGTGATCACCATATCATCTGTTATCACAACTGAAATTTTTTCAAATATGGATTGCATAGCACCTAAGGGTACCGCCAGCACAACCATGTCACAGCCTTTTACCGCTAAAGTAATATCCGTTTCAAAACGATCAATCACACCCAAAGCTTTTGCTTTTTCTAAATGAGTAACATCACGACCAGCACCAACAACTTCACCAACAGCATCACTTTTCTTCAGTGCGCGTGCAAGCGAACCCCCAATAAGGCCAACACCGATAATACATAATTTATTGATAAGCTGTTGACTCATTATTTATTCAATACTTTTTTTAATGCTGAAATAAAACGTTCGTTTTCTTTTGTAGTGCCAATGGTAATACGTAAATACTCTGGCATTTCATAGTTTGCAACCGGACGCACAATAACACCCTGATACAACAAATCATCATACACCTTCATTGCATTGACACCGACATTAACACAAATAAAATTACCCACGGAGGGAATATACATTAAACCCATTGCCTCAAATTCTGACACCAGGTACTTCATGCCGTCAGAATTTAGTTGTAACCCGGATTCTAAATACTCGATATCAGTAACGGCAACTTTTGCCGCTTTTAACGCTAAACTATTGACATTAAAAGGTTGACGAACACGATTAAGTGCATCAGCAACTTGCGGATCAGAAATGGAATACCCCACTCGTAATCCAGCCAGACCGTATGCTTTAGAAAAAGTACGCGTCACAATAAGGTTAGGATATTGTTTTGTTAACTCAATACCATTAGGATAGTTTTCTGCCGCTACATCACTATCTGCAAATTCAAAATAGGCTTCATCTAAAACAACCAGCACATCTTGCGGAACAGATTTTATAAAAGCAGTCAGTTCGCTTTCAGCCAGCCATGTTCCCGTTGGGTTATTTGGGTTAGCAATAAATATAACCCGTGTTTTATCGGTTATGGCGTTTTGCATTGCCTCAAGATCGTGCCCCCAATTTTTTGCCGCTGTTACAATAGCTTTCGCACCCACAGCCTGGGTTACAATAGGGTAAACAACAAAAGCATGCTGAGAAAATATCACTTCATGTTCTGGTGTAACAAAAGCACGCGTTAATATTTCTAAAATATCATTTGAACCATTGCCGATAGTAATTTGGTTTTCAGCAACCTTATGCTTCTTCGCTAAGGCCGCTTTTAAATCAAAAGCATTACCATCAGGGTAGCGAGACAGTTCCGCTAATTCATTTTTTATCGCAGATAAAACTTTAGGACTTGGCCCTAACGGGTTTTCATTTGAAGCAAGCTTAATAACATCAGAAACACCATACTCTCGCTTCAGTTCATCAATCGGCTTACCCGCTTGATAAGGAGATAAAGACTGTACGCCTTTTGTAGCTAAAGAAAATAAATCACACTCTGACATTGAACAATCTCAAACATTTAAAATTTTTTAATACATAGACCTTGACACGGATAATGAGAAGTAAGAACAAGTCAAAACCGATGAAAAAGCGGAGTGTACTATCAGGCCGTTCTCGCACATCCCTGTGCTGTACGCCACCTGAACATCCGTGTTCATCGTACATGAGCATTTCCGAGTGCCCTTCGGGTATGAAGAGGTCTTTGACGTAGTAATTTGGCTTCTCATTATTCGTGCAATGCTCTACAAAACGGCTTTAGGATACGAACCAAGAACTTTAACAACACTGGCAGCAGACTCAATTTCCTGAATGGCTTTTGCGACATTCTTATCTTCTGCATGACCTTCAATATCAATAAAGAAAACATAGTTCCACATTCCTTGACGTGAAGGACGAGATTCAATCCGAGTCATTGAAATATTATTCTTGGCAAAAGGTTCTAAGATGGAATGTAATGAACCTGATTTATTATTTGCAGAAATCAATAATGACGTTTTATCAACGCCACTGGCAGGTAATACCCGTTCACCGATAATAAGAAAACGCGTGGTATTATCCGGTTCGTCCTCGATATTTCCTGCAATCGTTTTTAAACCATAAATTTCTGCTGCCGTTTCACCGGCAATCGCAACCGCACCTTGTTCTTCCGCGGCAAGTCGTGCTGCTTCGGCATTACTGGTTACGTCGATTTGTTCTACATTCGTTAAATTTGTATCTAACCATTTACGACATTGTGCTAAAGACTGACGATGAGAATACACTTTTTTCACATCTTTAATATCATCAACATTACCCAATAAATTATGATGAATACGCATATCAACTTCACCACAAATATTGAGTGATGAATTCATAAATTCATCCAAAGTATGATTAACCACACCTTCAATTGAGTTTTCAACCGGTACAACACCGTATGATGATGACCCTGACTCTACTTCACGGAAAACATCACCAATGGTTGTCATTGGCAGCGTTTGCACTGAATGACCGAAGTGTTTTAATGCGGCGGCTTGAGTAAAAGTACCTTCTGGCCCAAGAAATGCAATTTTCATGACGCGCTCTAAGGCAAGACAAGCCGACATAATTTCGCGAAATAAGCGTGCCATTTCTTCGTTTGATAATGGTCCCTTATTACGTTCCATGACTTTGCGCAATACTTGAGCTTCACGTTCTGCACGATAAAAAACAGTATTGCCTGCTTCTTGTTTTGCAATAGCCACTTCTTCTGCTATTTGCGCGCGCTCAGTAATTAATGTCTGTATTTTTTCATCCAGGCTATCAATTTTGTCACGTAATTGTAAAAGTTTGTCTGACATAAGTCTTAAATAGCGCGAACGCTTAATATACCTTCAATTTTATTTAAATCATTAATTAAATCATTGTCTGCAGGCTTATCGATGTCAATAATGGTATACGCAATATCGCCGCGAGACTTGTTTAACATATCAATGATATTCATTCCTTTATTCGCTAAAGCAGATGAGATTTGCCCGATCATATCAGGCACATTACTGTTTACTACCGTTATCCGGTAACCATCTGTACGCGGTAATTTAACCGAGGGAAAATTCACTGAATTCTTAATATTACCATTTTCAAGGTAATCTTTAACTTGTTGCGCAACCATAATGGCGCAATTATCTTCTGCTTCAACCGTTGATGCACCAAGGTGCGGTAAAGTAATGACGCGCTCATGATTCTTCAATAAGTTACTTGGGAAATCACAAACATATGAATATACTTTGCCAGACTTAATCGCAGCAGACACCGCTTCATCATCAATGATTCCGTTACGAGCAAAATTAAGAATAATGACGTTATCTTTCATTAATTTTAAGCGCTCTGCATTAATCATATTCGTTGTTGCTTCGATCAAAGGAACATGGAAAGTAATAAAATCGACCTTACCAATCATTTCATCAATGCTGTTTGCTTTCTCAACATCAGACGACAACTGCCAGGCACCTTCAACCGTAATACCAGGATCAAAACCAATCACATTCATACCAAGATCAATCGCTGCATTGGCAACATAACGACCAATCGCACCTAAGCCAACAACACCTAAGGTACGACCCGGTAATTCAAAACCACCAAAATTTTTCTTGCCTGCTTCAACGTCTTTATTAATCGCGTCATCCGTACCTTCAAGGTTACGCGCAAAATCCCATGCCTGCCCAAGATTACGACAACCCATTAACATACCAGCAACAACCAGTTCTTTTACCGCATTGGCATTAGCACCCGGCGCATTAAATACAACCACACCTTTTGCTGACATTTTATCAACCGGAATATTATTTACGCCGGCACCGGCACGTCCTACTGCTTTTAAACTGTCAGGAATATCCATATCATGCATTTTAAAAGAACGTAATAAAATTGCATCAGGATGTTGAATCTCAGATGCAACTTCATACTCATCACGCGGTAATTTTTCTAAACCGGCGACGGAAATATTATTTAAAGTTAATATTTTATTCATTATTGTTATTTTCCCAAGTTAAAAATTTAACGCAGAGTTCGCAGAGACGCAGAGTTCGCTAAGTTATTATTTCTTTGCGCCCTCTGCGTCTCTGCGCCCTTTGCGTTAACTATTAGCTATATTTATTAGAAAAATCACCCATAAATTTTACCAGCGCATCAACACCCGCTTCAGGCATGGCGTTATAAATACTGGCACGCATGCCACCCACTGAACGATGCCCCTTTAACGTTACCAGGTTTTGCTTTGCGGCTTCTTCAAGAAAGACTTTATCGAGCTCAGCATCTTTTAAAGTAAATGGTACGTTCATCCAGGAACGGTTATTTAGTGCAACCGGACTAGTGTAAAAATCAGAGCCATCAATCGCAGCATATAATTTGCCGGCTTTACGTTCATTAATTTCTGCCATTTTGCTTAAGCCACCTTGCTCTTTAATCCAGGCAAAGACTAAACCCGCCAGATACCAGGCATAGGTGGGTGGCGTATTCGACATAGAACCATTATCCGCATGTGTTTTGTAATCAAACATGCCCGGTGTTCCGTCAATGGTTTCACCGATTAAATCTTTACGCACGATAACAACCGTTAAACCTGCCGGACCAATATTTTTTTGTGCACCGGCATAAATAACAGCAAACTTAGACACATCAATCGGGCGGGATAAAATCGTTGATGACATATCGGCAACTAACGGCACACCGTTTGTTTCTGGAATATAATCAAACTCAACACCACCGATTGTTTCGTTTGGCGTGTAATGCACATAAGCCGCATCCGGATTTAATTTTAAATCTGACTGGGCCGGTGCGCATGAAAAGTTACTGTCTTCAGTTGTTGCGGCAATATTTACATCACAATATTTTTTTGCTTCTGCAATCGCTTTTTTAGACCATGCACCGGTATTGATATAATCCGCAGATTTTTTACCGCGCAACAAATTCATAGGCACCATTGCAAACTGACTGCTTGCACCGCCTTGTAAAAACAAAATTTCATATGTATCGGGAATAGACATAATTTCACGTAAATCAGTCATCGCTTTTTCAGCTATCGACATATACTCTTTGCCACGATGGCTCATTTCCATCGTTGACATACCCGTACCATTCCAATCTAACATTTCAGACTGTGCTTTTTCTAAAACTGCTTGTGGGATCATCGCTGGACCCGCACTAAAATTAAAAACTCGAGACATTACCTACTCCAAAATATATTGTTATTCTTCTAAGCCTGTATCGGTTGTACCTGCTTCTTCTCCAAGGACGATTTCTTCGCCATCTTCAGTTTTAATACTTGCAATGCGTGCCATACCTGTCAGTTGTTCATCTTCGCCTAAACGAATTAAACGTACACCTTGCGTATTACGACCCATAACAGACACTTCTTCTACCTTGGTACGAACTAATGTACCGCCACTGGTAATTAACATCATTTCATCATCATCCTGTACTAATTCAGCACCGGTTACTTCACCATTACGATCGGTAGTTTGAACAGAAATAACACCCTGTCCTCCGCGGCCATGACGCGGATAATCACTCATTGCGGTACGTTTACCGTAACCATGTTGTGTAGTCGTTAATACCGAGCCTTCATGAGCGATAATCAATGAAATAACTTTCTGATCTTCTTTTAGCTTAATACCACGTACACCACCTGCACTTCGCCCCATGGCACGAACATCACTTTCACTAAAGCAAATCGCCTTACCACTTGAGCTACAAAGTAATACATCCTGATTGCCATCCGTCAGTTCAACACCTACAAGCTTATCACCGTCTTTTAAATCAACCGCAATAATGCCCGATGCGCGTGGACGAGAAAATTCTTTCAACGATGTTTTCTTAACGGTACCGTTTGCTGTTGCAAAAAAGATAAACTTATCTTCTTCATATTCACGAATAGGTAATACAGCATTAATGCGTTCGTCTTTGTCTAATGGTAATAAATTAATAATTGGGCGTCCACGTGCAGTGCGACTTGCTTGTGGTACTTCAAAGACTTTCAACCAATAGACCTTACCTTTGCTTGAGAAACAAAGAATGGTGTCATGCGTACTGGCAACGAATAACTTATCAACAAAATCTTCATCTTTAACCGAGGTTGCTGCTTTACCACGACCACCACGACGTTGTGCCGAGTAGACGGTTATCGGTTGTGCTTTAGCATAACCTTCATGTGAAAGCGTCACTACAACATCTTCTTCTGTTATTAAGTCTTCAATGGTTAAATCTTCCTGAGAAGAAACAATTTCAGTACGCCGTTCATCACCGTACTGTTCTTTAATTTCATTGAGTTCTTCAACAATAATTTCCATTAAGCGATCAGCGCTGCTTAATATAAACAACAACTCAGCAATCAGTTTTAATAGCTCTTCAAACTCGCTGATAATTTTATCTTGTTCAAGACCGGTTAAACGGTGCAAGCGCATATCCAAAATAGCCTGAGCCTGCGTTTCCGAGAAATGATACAACCCATCAACCAAACCACATGATGAAGATAAACCATCTGGACGCGATGATTCTGCGCCTGTTGCTTCCAACATTTTCGTCACAACTCCTGGTTGCCATGGTGTTGAAATTAATTTTTCTTTTGCTTCGGCGGGATTTTTTGCAGCTTTAATTAACGCAATAATCGGATCAATATTTTCTAAAGCAACCGCTAGGCCTTCCCGGATATGGGCTTTTTCACGCGCCTTACGTAATTCATAAACAGTACGACGCGTAACAATTTCACGGCGGTGACGAATGAAGGCATCAAGAATTTGTTTTAAATTCAATAAACGTGGCTGGTTATCAACAAGTGCAACCATATTTATGCCAAATACGTTTTGCATTTGTGTTTGTTGATAAAGGTTATTCAACATCACATCGGCCACTTCACCGCGACGAAGTTCGATAACCATACGCATACCGTCTTTATCAGACTCATCACGTAAGCCGGTAATACCATCGATCTTTTTATCTTTAACAAGCTCAGCAATTTTTTCCAGTAAGCGCGCTTTATTAACTTGATACGGTAGTTCAGTAACAATAATGCTTTCTTTATCTTTAGCGCGCTCTTCAACATGTGTTTTGGCACGCACATAAATACGCCCTTTACCGCCAGCATACGCCTCGGCAATACCACGCGCACCATTAATAATACCCGCGGTTGGGAAGTCAGGCCCAGGCATAATTTCCATCAGCTCTTGAATTGAAATATCTTCTTTTTCAATCACCGCCAGACAGGCATTAATGACTTCAGTCAAATTATGTGGCGGTATATTGGTTGCCATACCCACCGCAATGCCGGAAGAACCATTCACTAATAAATTGGGAACACGGGCAGGCAGAATCTCGGGTTCGTGTTCAGACTCATCATAGTTAGGTACGAAGTCGACGGTTTCTTTATCAAGATCGGCCAGTAATTCATGCGCAATTTTTGACATGCGCACTTCGGTGTAACGCATGGCAGCCGGTGAATCCCCATCCACAGAACCAAAGTTACCCTGACCATCAACCAACATATAACGCAAAGAGAAAGGTTGTGCCATACGAACGATGGTGTCATAAACAGCCGTGTCACCATGAGGGTGATATTTACCAATAACATCACCAACAACTCGCGCTGATTTTTTATAAGGTTTGTTATAGTCGTTACCCAATTCACGCATCGCATAAAGCACGCGCCTATGAACCGGTTTTAAACCATCTCGAACATCAGGAAGTGCCCGCCCTACAATTACGCTCATGGCATAATCCAAATAGGACTGCTTCATTTCATCTTCAATATTAATCGGTAGAACTTCTTTAGCGAACTCAACCATGTGTGAGTGGCTCCTTCAAAAGGCAATATTCGAGTTTTTTATAATTTTTAAATAATTAATGCCCTCTTTGAGAGCATTTTAACGGCGGAATTATACCACAGTGTTAGAGACTACTGCATCTTTATGAAATTACGGCAAATCGAAGCTCAGGCGCGTGAAATAAAAATCGGGGGTGAAAAAACAACCAATTTTAACTTTTCCAAAGTAAAAAAGCGCACTAACTCGCCATTTATTAAAAATACACATATTTTATTGTTTTGCAGCGTTTAATTAGCCACTTACCCTGGACGAATCCCCAGATAATTTAGAATACCTCGCCATTATGAGATTACCACAGTCATTTTATTCCCTCGATGCCAGAACGTATGGAATACGTTAAGGTCGTGCTGACGAAACGCGGAGCGGTTCATTAAGTGCAATGACGTGCTTTTTCCCCGCATACAGGAATACTTTATAAGTTATTGTTTTTAATAGTATTTATTTATTATTTTCTGGGGATAGCTTAGTACTCCTTAGTACTCGGCTCCGCTTATTTTTGATGAAATAAATTGATAACAAACGCTAAGAAATAACAAAAAATTTAAATTTTCTTGTTATTCCCCCCTGTTTGCAGGTATCTTTTTCGCCTGTAAATAATACAAACAAGAATAATACGACCATGAAAATAGACTCAATCCTTCACCCAACGTGGATTGCCACCGTTGATAATGAAAATACCGTTCTCAGTGATTATTCAGTTGCCCTGCATAAAGGGCGTATCCATGATATTCAGCCCAAACAAGCCATTTTAGATAAATACTCGTCCGATGTAGACATAACACTTAAGAACCAACTGCTGATTCCCGGCCTAATCAACTCACACACGCATTCCCCCATGTCACTCATGCGTGGATTAGCAGATGATTTGCCACTAATGGACTGGCTAAATAACCATATTTGGCCTACTGAGCAAAAACACGTATCAGCTGAATTTGTATACGATGGATCACTTCTGGCCTGCGCGGAAATGTTGCGCAGTGGCACGACCTGCTTTAACGACATGTATTTCTTCCCGGAAGAAACCGCCCGAGCGGTTAAACATGCCGGAATGCGGGCAATATTGGGCCTTATTACGATTGATTTCCCTTCGGCATGGGCAAAAGATGCAGATGAATACCTCTCAAAAGGCTTAAAGTTACACGACCAGTTAAGCAACAATAGCCTCATTAGTACCGCCTTTGCCCCGCATGCACCCTATACCGTTTCAGATGAACCTTTAAAACAAATTGCCATGTATGCAGAGGAACTCGATATACCGATCCATATCCACCTGCATGAAACAGAGGGTGAAATTGAGCAAGCGGTCGCATCATCGGGAAAACGACCTATCGAGCGTTTAAATGAGCTTGGTATATTGTCACCACGTTTACTTGCTGTACATATGACACAACTTAATCAAGATGAAATTAACTTAATCACAGAAACGGGGACGCACATTATGCACTGCCCCGAATCCAACCTGAAATTGGCCAGTGGCTTCTGCCCAACACATGACTTACAGCAAGCCGGCATCAATATCGCCATCGGCACAGACGGCGCAGCCAGTAATAATGATTTAGATATGATTGCCGAAATGCAAACCGCTGCCTTAATCGCAAAAGCAGTGGCAAAAAATGCCAGCGCCTTACCCGCCGAAGAGACATTACGCATGGCCACCATTAATGCAGCCAAAGCACTCAGCTTAGACTCTGAGATAGGAAGCATTGAAACTGGAAAATCAGCGGACATAACCGCCGTTGATCTGGGCACAATAGAAAACCAACCGGTTTATTGCCCTGTGTCACAACTCATCTATTCCGCCGGGCGTGAAAATGTATCCAATGTTTGGGTGGCAGGTAACCACCTCCTTAAAGATCGCGAACTCACCACCCTGGATGAAAAAGCTATTTTAGAAAAAGCGGCTTATTGGCAGGGAAAAGTCTCTGGTTAATAGAAACAGCACATTAACGCAGAGTACGCAGAGAAAAAAAGAAAGTAAAAAGTTAAACTTTTAATTGTAGACATTTTTGAAGGTGCTATTAGCTGTAATTATAATTCTTTGCGCCCTCTGCGCCTCCGTGTACTCTGCGTTTAATGAATCGCTTTGCACTTTTTGGAGATTGCCGCGCTTCGCTCGCAATGACAAAAAACGTTCTGGCATCACTTAATGAACCGCTGCGCGGTTCGTCAGTATTACCTTAACCTGCTCCGCACGCTCTGGCATCCTTAAATCTCTATAATTTTAATACCCACATATTACATTTCACGTTAGAATTAGCCTATGACTGAACAAACATTAAATTTTGATCCACAAGAAATTGCTAAATTCGAAGAACTCGCTTCACGCTGGTGGGATCCGAACAGCGAATTTAAACCTTTGCATGAAATCAATCCGCTTCGTTTGGAATACATTGATCGTCGTGCCTCACTAAAAGACAAAACAGTTGTTGATGTCGGTTGCGGCGGCGGCATTCTTGCTGAAAGCATGGCACTTAAAGGCGCTAATGTACTTGGCATTGATATGGGCAAAGCGCCACTCAGTGTAGCCTCACTGCACAAACTGGAATCAGGTGTTGAGCTGGACTATCAACAAATCACCGCTGAAGAGCTTGCCGATAAAAATGCCGGTAAATACGATGTGGTCACTTGCATGGAAATGTTAGAACACGTGCCGGATCCTGCCTCCGTTATTGCTGCCTGTAGCAAACTTGTAAAACCAGATGGTCATGTTTTTTTCTCAACTATTAACCGCAATCCAAAATCCTATTTATTTGCCATTGTGGGCGCTGAATACATACTGCAAATGCTGCCTAAAGGCACGCATGATTACAGTAAGTTCATCAAACCCTCTGAGTTAGAAAGCTGGGCTCGAGCGGCGGATTTACACTTAAGAGAATTAACCGGTATGAGTTATAACCTGTTAAGCAAAAAATATTCACTAGGCCATGATGTTGATGTTAACTATTTAATGCATACACAAAAATAAAATAGCCACTCCCCTTCAGGGGAGGGTTACGACTGCAAGGAGAAGGTGAAATCGTAGATTGAGAAGCTAGCCTGGGCTATGCAGGAGGTAGAGCAACGCAGGAGCAGTTGCCGAAGGTGGGGAAGGTATTAAGTATCCCCTCCCCCTAACCCCCTGATAAAACAATTAGCCATTCGACTAAGCTCTCCATGCTACGTCAATGGTTATCCCGAAATGGGAAGGGGATAAAATTAAAAACAGTTCCCTCCCCTTCAAGGGGAGGGTTAGGGTGGGGAGGGTTTTAAATATCCCCTCCCCCTAGCCCCCTCCCGAAATGGGAGGGGGGGTAAGTGATGCCCCTCTCTCAAAGAGAGGGGAAAGTGAAATAATAAAAATACTATGCCAAAAATAAAAACAGTTCTTTTTGATCTTGACGGTACTCTCGCCGACACCGCGCCCGATCTCGCCGCCGCGTTAAATCATGTATTAAAGACACATAACTGCGAACCGCTCCCCTATGAAACAATACGCCCCTATGTCTCTCACGGTGGTATAGCACTAACCACGCTTGGCTTTGGTAAAGAACACCCGGAATTTGATAGCTTATATAAAGAGCTTCTTGCTCACTATGAAAATAACATCGCTAATGAAACAACCTTGTTTGCTGGGATGGATGATTTACTCACAAACTTAGAAGCCAATAATTTAAACTGGGGTGTGGTCACCAATAAACCCGGCTGGTTAACAGCGCCGTTAATGCAGGCATTAAAGTTAACAAGCCGTGCGGCAACGATTGTCAGTGGTGACACGCTTGAACAACGTAAGCCACACCCTGCTCCTATTCTCCATGCCTGTAATCAGGCAGGTAGTGAGGCGGCTGAATGTATTTATATTGGTGATGCCGAACGCGATATTGAAGCGGGCAATGCTGCTGGTATGCTATCAATTATTGCTCTGTTTGGTTATATCTCTGAATCCGATAAGCCGAACGAATGGAATGCACACGCCTCGATCAATCACCCAAAAGAAATTCTTTCAATAATTGATGCGCTCAATAGTTAACTCACCTAAATTTAAGGTAGACTAATAACTATGAACGAATTTTCTCTGATCTCGCTTTTAATTGCTGCCTTTGTCGGAGCTTTACTCAGCTATGTTTTTTCACAACGCAAACTTTCAGGATTGCGTGAAGAAAACTCCGCGCTTTCTACCCGTCTGGAACTTGAACAACAAAATAATATCGAAAAAATACAGGCATTAGAAAAAGCGCGCGCTCAATTAACAGAAACGTTTACTGCTCTCTCCAGTCAGGCATTAAAAAACAACAATGAAGAATTTTTAAAACTTGCGCAGGAAAACCTGAAACAATACCAGGCACAAGCCGTTAATGAGCTTGAGAAAAAAGAAAAATCCATCGAACATTTACTGAACCCGATCAAAGAAACATTAACTAAAACAGAACAACAAATTCGCACTATAGAAAAAGAACGTAAAGAATCACAAGGTGCGTTGCATAAGCACCTTGAGTCGATGGCGCAATCACAAGCTACGTTACAGGATGAAACCCGCAAATTAGTGACTGCCCTGCGCCGCCCGGAAGTGCGCGGACAATGGGGTGAAATGACCTTAAAGCGTTTAGCCGAACTTGCCGGAATGGTCGAGCATTGTGACTTCTTTGAACAAGAACAAGTGCGAACCGATGAAGGCGCGTTGCGTCCTGATATGATCGTACGCATGCCTGATGGTCGGGAGATTGTCGTTGATGTGAAAACACCACTTGATGCTTACATAAGTGCCATAGAAGCCGTTGATGATACTGAACGGCAGATACATTTAACGCGCCATACAAAAAATGTAAAGCAACGCATTAATGAGCTTGCCGACAAAGCCTACTGGCAACAGTTTAAAAATGCCCCTGACTTTGTCGTTCTCTTTATCCCGGGCGATCAATTCTTAACGGCTGCGCTTGATCAAGAACCGGCTATTTTAGAAAACGCCTTAGCAAGACAAGTTATTCTTGCAACACCAACCAGCTTTGTTGCGCTGCTTCGAGCCGTGGGTTACGGCTGGCGTCAGGAACAACTGGCAGAAAATGCAGAGCATATTAAAACAGTCGGTGAAGAGCTTTATGGTCGCCTGCAAACCTTTACCGATCATTTACAAAAATTAGGCAAGAGCCTTGATAGCGGCATGAAACATTACAATAGCGCAGTGGGGTCATTCGACAGCCGTGTCTTACCCAGTGCACGGAAATTTAATGAAATGGGCGTAGCAACCGATAAAAAATTAAAACAATCTAAGCAAATTGAGACTGCCGTCAGGCAAATCGAAGTAGAAAAAAAGTCGGACTAGTCACGTAAGCAATTTATTGAAATATATTGTGAGAAAAACCTGGCCAGCATTAACACTCTTTTAAAAAACATGTATAATCCGTGACCATTGTTTATTCAAAGTTAGATCATCAGACCTAATCTTAAAATCTGGCAACATATTCCGGTATAAAAAAGATCTCTATTCTCCGATGCTTAATCTCTATGATAAGTATTTTGCCTGTATGAAATTTTCTAAAAGGTTCATCCCCAATGATATCAAGCACTAATTTAGCTGAAATTAAAGAAAAGCAAGCACAGTTGGAAAAGCACCCACTATTCGGCTCAATAAAAAATATTGAGGATTTGAGGCATTTTATGTCATGTCATGTTTTTGCGGTGTGGGATTTTATGTGTCTGGTGAAACGGCTGCAACGCGACTTAACATCGGTTGATTCTTTATGGCTTCCATCAGAAGTCCCTCAGGCAACACGACTCATTAATGATATTGTATTAGCAGAAGAAAGTGATGAAGCACCCGATGGGAGCTATATCAGTCACTTTGAACTATATCTTCTGGCAATGAAAGAAGTGGGTGCAGATACAAAACAAATAGAAGATTTTATTCAACTCATACGTTCAAATATGTCTGTTAGTGATGCCATGGAAAAGGTCTCCGTAAGCCCCTATGTTCAACGCTTTGTAAATGACACGATTAATACCGTGACTAATGGCAGTGTATATCAAGTACTGGGCAGCTTTTTTTTTGGTCGTGAACACGTAATCCCGAGTATGTTTAAAGGCCTGCTTGATGGTTGGCACATGGATGAGAATGATGCCCCCATGTTTGTCTATTACCTAAAACGTCATATTGAACTTGATGCTGATGAACATGGCCCGGCAGCAATAAAGATGATTAAGAGCTTAACGCACGATAATAACAATGCGATTCAAGAACTAGGTGTTGCAGCAGAAGCGGCTATCGAGCACCGTATTCAGTTGTGGAATGGCGTAAGACAAGATATGTCTTAGAAATGGGTAATAATTGTAACGACAAATTTCTATTAAATCGAGTCTGCCCCTTTTACTGTTTCCTTAACCTATACTAGAAACAATTGGTCTCTGATGCCTATTTCATAAATCAAGTCTGCTCCCTTTTTTTCGTATTACATATCCCCTGTTACTTTATTATTTTAGTATGTATCATAATTTAATCCCTTACTTCTATCCCGATAAAGATAAGGATCAGTTAGAACTCCATTTTTACGAATATCATCACAACGACTGTTTCTTTCATTGATTTTACTCATCACTTCTAAATTGCTCCAATCAATTTTATCTGCTCTAAGCTTTCTTAAACCTTCATTGTACAAGCAAATATTCATAGCCTTGATTAGGGCGGCCTTTGGTAATAGTATTTTAGAAAATGATTTTGGAACTTTATTAAAGCCCTTTCGTTTAGAATATGGACTTTCATCAAAATTGGTTTTTTTTAAGTTTGGCATATAGCTACCATCACCAAGTTTATATTCTAGAAAACCATCATCACCATAAGGAATTTTTCCACGCAGTGAAATCCAGTGCGAACCATTTTTTGCGAGGGGGGCTGTTACCTGACAACGACTACCGCCATTCACAACAATAACCGACAAGCCAGGTAGAAAATTAGGATGATATTCCATTGTACTAAATCGTTTATATCGGCCATCCGTTGGGTTTGAAAACATTGAAACAGAATGTTTTATTCTTGATCTATACTTAACTATGGAAATGGCATTAATTGTATTTTGCTCTTCAAGCTTAATTGGTTTTAAACGTTTATAACTTGGTAATACGTTTTCAGGCAGGCTTAATCTTTCCATTGGTTTACTTGCCTGCCGATGTTGTAATTTAAGACTACTATTAAAATAGATCTCTAATTCACAAGAGTATTGTTCTGGATAACCTGCAATACTTCCACGCCTAAAATCCGTCATATTAACTCTTAACACAATTGCCTGAATTTCATTATTTAATTCAGGTTCAGCATTTTTAACATCAAAATTTGTAAAACGTTTAGCAAACTTTTTACTGTACACCCAATGTTCCCAATATGGTTTATCTCCGAGAACAGGATCAGGCGTCAGCACTTCTACTTGACGCGGCCATGCTTTTGCATACTTACCATTCGCAAGAACTAAAGAACTAACCAATAAAAACAAAATAGATACTATTACTGTAATAAATTTCATGCTCTATCCTTTTTTAATTTTTTCAAAACATAAATAAAGAATAGATGCCAGAGACAACATTAGACCCGACACGAGTTTCATTATGCATGTCCCGAACAATACTGTAGTTCTGGCAAATTGTTTCTAATATACATATAACTCCCTTCCTAGTATCTACCACATAGCCTTATAAAATAACTACGGTTTCATCTTTCCTTTGATATTTTCACCCAACTGTTCAATACTCTCGCCGACTTTTTCTTTTATTTTTTGCTCGATACTCTCTTTAACAAAAGGGTTACTAAAAAGAGGATTGCCTTTGCCGATATTCACGCCAAGCCATAGCCCGACAATCAAGCCCATGAGGATGCCCATAAAAAGCATTTTGATGATTCTCATAACTACACCATTTATATTTATATTTGTATGAGTCAGTGTCTGTACGTAGAATAGCCCACTTATGAATAAAGAAACACTACAAAATGCCTATAATGAGTGCTTGCGCATGGCGCAATCTCATTATGAGAACTTCCCTGTGGCATCGCGCTTACTGCCTAAACATTTGCGCCAGCCGATTGCGGTCATTTATGCTTTTGCCCGTCGCGCGGATGATTTTGCCGATGAAGGTGACTTAAGTGATCATGAACGACTTGCGGCACTGAATGACTTTTCAAACAAACTCAATCTTATTGCACAGGATAAAGCCGTTGAAGATACGACCTTTATCGCTCTTGCGGATGTGATCAAACAACATCAACTCCCTGTTTCTTTATTCCATGACTTGCTTACGGCATTTAAAATGGATGTCACTAAAGCACGCTATGCCAATTTTGGTGAGGTAATGCAATATTGCCGTTATTCCGCTAATCCGGTTGGTCGTTTATTACTTCATCTTAATAAAGAAACATCACCCCAAAGCCTCGGTTATTCGGATGCTATTTGTAGTGCGCTGCAATTAACCAACTTTCTCCAGGATATTAGTCAGGATCTGCAAGAAAGTAACCGCATTTACCTGCCTCAGGATGAAATGGAACAGTTTGGGGTTTCAGAAGACGATATTCGCAATAAACGCACTAATGCTGCGTCACAAAAGCTTATTGCTTTTCAAATACAGCGTACTGCAAAGTTAATGCAAGCCGGTGCACCTCTGGGTAAAGTGTTAAAAGGCCGTATGGGCTTAGAGTTACGCATGACCATTATGGGTGGCTCACGTATTTTGTATAAACTCAATCAACAACACGATGATGTCTTTAGTCGTCCACGTCTAAATAAGTGGGATATTGCCTGGGTAATCTGGAAAGCAATTAGGGCGAAATAAATTCCGTTTTACGGTAGAATCATCCCAACAATATTACGCCATATAACTTATGACCCCAGAACAATACTGCCAGGACAAAACAGCTAAAAGTGGTTCCAGCTTTTATTATAGTTTTTTGTTTTTACCCAAGAAAAAACGCTTAGCCATTACCGCACTTTATGCTTTTTGCCGTGAAGTGGATGATATTGCTGATGCTGAAATGGAAAACAGCATTAAACGCGTCAAATTAGAGTGGTGGCGCAGTGAAATTGAGTCATTATTTGCCGGCAGTCCAAACCACCCTGTTTCACACGCTTTATATACCTCTATTCACGACTTTAAACTCGAGAAAAAATATTTTCTTGAAATTATCGACGGCATGGAGATGGATCTGGAAAAAGTCCGTTTTGCCGACTTCGAAGCGCTTAACCTCTATTGTTATCGCGTTGCCGGTGTTGTTGGCATATTGTCCGCCACCATTTTTGGTTATAAAGACCCGCAAACCCTCGAATATGCGAAAAAACTCGGCCTTGCACTACAACTCACCAATATCATTCGCGATGTGTATGAAGACTCCCTGCGAAACCGGCTCTATTTACCTTTGGATGAGCTCGAGCGATTTGCGGTCAGCGAAGAAGATATTTTTAAGCGTAGAGATAGTAAATCATTCCATCAGCTTATGTGCTTTCATGCTGAACGTGCACACAAATGTTATTTAGACGCGTTTGATACCTTGCCAGCCAAAGACCGCTACAGGCAAAAAACCGGTATTATTATGGCCGCCATTTACGAAAACACATTAAATGAAATGGAACTTGATGGACTACAAGTTTTAAAGCATAAAGTTGTTATCCCCGCGCCGCGTAAAATTATTATTGCAGTTAAAACATTTTTTAAAGAGTGGTGGCTATACCTTAAGTACAAAATATCATGAAGACGGATCCTATTGCCATTATTGGTGCAGGTTGGGCCGGTCTTGCGGCTGCAGTAAAACTCACACAACAGGGGTACAGAGTTTCTGTCTACGAGTCAGCAAAACACGTTGGCGGACGTGCCCGCGCAGTGAGTTATGATGATATGCTCGTTGATAATGGGCAACACCTTTTAATCGGCGCTTATACGGAATGTCTTCACTTAATGGAGCTAGTGGGCATTAATAGCGAACAAGCACTTAAACGTTTACCGCTTTCATTAACCGTGGTTGACAAAACCACGCTGGCGTTACAAGCCCCCCTGTTACCTGCCCCACTGCATTTGCTCTATGCCTTGGTCACTGCAAAAGGCTTAAACTTTATGGATCGAATAGCAGCCATCAGGTTTGGCTTATATCTTAAAAAAAATAATTATCAATTCAAAGAAGACATCTCCGTTGATGCATTATTTAAACTCACCAAACAAACTGATATGTTAATTCGCCAGTTATGGGAGCCGTTGTGTCTGGCGACCATGAACACCCCTGTTCGCAGTGCTTCTGCTAATGTCTTTATGACAGTATTCAAAGATGCCTTTACCAATAAAGTAAAAGATGCTGACGCGCTCTTGCCTGCAACAGATTTATCGAATCTTTTTCCAGATGCCGCGGTTAACTATATCGAGAATAAAGGTGGTAAAGTTTATTTAAAATCCCGTGTTGAACATATTGAAATAACAAATAATTGCGTTTCATCTATCAGCGTTAAAACAAATAACACGGCAGAAAAAATAAAAACTTCCCGGCTGATTATTGCAACCGCACCACAAAATTTAAATAAATTAATAGCTGAAAACTCGGCCTTAAGCTTTATTAAAAAAAATACAGAACAGTTCAGTTATGAACCTATCGTCACCGTCTATCTGCAATACCCTAAAGAAACACAACTCCCCCAGGCAATGACGGGGTTGAGCAGCACACTCAGCCAGTGGGTATTTGATCGCGGTGATTTTTGCCAGCAAGCCGGATTATTCAGTGTTGTGATTAGTGCCGGCGGTGAGCATATGAAGATGGATGATGCTACACTTGCGCAAACTGTAGACAATGAAATATCTGTACTTTTCAGTGATAAACCGGCTCTGCTAAATTCATTTGTGATACGGGAAAAAAGAGCGACTTTTTCTTGTTGTGTAAATATTAATACTATCCGGCCTGACAATAAAACAGATGTAACAGGCTTATACCTTGCAGGTGATTATACCAATACCGGTTACCCTGCCACATTGGAAGGTGCGGTACGAAGTGGGATTGCTGCGGCAAAACATTGTTTATAGCGCTTGTTCCCTCTCTCTGGGAGAGGGTTAGAGAGAGGGAGTATATTTAAATCACCCCACCCTAGCCCTCCCCTTGAAAGGGAGGGAAAATATCTAAAAACATAATATGAATAATTGAAAAAGAAAAGCTCATGAATGACATAATCAAAACTCCAACAAACTTTAAACCTCAAGCTAACTGCCTTAAAGATAAAATTATTTTAATCACCGGCGCAGGGGATGGCATCGGCGCAACCGCGGCAAAAACATTTGCTAAGTATGGTGCAACGATTATTTTATTAAGCAAAACAGAAAAAAAGATCGTTGGGATTTATGATGAAATTGTTAATGCCGGTTACCCACAACCTGCCATCATTCCATTAAACCTTGAAGATGCCAGCGCTGAAGATTACGCAGGTCTTGCACATTCTATTGAAAGTGAATTTGGCCATCTTGATGGTTTAATTCA
>Ga0316206_1001368_pt1 | contig 22072 bp, 15 predicted proteins | sample 6monthpyrite_MG_FD_204942 | JGI IMG/M metagenome (GOLD analysis project Ga0316206, IMG submission 204942) | Microbial mat bacterial communities from mineral coupon in-situ incubated in ocean water Damariscotta River, Maine, United States -... | ecosystem: Environmental > Aquatic > Marine >... | reverse complement strand
ATCGTCGTAAAAGTGAGCTCGACCAAGACGCAACGAAGGGTCAGGAATAGTTTATGGCATCAACGATCGATTACAGTACGCTTAACTGGGTCAAGGAAGAAATTGACGAGACCATGAAACAGGCTCGCCATGCCCTTGAAGAGTATGTTGAAGACCAGGAAGATGCGACACAGCTGCGTTTTTGTGTAACCTATATTCATCAGGTCTATGGCACACTTCAAATGGTAGAGTTATATGGAGCAGCATTGTTCGCAGAGGAAATGGAACTGCTGATTCAGGCATTATTAAGTAATGAAGTTACGCAAAAAGATGATGCACATGAAGTACTGATGCGTGCAATCATTCAGTTACCCGATTACCTTGAAAAAATCCAGCGTGGCATGAAAGATAACCCGCTTATCCTGATGTTAATCATGAATGATTTGCGTACTGCACGTGGCGCATCATTATTGTCTGAAAGCGCATTGTTTTCACCGGATCTTGAGAATGCCGATATGATTGCAGTGGATCGCTCTGATGATCTTTTTGGTGTGGATCCCAAGATACTGGCCAAAAAACTCAGACCCCTTTTTCAGGTTGGTTTACTCGGCTGGTATAGGGATAATAATACTGCAGAAAGTCTAAACAAATTGCGTAAGGCGCTGGGGCAACTGGAACAGGTTTGCAGTCATGAAGAAGTTATACGCCTGTGGTGGGTAGCAAAAGGCATTGTTGAAGCATTATTAAATGACGGACTGAATGGCAGTATTACGTTAAAATTATTACTGGGTCAGGCAGATCGTGAAATCAAACGTCTGATTGATATGGGTGAGCAGGGTCTGGTTGATGATCCGTCTGAGGAATTGCTTAAAAATCTGTTGTACTACGTTGCCCAGGCCAGGCCGGTTACGCAACGACTGGAAGAAATTAAACAGAAATACTCCCTGCCTGTATCAATGGCATCAGAGAAAGAAGTTGAATCGGCACGCGAATCATTATCAAGCCCGAATGCACAGTTAATGGAAACCGTTTCGGTTGCCATTAGTGAAGATCTCTCGCGAGTCAAGGATGCGCTTGATCTGTTGTTGCGAAGTGATGACCGTGACATGAGTAGCCTTGAGCCTCTCGTGGAAGTATTGCAGAAAATGGCAGACACCCTGGGCATGCTCGGCATGGGCGTACCTAGAAAAGTTATCCAGGAACAGGTTGGTGTTATTAATTCACTGGTGAGTGGTGAGCTTGCACCGGATGAATCCCGTTTGATGGAAATTGCAGGCGCATTGCTGTTTGTTGAATCAAGTCTCGTCGGTATGGTCGAGAGCAGTCATGCCGAAGAAGAGCTGGCACAAAGTGGTGAATCAACGGCAGCTGATAACATGCTTGCTGACGGTGAGATGCGTCAGATACAGGATACCGTGTTCAAGGAAATAATTGTTGAAATTTCCAAAGCCAAGGATGCCATTGTTGCATTCCTTGATGCTCCAATGGATTTTAATCAGCTTAAGGTTGTCCCTGATCTGTTTACCAATGCCCGTGGTGGCATGAAGATTATGGGCATGGAAAGACTCGCGGATGTTATTGATGGTGCTGCGGAATATATAGATGGCAAGTTAGAGGAAAATGCACCCGCTCCCGGACAGGCAGAACTTGATAATATTGCAGATGTAATTTCCAGTATTGAATATTACCTGGAAGCGGTAAGGGAAAATCGTTCGGGTACAGATACTATCATTGATGTGGCTTATCAGAGTCTCGAAAAACTTGGCTACAAACGTGATCAGGCTCTAGTCTCCGATGCTGAGAAAGAAATAGAAATTCCTGAGGTTATTGAAGAAGTAGAGATTGAAGTCACTGCTCCGGAAGTTATTGAGGTAGCAGTTGAAACACCTGAATCAGAGCCAGAAGCAGAGCTTGAAGCCGAAGTTGAAGAACTGGAATTGTCCGAGTCGGAAGAAGAAATAGTTCTGGATGAACTTGAGCCAGAGGTAGAAGCAGAAACCGAAACCGTATCAGAAGCTGACACGAAGCCGACTGATTCACCAAAGCGAACCATAGAACTGCCAGAAGATATTGATGAAGATATTCTTGAGATCTTTATTGAAGAATCTGAGGAAGTTTATGCAGAAGTACAAGCGAATTTACCTGTCTGGAAAGAAGATCAACAAAATACAGATGCACTGGCTACGATACGACGCGCCTTTCATACCCTGAAAGGTAGTGGGCGACTGGTAGGTGCTGATTCAATTGGTGAGTTTGCCTGGTCAATTGAAAATCTTCTTAATAAAGTTCTTGAAGGGGATATATTACCATCTGATGCTATTTTTACACATCTGGATAATGCAGTAGGTGTGTTACCGGGTCTGATTGCTGAGCTTAAAGGTGAAGCTTCAGGTGATGTTGATGTTCATGGGATTATTAATCGTAGTGAAGAACTTGTTCGACAGGGTAATGACGCGATTGAAGCACTTGAGCCAGAAGAAATACTGATAGAAGAAGCAGAGCAGTCATCTGATCGTATTGTTGCAGATATTGCTGCTGCTGAATCGGAGCCAGCTGCAATTATTCGGGTTATGGATCCTGTTTTATACGAAATCTTTTGTAAGGAATCCGAAGGTCATCTCACCAGTATTAATGAATTCATTGATTCGGTAGAAAAAACAGATAATGAAAATGTTCAGGTGTCCGATGGATTGATTCGCGCCTTGCATACCTTACATGGCAGTGCGCGAATGGCAGGTGCTGATGATATTGCCGAGGTTGCAGGTGGATTTGAACAATATATCAAGATTTTGCATGAGAATGAAACGGCTATTAATGCAGATATGACTACCTTACTACGTCAGGGCGTTAGTGCTATAGAAGATCTTCTGAAGCTGATTAACAAGGCCGGTGAACCGGAATCAGATATTCAGAAAATACTGAATGATATTGCGATGTACCATAAGCTCGAGGTCGAGAAACAGGATGAAAAAGTTTCTCAGGAACGCGAAGTTGCGGAGCAACAGCAGAATCTTGAGGCTGAAGCAAAAGAAGAAGAGACAAGCGATGAGCAGGCGTTTGATCAGGAAATACTGGATGTCTTTCTTGAAGAGGGATCGGAGATTACCGATGCCAGTGAAGTCATTATGCAGCGATTGGACAGTGATCCGCAGGACAGTGAAGCAATAGCTGAATTACAGCGCGAATTACATACACTAAAAGGTGGTGCCAGAATGGCCGGCATTACGGCAGTTGGTGATCTGAGTCATGCCTTTGAGTCCGTACTAACAGCCGTGGTTGAAGAAGGACTATCCGTCAGTAGTCAAATGGTTGATGTCATGCATCGTTCTGTTGATGAGCTGATGAAGATGCTCAATGAAGTCAGGCAACACAAAGAGCCAACAGCAGCAGATTCTCTGGTATCAGAACTGGAAACCCTGTTAAAGGGTGGAGAAGCTTCGGAAGATATTAAAGACACAGATATCACCGTTGAGACTGAAATTGAAACAGATGCAGAGATTGAAGCTGAAGTTGAGGATGGGGATGATCTTCAGGAAACAGCTGACGTTATTAATTTTCCGGTTAGTGAGGTGGAAGATGAAACTGAATCGCCCGAAAAACCTCCGGTCTCAACTGAAACAGTACTGGACGAGATTGCTAGTGAAGAAGATGTCGATGAATTAGAAGAGGAAGGTCCGGTTGTTATACCGCCTCCATTACAACCGGTGCAGCATGTAAGTGCGTCAAAATCCAATGCGGAAATGATCAGGGTTAGATCAGATCTTCTGGATGATCTGGTAAATAATGCCGGTGAAGTCAGTATTTACCGTTCACGTCTGGAACAACAGATTGCAGCATTTAAATATAATCTTGTAGAAATGGATCAGACTGTGTTCCGTTTGCGCGAACAGTTGCGCAAACTGGAAATAGAAACAGAAGCACAGGTTTTGTTTCGTCATGAGCAGGAAATAGAGAAGAATGATAAATTTGATCCATTGGAAATGGATCGCTATTCAACGATGCAACAACTGTCTCGTGCATTAATGGAGACAACCGCAGATATTGGTAGCATACAAAATTTGATGGATAACCTGGTTCGTGAATCTGAAACACTGATGATTCAACAGGCTCGCGTTAATACAGATTTGCAGGAAGGCTTGATGAAAACCCGTATGGTTGCATTTTCCGGTCTTGTACCGAGATTGCAGCGTATCGTACGACAAACCTGTAAAGAGCTTGGCAAGCAGGCGCAACTGACAGTGAGTGGGGAAGGCGGCGAACTGGACAGGAATGTACTGGAGCGTGTGACAGCACCTCTGGAGCATATGTTAAGAAATGCGCTGTCTCATGGTATTGAAAAACCGAATCAACGTAAATCTGCAGGAAAAAAACCAGCCGGGAAAATCAACTTGTCGGTATTAAGGGAAGGTTCCGAGATCGTTCTTAGGATAGAAGACGATGGAGCGGGTTTTAACCTCGAAGCAATCAGGGAAAAAGCCAGGGAACGCGGTTTACTTGATGAAAATGCGAACCTGAGTGATAACGATATCATGCAATTCGTTCTGGAGTCCGGCTTGAGTACTGCTGAACAGGTCACCCAGATTTCAGGTCGTGGCGTGGGCATGGATGTAGTTAATAGTGAGATAAAACAGTTGGGCGGTTCGCTGGCTATTTCATCAGAGCAGGGCAAAGGAGCAGCGTTTGTTATACGCCTGCCACTGACGCTGGCGCTGAATCATGCATTGCTGGTTAAAGTATCAGATGAAGTTTATGCGGTGCCCTTAACCAGTATTGAAGGCATTGTGCGCATGTCTCACGACGACCTGCTTGCATATCAATCAGATCCTGACAAGTTGTATCAATATTCTGGAAGTGACTATCAGGTACAAAGTCTGGGTAGAATATTACATCCAGAGCATGATAGCAGCACGCATGATGGTCTTTCTCCCGTGCTTCTGGTTCGTGCAGGAGACCACAAAACGGCGCTACAGGTTGATGCCTTGCTGGGTAGCCGTGAAATTGTTGTGAAATCTGTAGGTCCACAATTAAGTACATTACGTGGTGTTTCGGGAGCCACTATTCTGGGTGATGGCAGGGTGGTATTAATTCTTGATGCAGGTTCAATTATCAGGTTAAGTGCATCATTACGACATTCTGAATTCAAGCCATCTGTTGCAGAGATAGAACAGGATCGAAAGTTAAATATTATGGTTGTTGATGATTCAATTACGGTTCGAAAGGTAACAACTCGATTGCTTGAACGTAATGATATGAATGTTATTACAGCTAAAGACGGTGTAGATGCAATTACTACCTTGCAGGATCATATTCCTGACATTATGTTGCTGGATATAGAAATGCCACGTATGGATGGTTTTGAACTGGCGACACATATGCGTAATGAAGTACGTCTGAAAGAGATACCTATTATTATGATTACATCACGTACCGGTGAAAAACATCGTCAACGTGCTGAGGAAATCGGTGTACAGCGATATCTGGGCAAGCCATTTCAGGAGCATGATTTGCTTGATAATATAAACTCAGTGATTGAGGAAATTCATGGGCACGCCTGATCCATTAAGTAGCAGTTTGCGCGTAGCAATTTTGTCACGCTCAGAGCGTGAGCGTGATTGCCTGAGTGAAATTCTTGAATCCAATGGTTTGCATATTGTTTCTGATGAAGCATTTCGACAGGGTAATTTTGATTCAATAGATCAGTCCGTTGCCGATGTTATTTTGGTTAACCTCGATGAATCCGATGATGATGAACTGGATATTTTAATCGAGCAGATTGAACTGCCCTTATTATTTAACGATAGCGCATCCATACGAAAACAGGTCACAGCCGGTGGCCGTGCATGGGGCAGACGTCTCGCAGAAAAGTTGATGTCACTTGCTGGTGAAGATTTCAGTTTGTCTGCTGACACTGAAACGATCGACGAGCCGTTTCCGTCATACTCAGCAGAGTCTTCAGAAAGTGAGAATGACAGCGATGTCCTGACACTGGATGTTGATGAAAATATTGAGCTGATAGAAGATACCAATCCTTTTGGGAACGATGAGGTTGTGCCTTATAAAGATATGCCAACAGCCGAGATTGTTGCATTGAACAAGAATGGTAGCTTGAGTGTAACACCAAACCGGGCGCGACGGGTTTGGGTTCTCGGGGCTTCTATTGGTGGGCCTCAGGCAGTCAAGTCGTTTCTGGCGCGGTTACCGGAAAACTTACCGGTTTGTTTTATTCTTGCGCAACATATCGGCGTTGGTTTTGTTAATCTGCTGGCTGAACAATTAAGCAGGGTAACTCCACTCAGGGTATCTGCCCCTGAAGATGATATGGTGCTTGAAAAAGGCCATGTAGTGGTTGCACCGGTAGAAAAAAGAATGAACTTCAGTGAACGTGGTGTCATTTCAATGGAAAAAATCACCCAGCGTAGTATTTACAGTCCATCGATAGATGATGTTATGACGGTTGTTGCCAAGCACTATGGCGCCGATGCCAATGCAATCATATTCAGTGGTATGGGTAATGATGGTACAGCTGGCTGTCATTTGATCGCTCAGAAAGGTGGCATGATCTGGGCACAGGAAGCAGAAAGTTGTGTTATTAGCAGTATGGCTGATTCAGCCAGAAATACGGGTGTGGTCAGCATGAGCGGCTCACCTGAAGAGCTTGCAGATAATCTGGTTGAATACCTTAATGGTGAGATAAATTAATGAGTAATCTGAATATTTCCATTCGTAGTTTATTGATACCTTTAACGCATGATACATTGTTACTACCAAATGCATCATTGGCCGAGATTGTCGTTCAGACAGAAATTGAAAAAGTTGATGGGCCGGAGTGGTTACTCGGTATGATGTCATGGCGTGGGTTAATGGTGCCCCTGGTTTCATTTGAAGCAATTCAGGGGGATACGACCAGTAAGCTTGAAAAAAACAGTCGTATTGTTGTTTTAAATACACTGACTGATAATAGTAATCGACCCTTTTTTGCAATACTGGCTCAAGGGATTCCTCATCTTGTCAATGCAAATCAAAGTGTTGTAACAGCTATTGCGCAAGATGCAGGAGAAGAAAATGGTGTTCTGCAGCATGTGCTGGTTGAAGCGGAACCGGCGATTATCCCTGATCTTGATAAAATTGAATCCATGATTAGCTCGGAACCCTCTGCGACACCTTCCTGATCCCATCCATTCAGTTTTTTATTATTTTTCGTTCCGGTTTGAAAGTAGCATTTGAAATATGAATATTGAAAAAGCATTGCACGAACGAAGTGAATCACGATGTGAGCTGTGCAGTTCAGCAGATAATTTGCACGTGTATGAGATACCCCCTGACGGCAAAGGTATTGAACAATCCATTTTGTTATGTGAGACCTGTCTAACCCAGATAAATAATCCTGAAACAGTTGATGTTAATCATTGGCGTTGCCTGAATGATAGTATGTGGAGTCAGGTTTCTGCGGTTCAGATAATGGCCTGGCGCATGTTATCCCGGTTGAAATCAGAAGGCTGGCCTCAGGATCTGCTGGACATGCTTTATCTGGATGACGATATGCTTGTTTGGGCACAGGCTACGGGCGAGGGAGACAGTCAGGATGAAGATGATCAGGTTAAGCATTTGGATGCAAACGGGGTATTATTACAGGCGGGTGATACGGTTACCCTGATCAAGGATCTGAATGTAAAAGGCGCAAATTTTACAGCCAAGCGTGGTACTGCAGTTCGAGGCATCTCACTGGTCAGGGATAATTCCGAGCAGATAGAAGGCCGTGTAGAGGGCCAGCAAATTGTAATTTTGACAAAGTTTGTAAAAAAATCAGGCTGAGATTTTTTAACGTTATCCGAGATCACCCCAGCGAGACTGGATGATGCTCATGGCAACCAGAGCCGCTGTTTCTGTTCGCAGGACTCTTGGCCCCAGCCTTACAGACAGAAACCCCTGTTCTGTAACGGCATCTGTTTCTGTCTGACTCAGGCCTCCTTCCGGTCCAACCAATAGCATAATATTTCTTTCGGGTGACTGGATTGTCTGTAAGCTGTTTGTGGCATCAGGTTGCAAGGTGAGACAGGTTTGTTTGTGGTCGATGCCTGTAAGCCAGGTATTAAATGTGAGTGGTGAGCAGATTTCCGGAATGAGCGCGCGTCCAGACTGTTCACATGCACTGATGATAATGCCTTGCCAGTGTTTAAGGCGTTTTTTAATCCGATCAGCTTTGAGCTGCACGCTGCAACGTTCAGTAAAGAGCGGGATAATGGCGGTCACACCCAGTTCCACTGCTTTTTGTAAAGTGTAGTCCATACGTTCCGGGCGTGATATTCCCTGTACCAGAGTGATATCCAGTGGTGATTCATTTTCAACTGCTTTTGAATCAGAAATATTAACCCATACACGTTTGCGCTCAATGCGGCTGATACTACCCGTGTATTCATTTCCATCACCATTAAACAGAATGATATCAGTCCCGGTTTTTGATCTGAGAACACGAACCAGATGGATGGCTGCCTGCGAAGACAGTTCTATTTCCTGTTCTGCATTCAGTTCGGAGGGGTGGAAAATACGGTTTATTCTCATGATATGCAGTGTAATATTTTGTGCCTGTGTTGCCTATATTTATTGTGTTGCGAGTTCTATTCCTTTAATAGCTGTTTTTACCATCAGATCAATCTGATCGGGAGTGATGATATAGGGTGGAATAAAGTAAACTACATTTCCAAGAGGTCGTAGCAGTACACCTTGTTTGAGCGCATGTTGATATACCCTTAAACCACGACGTTCCTGCCAGGGATAGGGTGTGCGGTTTTGCTTGTCCTGTATCATTTCGATGGCCAGTATCATGCCTGTTTGGCGCACCTCGGCGACATGAGGGTGGTCTTGCAGGCAGGCGGCTGCCTTTGCCATGTGAGTGGCCAGGTGTCGATTATTTTCGATGACAGGGTCTTGTTTAAAAATATCCAGTGTTGCCAGTGCAGCGCGGCAACCCAGTGCATTGCCTGTGTAACTGTGAGAATGCAAAAAAGCAGTCAGGTTTTCATAGTCGTCATAAAATGCCTGATATATCCTGTCATGAGTCACTACAACAGATAACGGCAGGTAGCCACCAGTCAGACCCTTGGAAAGGCAAATGTAATCAGGACTGATATCAGCCTGTTCACACGCAAACAATGTACCTGTTCGACCAAAACCAACCGCTATTTCATCGGCGATCAGATGCACATTATGTGCATCACAGGCTTTACGCAGCATACTTAGATAAACCGGGTCGTACATACGCATGTTGCCCGCACATTGAACCAGTGGCTCAACGATGACAGCACAGGTTTCATGTGCATGTTGCTGCAGTGCTTGTTCCATTTTTGCAAAAATACGCACACTGTAATCATGGCAGGATTCGCCAGGTTCGCGGTGGTAACAATCCGGTGATGGTACCGTGATCGGGCGCATGAGCAAGGGTTCGTAAGTGTCCTTGTAGAGTTCAACATCACCAACCGCAAGTGCACCCAGTGTTTCTCCGTGATAGCTGTTAGACAGGTTAATAAAGCGCGTCTTTTGCTGTTGTCCGCTGTTTCGCCAGTAATGAAAACTCATTTTAAGGGCGACTTCTACTGCAGATGACCCGTTGTCTGCATAAAAGCATCGTGTGAGTCCGGCTGGAGTTAGTTCAACCAGTCGTTCTGAAAGCTCTATCACGGGTTCATGAGTAAAACCGGCAAGAATGACATGCTCGAGTTCATCAAGTTGTTTTTTTAACGCCTGATTAATTCGTGGGTTTGCATGACCAAACAGATTAACCCACCATGAGCTGATTGCATCCAGATACCGGTTGCCTTCAAAATCCTCAAGCCATATTCCTTTACCACGCTTGATCGGGATTATGGGCAGGCTCTCATGATCTTTCATCTGTGTGCAGGGATGCCAGATAACGTTCAGGTCACGTTCTTTATAGTCTTTATTTTTCATATGAGCATAGAGTATACGTTAGCGTGAAATAACATGCAGGCTGAAAGTAATGCAGTTCGGAGCGAATTCCGGCAAACCGTATTATCAGGAAGTTACTTTTGATGATAAGCCAAGATTATCCCATATTGCCTTCGATGGGCCTACCTGATTCATGGTATAAAAATGAAACCCGGGCGCACCTGCAGCCAGAAGCTTCTCGCATAAACGGGTGACGACATCTTCACCAAAAGCACGAATGCTGTCGCGGTCATCACCAAACCCCTGTAAACGTTTTTTGATCCATCGTGGTATTTCGGCGCCACACATATCAGAAAACCGCGCTAGCTGGGTGTAGTTTGTGATCGGCATAATACCGGGAATAATGGGTAAATCGACATCGGCTTTTTCGCAGTCTTCTACGAAACGATAATAAGCATCAGCATTATAAAAATATTGTGTAATGGCTGAATCAGCTCCCGCCTTGACCTTGCGTTTAAAATTGATCAGGTCGGACTGCGCATCGTTGGCCTGAGGATGAACCTCTGGATAAGCGGCAACTTCAATGTGGAAATGACCGCCTGTTTCTGTGCGAATAAAATCGATCAATTCATTTGCATAGCGGAAAGCTCCTGCTTCCTGCATACCGGAAGGCATGTCACCACGCAAGGCAACAATACGATTTATATTATTGCTTTTATAGGTATCAAGAATCTCACGGATACTGTCTTTGGTAGAACCAACGCAGGAGAGATGAGGGGCTGCATTATAGCCGGCCTGCTGGATTTCCAGCACAGTATCAATCGTTCCCTGCTGCGTACTTCCCCCGGCACCGAAAGTAACTGAAAAATATTTTGGATTCAGTCTGGCCAGTTCGTCACGTGTAGCACGCAACTTCTCAGCACCTTCCGGAGTCTTCGGTGGAAAGAACTCAAAACTGAATTGAGGTGTATGTTTTTTTTGACTTTCCATGATTCGATAAACTCTATATTGATAATTTCACCGCAAAGCTAAGACGCAGGTTGCTATTGCCCATCCATAGGCTGGACAACCTGCTCTTTGCGTTAGATTTTAATACCTGTAATGCTCGGCTTTGAATGGACCTTCAACCGGTACACTAATATAGTCTGCCTGTTCCTGAGACAAAGTACTCAGGAAAGCACCCACCTTGTTCAGATGCAGACGCGCTACTTTCTCATCCAGAAGCTTGGGCAGAATATAAACCTGATTCTTGTAGTTATCCGAGTTCTGGTAGAATTCAATCTGTGCCATAACCTGGTTTGTAAATGAGGCAGACATAACAAAGCTTGGATGCCCTGTTGCACAGCCCAGATTAACCAGACGACCTTTTGCAAGGATGATAATGCGTTTTCCATCAGGGAAAATAACGTGATCAACCTGTGGCTTGATTTCAGACCATTCATATTCCTCGAGTGATGCAATATCAATTTCGGAGTCGAAGTGACCGATGTTACAAACGATGGCTTCATTTTTCATTGCGGCCATGTGGTCGTGTTGAATAACATGATAGTTGCCTGTCGTGGTAACAAAAATATCACCTGTTTTGCAGGCTTCATTCATATCAACGACGCGATAACCTTCCATTGCTGCCTGTAATGCACAAATAGGGTCAATTTCAGTAACCCAGACAGTTGCACCCATACCGCGGAAAGCCTGGGCGCAGCCTTTACCGACATCACCATAACCGAGCACTACACATATCTTGCCTGCGATCATGACATCAGTTGCGCGTTTAATGCTATCGATTAATGACTCGCGGCAACCATACAGATTATCAAATTTTGACTTGGTCGCAGAATCATTGACATTCATTGCAGGGAATAATAATTCACCTTTTTCCTGCATTTCATACAGGCGATGCACCCCTGTAGTCGTTTCTTCGGTTACACCTTTTACGCTGTCTGCAATTTCCTGCCAGGTGTTTGACTTGGGTTCGATAGTTCGGCGTAATACATCAAGAATAGCCTTGTATTCTTCGTTATCATCTTCTTTGGTTTCAGGCACAGCACCGGCTTTTTCAAACTCGACACCCTTGTGAACCAGTAATGTCGCATCACCACCATCATCCAGAATCATGTTAGGTAACTTGCCATCTGGCCAGATTAAAGCCTGTTCAGTACACCACCAGTATTCTTCAATGGTTTCACCTTTCCATGCAAAAACAGGGATACCCTGATCAGCGATAGCGGCAGCGGCGTGATCCTGGGTAGAGAAAATATTACAGGAAACCCAGCGAACCTCTGCACCCAGTGCAACCAGGGTTTCAATCAGAACGGCGGTTTGAATAGTCATGTGAATACTGCCCATGATACGGCAGCCTGCCAGCGGTTTTTCATCACCAAACTCTTCACGTAATGCCATCAGACCGGGCATTTCCGTTTCAGCTATAGCGATTTCCTTGTGGCCCCATTCAGCCAGAGACATATCAGCGACTTTATAGTCGGTAAATACAGAACTGGATACAACACTCATCATCATTCTCCTTAATTAAAAGTTGAATGAGCGCCGTTGATCCTAAAAAAGGGATCTGCCTTTTCCCAAGCCTGACGGATTTAACCGCTGCAGCGCCCCTCGGGAGAGACAGTAATTGATATTGTAGTTCAACATAGAATCCAACGCAAAGATGCGAAGGCGCAAAGAGCGCAGAGCACTAATTAGTGAATATGTGGTTATTAATGCCTTGCTCAGTAGGGTTTATCGACTTAGCGTTTTAAACCTTTAAAAACTTTGCGTTCTCAATGCCTTCGTGTCATTGCGTTGGATTGTTAAATTAAATGCCGGCAGAATCTCTCAATGCATCAGCCTTGTCAGTCTTCTCCCAGGTAAAGTCATTATCTTCACGTCCAAAATGGCCATAGGCGGCTGTTTTGGCATAGATAGGCCGGAGTAGATCAAGCATTTTGACCAGACCACCCGCACGCAGGTCGAAGTGTTCATTGATGAGTTCGACAATGCGGTCATCTTCAATCTTGCCTGTGCCAAATGTTTCGACACTGATAGACGTAGGTTTGGCAACGCCAATGGCGTAAGAAACCTGGATCTCGCAACGATCAGCCAGGCCGGCAGCGACGATATTTTTGGCAACATAGCGGCCGGCGTAGGCAGCTGAGCGGTCGACCTTTGATGGGTCCTTGCCCGAGAACGCACCACCACCATGGCGAGCCATGCCGCCATAAGTGTCAACAATAATCTTGCGTCCGGTCAGACCACAATCACCAACTGGTCCTCCGATAACAAAGCGGCCAGTCGGGTTGATAAAATACTGGGTATTTTCATCGATCCATTCCTTAGGCAGAATCGGCAGCAGGATTTCATCCATGACCGCTTCCTGGATTGTTTTCAGATCAAGATCAGGCTCATGCTGGGTGGATAATACTACCGCATCAATACCCACTGGTGTCGTCCCTTCATAGCGGAAAGTGACCTGACTTTTTGCATCGGGGCGTAACCATGGCAAGGTGCCATTTTTACGGACTTCGGCCTGACGTTTAACCAGTCGATGTGCAAGCGTGATAGGTGCAGGCATTAATACATCTGTTTCATTGCATGCGAAACCAAACATCAGACCCTGGTCTCCGGCACCCTGTTCATGTGAATCGTCTTCATTGACTCCCATGGCAATATCCGCAGACTGCTTATCAATCGATGTCATAATCGCACAGGACTCATAATCAAATCCCATGTCTGAACTGTTATAGCCAATTTCCTTGATACGGTTGCGTACAACTTCATTCATGTCTACCCATGCCGAGGTTGTGATTTCACCAGATAACACTACCATGCCGGTATTGACCAGTGTTTCACAGGCAACGCGAGCTGTTGGGTCCTGAGTCAGGATTGCATCAAGAACAGAATCAGATATCTGGTCTGCAACCTTGTCAGGATGACCTTCAGAAACAGATTCAGAGGTAAACAGGTATTGTTTTGGCATAGTACTCAGTTCCTTTAACGATAGTGCATAAGTCGTATCAGCCATTCATGAGGAATGACAGTAAGTGCGTTATTATAGTGAATTTATATAAAAGTGACAGCCCGCATATTGAATGGAGTGGTTAGTAACCAAAAACACCTTTCAGCAGTTTTCCATGCTTACGGTATACGCGTTTTGATGTAGGCTCGAAAGACTCCAGTACCAGTTTTTCAAGCAAAGCCCGGCCTTCAGGGGTTTTTATTGTATCAATCAGAGCAGCGCTGATTTTCTGACGGATATCTTTTGGCACTTTTGGTGAAGCTGAAATAGCCATATGAGGTACCTGTTCCGTTGTTTCAACCGGGACGAGAAACGGGAATGCTCCGACCATACGAGATGGAATAATGGCTGCATCGGCTTTTTTAGTCTCGATTTTTTTTACTGCTTCCTGGGAATTGTTAACATTAACGATAACAGGCTGACGCATCATGTTAGGAAATAATTCACTGAGCCTGACAGCCCCCATGCTTGGAGAAGAGAGTAACGCAACCCGCCTGCCAATTAATTCGTCAGGGTCAAGTACCGGGTTATCGACATGAGTGACCAGCGTAAAACTGACCACGCTTGTTACTTTCGCGAGTGGAATATATTTAAGTTTTTGAATTCTCCAGCCAGTGAAATGTGCAGCGTCCATAATAATGTCGTATTTACCTTTACGCATTTGTTGCCAGTAGCTGACGAAATTTCTTGCGGTTACCAGTTTGATAGTCTGTCCGGTAGCCTGACTGAGGTAATCAGCCAGTGGCTGGAATGTTTCCATTGTTTTCTCGGGAGATTGAATGGGTTGTATGATCAGGGTATATTCTTCCTGAGCCTGGCTTTGCATTGTCAGGCTGAGCATGAGCAAGGATATGGAAATCTGCAAGATTCGAAAGACTGTTATGCGTTTCAACATTTTTTTTGGACTACTCCTGAATTCATAACCTTAGTAATAGTGCTACAGTATTCTACCAAAGAAAAAAACGAAAAGTGATTATTTTCTAAATATATCGGAAACTTATGCCAGTTCTTTAGTATCATTAATGCTTCACAGTAGAATATGTTAACTCTAGCATAAATAAGATTTAATAATACTTAACAGAATAAGGATGCATCGTATGGTTAGTCTTGAAACGCCTGTTTGTGAGTTTGGAAAAGCAGCTATTCCTTTTACTTTGCCTGGGGTTGATGGCAAAAACTGGACCCTGGAATCTTGCGCGGGTCCAAACGGCTTGCTGGTCATGTTTATTTGTAATCATTGTCCTTATGTAAAAGCCATACTGGACAGATTGGTCCGTGATGCACGTGATTTGCGTGAACTGGGCGTATATAGTGTAGCGATTATGTCGAATGATCCCTCTCAGTACGAGGAAGACTCAGCGGAGAACATGAAAAAAATAGCCCGGAAGTATGATTTTCCGTTTCCATACCTTATAGATAAAACCCAGGACATTGCGAAAGCCTATGGAGCCGTCTGTACGCCGGATTTTTTCGGTTATAACGCCAATATGGAGCTTCAGTACCGTGGACGACTGGATGCGAGCAGGAAGGAAACTGCCCCGGATGGTGCTCAAAGAGAACTTTTTGAGGCAATGAAGCTCGTTGCAGGTACTGGAAATGGGCCTGAATCCCAGATCCCAAGTATGGGTTGTTCAATCAAATGGATTTGAGTTTGATAAATTGTCAATAAAAAACAGTGGGTTATCGTTAATTCAAGGTAGTTAAATGGTTCATTTTCTGTTACCCAAGTAAGATTTATCCTTATATAACTAGTCTCGCTATTGCCGAATGCCTCCAAGTAGGGGAAAATACCGCTTCTTCCGGATAGGGTAGCTAAAGCTACGCTGTTATTTGTAATGTGCTTTTTTAACTCTGCGCATAGTGTGATCTTTTTGTCGTAAAAAGATAGCAGCAGGCCGGTAAAATGATTTATTGACTCAGTCCATATGTCAGGCGTTTGATTCTGTGAATGGCTGAGGTGGGAACAGATTTTAATTTTAAAACATTATTAGGGGAGACAGTCTCATGTCATCACGTAAATATTTAGCAAATGCAATTCGCGCTCTGACCATGGATGCAGTACAAATACCGAATTCCGGTCACCCGGGTGCACCTATGGGTATGGCCGATATTGCTGAAGTTCTGTACAACGATTTCATGAAACATAACCCGTCCAATCCTAAATGGGCTGATCGTGACCGTTTCATTATGTCTAATGGTCATGCTTCCATGATGCCGTATTCATTACTGCACCTGACCGGGTATGATCTGTCTGTCGACGATCTGAAAGGCTTCCGTAAATTACATTCAAAAACACCGGGTCATCCTGAGTATGGTTATACACCTGGTATTGAAACAACAACCGGGCCTCTGGGTCAGGGCATTACCAATGCGGTGGGTATGGCACTCGCAGAAAAAATCATGGCAGCCCAGTTTAATAAAGACGGTCATGAAATTGTTGATCACAATACTTATGTATTTGTTGGTGATGGTTGCATGATGGAAGGTATTTCTCATGAAGCCTGTTCTTTAGCGGGTTCATTCGGTCTCGGCAAGTTAGTCTGTTTTTATGATGATAATAATATTTCCATCGATGGTAACGTTGACGGCTGGTTCAGTGATGATACTCCAAAACGTTTTGAAGCCTATGGCTGGCACGTTGTTCCTGATGTAGATGGTCATGATCCGGAAGCAGTCAAGAAAGCGACTGAAGAAGCAATCGCAGAAACTGGCAAGCCATCATTAATTTGCTGTAAAACAGTGATTGGTAAAGGCGCGCCTAATAAGGAAGGTGGTCATCATGTTCATGGTGAAGCACTGGGTGAAGATGAAATTGCAGCAACACGTATAAACCTGGGCTGGGATTCAAAAGCATTCGATATTCCTGATGATGTTTATGCAGGCTGGGATGCAAAAGAAGCTGGTAAAGCAGCAGAGGCGGCCTGGAATGAAAAATTTGCAGCTTACCAGAAAGCTTATCCTGCTGAAGCGGCTGAATTTGAACGCCGCATGGCTGGTGATTTACCGGCTAATTTTGCCGAGGAAGCGGATAAATTTATCGCGGCCGTAAATGAAAAAGCAGAGTCTCCAGCAACACGCGTTGCATCTAAAGGTGCTCTTGATGGTTATGCGCCATTATTACCAGAATTCCTGGGAGGTTCAGCAGACTTGACTCCTTCCAATAATACGTTTAATGCCAGTAGCGTCAGAATCAATGACAATCATGGTTCTACCGACATGGATTTTGCAGGTAACTATATTTCATACGGTGTCCGTGAATTTGGTATGAGTGCGATCATGAATGGTTTAACGTTACATGGTGGTTTCATGCCTTATGGTGCAACCTTCCTGATGTTCTCTGAATATGCACGAAATGCATTGCGCATGGCGGCGTTGATGAAGATTCGCAGCATCTTTGTTTACACGCATGACTCAATTGGTCTGGGTGAAGATGGTCCAACGCATCAGGCAGTAGAGCAGATTCCTACCTTGCGTATGATTCCTAACATGGCAGTATGGCGTCCTTGTGACACTGTTGAAACAGCGGTAGCATGGAAAGATGCGATTGAAAATGATACACGTCCTTCTACTTTGGTGTTCTCGCGTCAGAACTTACCTTTCCAGCAACGTGACACAGCAACCATCGCAAACATAGCCAAAGGCGGGTATATCCTGAAAGATACAGATGGAACACCTGATGCTATCGTAATCGCGACAGGATCTGAAGTATCGCTCGCCATGGAAGCAGCCTCCGCTTCAAGTAAAAAAGTGCGGGTTGTATCAATGCCTTCAGTAGAAGTTTTTGAGCAGCAGGATGATGCCTATAAAGAATCAGTATTGCCAAAAGCTGTGACTGCACGTGTTGCAGTAGAAGCAGCCATTATGGATGCCTGGTGGAAGTACGTTGGTACCAATGGTGCGGTTGTTGGCATGTCTTCATTTGGTGAATCAGCACCTGCCCCCGAGTTATTCAAACACTTTGGTATTACGGCTGAAAATGTAGGGAAAGCGCTTGAGTCGGTAATGTAAGGTGTTTTTTGAAAATAAATTTTGAATTTAAACTAGTAACTTTGTAAGAGGAAAACAACAATGACTATTAAAGTTGGTATTAACGGTTTTGGCCGTATTGGTCGCATGGTATTCCGTGCTGTTTATAATGAATTCAGTGACATCGAAATCGTTGGTATCAATGATTTGCTGGATGCAGATTACCTCGCATATATGTTGAAGTATGATTCAGTTCATGGCCGTTTCGGTGGTGAAGTTTCATACAAGGAAGGCGCAATGATTGTTGACGGTAAAGAGATCCGTTTGACAGCAGAGCGTGATCCAGCAGATCTGAAATGGGGCGACGTAAAAGCAGATATCGTTATCGATTGTACTGGCTTCTTCCTTACAGAAGAAAGCTGCCAGAAGCACATTGATGCAGGCGCAGGAAAAGTTGTGCAGTCGGCTCCTTCAAAAGATGGTACGCCTATGTTTGTATACGGTGTTAACCACACTGAATATGCAGGACAAAAGATTGTTTCAGCGGCATCATGTACAACTAACTGTCTGGCACCAGTCGCCAAGGTTCTGAATGACAAATGGGGCATCAAACGTGGTCTTATGACTACAGTTCATGCAGCCACAGCAACTCAGAAAACAGTTGACGGTCCTTCAATGAAAGACTGGCGCGGTGGTCGTGGTATTTTAGAAAATATCATTCCATCTTCAACGGGTGCTGCTAAAGCAGTAGGTGTTGTATTGCCAGAACTGAATGGTAAATTAACAGGTATGGCTTTCCGTGTACCTACTTCAGACGTATCTGTAGTTGACCTGACTGTTGAACTGAACAATGATGCTTCTTACGAAGATATCTGTGCAGCAATGAAAGCAGCCTCTGAGTCAGGTGATATGAGTCGTACACTGGGTTACACAGATGAAAAAGTTGTGTCTACAGACTTCCGGGGTGTAGGCTATTCATCAATTTTTGATGCTGAAGCGGGTATCGCGCTGGACGGAACATTCGTCAAGCTGGTTTCATGGTATGACAATGAGTATGGTTATACTTGTAACATGATGCGGTTTGTAGAGCACGTAGCAGCAAATTAAGCGGAACTTTTGTCCTCTGGGGGCGTTGCGCGCCTGATTTTGAACACAAAGCGTACACGAGTACGTGAGCATTCAAAATCAGCCGGCGCCTACCCAGTGAGCAAAATCTTTCGCTTAATTGGATAAGTAATCAAGTTTTGGAACGGAGACCTGCCATAATAAGGCAGGGCTTCGGTTCAAAAAATTGTTTGTTAAATAGCAGATTTGTGTAAATGCAAGCATGTTTAGCAAACAGTTTTTAAGAATTTAAATTTATTTTGGGAGTTTTACATGTCTTTTATTAAATTGACTGATCTTGATCTTGCTGGCAAGCGCGTATTAATTCGTGCTGATTTAAATGTACCTGTTAAAGATGGCAAGGTTACTTCTGATGCCCGTATCACAGCATCGATGCCAACTATTGAGCATGCTATGAAAGCCGGTGCTTCTGTTATGGTTATGTCTCATCGTGGACGTCCAGAAGAAGGTAAGGTTGATGAAGAAAATTCAATGGCACCCATTGCTGCTGTTATGTCCGAGAAGTTAGGTAAAGAGGTCAGGTTAATTAAAGACTATCTTGATGGTGGTTTTGATGTTGCAGCTGGAGAATGTGTTCTTTTGGAAAATGTTCGTTTTAATGTCGGCGAGAAGAAAGACGATGAAGCATTGTCTAAAAAGTATGCAGCTTTATGTGATGTCTTTGTAATGGATGCATTTGGTACAGCTCATCGTGCACAGGCTTCTACTCATGGTGTCGGTGTTCAGGCGCCTACTGCATGTGCGGGTCTGTTGTTATCAAATGAACTGGATAGTTTGGCAAAAGCATTGGCAGAGCCTGCGCGCCCTATGGTGGCAATCGTTGGTGGTTCTAAAGTGTCTACCAAGCTGACAGTGCTTGAAGCATTGTCAGAAAAGGTAGACCAGCTGGTTGTTGGTGGTGGTATCGCTAATACATTTCTTGCAGCGAAAGGTTTTAATGTTGGTAAGTCTTTATACGAGGCGGATCTGGTTGATACAGCCAAGGCATTGATTGAAAAAATGGAAGCACGTGGTGCGAGTATTCCTATAGCAACAGACGTTGTTTGCGCCAAAGAGTTTTCCGAAACTGCAGAAGCAACTTTAAAAGCAGCAGGCGATGTTGCTGATGACGATATGATTTTTGACATTGGCCCTGATAGTGCGAAAGTACTGGCTGATATTATTTCCAAAGCTGGCACAATCGTATGGAATGGCCCTGTTGGCGTATTCGAATTTGATCAGTTTGGTGAAGGTACCAGGGCAATTTCTATGGCAATTGCTGATGGAGATGGATTTAGTCTGGCTGGTGGTGGTGATACTATCGCTGCGATTCAGAAGTACAATATCTTTGATAAAGTGTCATATATTTCAACAGCAGGCGGTGCATTTCTTGAGTATCTGGAAGGCAAAGTACTGCCAGCTGTTGCAATGCTAGAGGAACAGGCCAAGTAAACAAATCATGTTACGACGCACAAAAATTGTAGCTACACTAGGCCCTGCAACCGATCCAGTTAATTTGGATGATGCAGAATACGAAGTGCTGGATAAAATCATTCAGGCCGGGGTAGATGTCGTTCGGGTTAACTTTTCTCATGGAAGTCCTGATGAGCATATGCAACGTGTTGACGCGGTTAGAAACCGTGCTCGTGCACATGGCCGTCAGGTAGGTGTTTTATGTGATCTGCAAGGGCCTAAAATTCGTATTGGTAAATTCAAGCAGGGAAAAATTGATTTACAGGAAGGTGGCAAGTTTGTTCTTGATGCTGACCTGGATCTTGCTGCCGGAAATCAGGAGCGTGTTGGTATTACCTACACATCTCTTCCTGATGACCTGAGTCGTGGCGATACCCTGTTACTGGATGATGGTCGTATTGTTCTTTGGGTGGAAGATGTAGAAGGACAACAGATTAATTGTATCGTCAAGGTTGGCGGCTGGCTCTCAGACAGTAAGGGTATTAATAAAAAAGGTGGTGGGCTTTCTGCCAAGGCGCTTACTGACAAGGATCTTGAAGACATAAAGCTGGCTGCAAAAATGCAGGCAGATTATCTGGCGGTTTCTTTTCCGCGTACCGCAGAAGATATTCATATTGCACGTAAACTGTTTCAGGAAGCTGGTGGGACAGGTGGTATTATTGCAAAAATAGAACGTGCAGAAGCAATAGATGCAATTGATGAAATAATAGAAGCCTCAGATGTAATCATGGTTGCACGTGGTGATCTGGGTGTTGAAATAGGTGATGCAGAATTACCCGCTATACAAAAACAGTTAATCAGCAAGGCACGCTATGCCAATCGCGTTGTGATTACCGCAACGCAGATGATGGAATCCATGATTGAGAACCAGATTCCAACACGAGCAGAAGTTTTTGATGTGGCCAATTCAGTACTTGATGGTACTGATGCGGTAATGTTGTCAGCTGAGACAGCTGCAGGAAAATATCCGGCGTTGGCAGTGGCAGCGATGGACAGGGTTTGTCGTCATGCAGAACAGCAACGAAGCGCACGTGTTTCTGATCATCGTATTAATACCGAGTTTAAATTTATCGATGAGGCAATTGCTTTATCGACCATGTACGCTGCCAATCATCTGGGTGTGAAAGCAATTGCGGCACTGACTGAATCCGGTGCTACTACTTTGTGGATGTCACGTATCAGCTCAGGTATCCCTATTTATGCACTGACCAGTCATGTAGAGACGCGTCGCAAAGTAACATTATATCGTGGCGTGTATCCAGTCAGCTTTGAACCAATCAGCACAAGTCATGCAGAATTAAACCAGGAAGCCGTAGATGAACTGGTCAGGCGTGGTACAGTGCGTGATGGTGATCTGGTGATTATCACCAAGGGCGACCTGATGGGTGTTCTGGGTGGAACTAATGCAATGAAGATTGTTCGGGTTGGCGAGCTTGCGCCTGTCGAATCCAGGTAATTCAGTCTGAATGACTGTTAGATGTATTTTTTTTAAATTTTGATAAATTGAAACCACACGAGTAAGGAGAGAATCATGGCTCTAATTTCCATGCGTCAGCTTTTGGACCATGCTGCTGAAAACAGCTATGGCATGCCAGCATTCAACGTAAACAATATGGAACAGGTGCATGCAATTATGCA
>Ga0316206_1001367_pt1 | contig 22088 bp, 14 predicted proteins | sample 6monthpyrite_MG_FD_204942 | JGI IMG/M metagenome (GOLD analysis project Ga0316206, IMG submission 204942) | Microbial mat bacterial communities from mineral coupon in-situ incubated in ocean water Damariscotta River, Maine, United States -... | ecosystem: Environmental > Aquatic > Marine >... | reverse complement strand
CCGTAGTGTTAAGTACAGCCATACTGTAATGATTATTCCCTAAAGAGGACATGTTAAAATCTATAGGTACGATATCCCCAACGGAATAACCGTACTCAGCGGTCTTGCACACCACATGATACCTAAGATTTATTGTGTGTGGGTCGGTCACTGTTAGCCCGTGAGTTAAAGTTAGTAACCCTCCAGAAGTTATAGTCTGTTCTGCGCTTATGTATCTCTGAGAAGTAGCAGTTGCAACTTCCGTGTCTATGTAGGTTTTTGTTTCCGAAGCTGTATTAATGTTAGAAGAAGTTGCACCTGCGAATGTTGAGCTGGAGATACTACCAAGTAATGCAGCGGCGCCAAGATCAGAGGCAACAATATCACCCTGATTCCACACAGCCGCTCCAACTGTAGCATCAAGACAATGATACACATCATCACCAGTCACATCATACCAGCGCGATCCTACAGAGTAACCATCACCACTATCATCATTAACAGTTGGCGCTACTGTAGCCGTGTAATTATTAAGCTTAAGATCTAATGTTGATTTTATTTGAGCTACAGTCTTATTGACAAAATTAGCGCCGTCATATTGTAGGAAGTCACCATTAGCCTCACCAGTTAATACAACGTCTATTGTGCTAGGAAACACACTTAAAGCTGAAGAGGCTGGACCCGCACTTGTGATAGTCAAGGCACGCACTGTCGTGTCAATCGTGCCTAAAATAGTATTGCTTGTTAATACTGTTGATATTGGAGCTGTAATTGATCTATCAATTTGCTCTTGTTGTTGTAAATCAACCATACGAGAATAATCAAATGTAGATTCAACTGTTTCAGGTTTATATTGGGCTTGGTTTTGGAGATCAGTTTCCTGATCAATATCAACCACACGCGCAAGGGTTAATTTAGCTCCTGTAGCTAATTCAGTTCCTAATGTTGCTGGATATGTAATAGAGCCAGATCCAGGGTAGTTAGCAACAGATATACTATAATTATTAGTACCTGTGCCCTCTGTTATGATTGTTTCAGCACCCAAGGAATCCGTATGAGTTACAACCATATCCGTAGATGCGTTAATTACGAAAGTAAAAGAAAAAACTGTTGTTACATCATTTCCGTTTTTAATTTCTTTGGGGCTTGTGCTTGCAAGAGTCATTTATTATTCCTTATCGAATATTACATATATATCATTTATTAGTAATTAGTGCTAGTCATCATCTGGGCCTCGTAAAAACTCTACCATATCTGGCATAGTTCCATCATTATCCCATTTTTCTAAAGTATCAAGCAATCTCTTAGGCTGTAAGACAGGGAAGCCAAAAGCATATCCAGCAGCAGATAAAGCCTTTACAGCAGCCTCTCTATTCATTTCACCATCATCATAAGCCTGGGCTATTTCCTTCATCGCTTTGGCCATTTCCTTTGGAATACTATCAAGAGGTGTTGTGCTGTAACCAAAACCCTCAGCTATACCAGTTAGGTCGCGCACAAACGCTATGGACGTAGCACTATATAACATTGATTTAATTGCCAACCATTTAGCATAATCATCGTCTTCATCTGGTTTTTCACCGCGCATCATAGCCTCTAAAGCTGTAGGCAGAACTAATATAACAGCAGCTTTGGCGGCAAACCTACCAACATCACGAGGTTTTTTAAAGTTTGTTGCTCCAATAGCGCGAGCTTGAATATTATAAAGCAAATTAAAGAACGAATAAAACATAGTGAATGCGTTCATTAACCCACGCTGACGCTGTATCTGTGCTAAGTCCTTTGTTCCACCAGCAGTTTGAGTTTTACGAACCACACTATCGGCATAATTAATAGCTTGTGACTCGCTCCTACCCTCTACTAATGCCTTATCCTGTGCGGCAATCCATGTAGGAATATCAACCATATAGAACTGTATATAAGCAATATGAAGCAAGGTAGAGCGTTGGAATTTTTTCCATATACCCTTTTTACCAGATAACTGTTTCATAGCATGAGATAAATCACGATCGATATTATCAATTCTGTGGCGCATTTGGCCTGAGACTTCCATAATATGTTCCGTTATACCTTTTTGAGTGATAGCTTGCTTCATGCCCCACGCAAGAGCTAAACTGCCCTTTTGTGGTTTATATGTTCCATCATCCTGCTTGGATAAAGCGTCAATCGACTGTGCCCAACCAAGAGGCTGAGACATACCAGTTGTGTAAGACAAACCCATAATCGCAATAGTCACATTAGAGCGCATAGCCTCAACAGCCCTATCCCAGAAATTAAGGACTTTATCTGTTTGGCCATCAGCAGCAACATCGCCTATCCACGCTTTTAATTCACGATAATATGTTTCACCAAGCTTCTCAGTAATAGCTGTTGATAAAGTTTTACGAGATAATAATTTTCTAGTTAAACGAACTGTTTCATAGTGAGAAACATAGTGAGCCATTCTACGAACTTGGCTAGGAACAGCGGCGATATCAAGCAGCACAGGCGCAGCAAAATTTGTTCTAGCTTTAGTCATACCAGAAAACACACCAGCCTTAACTGTTTGGCTTTGCATCGCCTCCAGAGCAGATTTACCCTCAAGATCACGCGACATAGCAGAACGACGCGGATCATACATCATAGGAAAATACCTCCCAGTATATTCACCATGCTTAGTTTCTATTTTTTTAGATTCTATCTTTTCAGGAGATACGCCATTTTCACGACGATAAATATCTTGAACTTGCGGATAAATTCCATCGAAGGCATCCCATACAGATTGAATGAAATCCCATTCTTCTTTAGTGAGGACTTCCAAGGCTTCCATTATACCATCTTCTGTCCACATCGCGCCCTCTTGCTCAGAGCCACGTATCATTTTATCGAGATTAGATTCATTTCCAACATTCAAAGCCATCATAAGCAGATTACCTCTATTCATCTCACGACCAAGAGAAGGAACCATTTTTGCTCTACCTAGATTTTTACGAACATCTTTTGGTAAGGCTTCTAATTTATCCATAAATACTTGATTGATATTTCTAACAATATCATTCTTCATGTTTTCAGCCTCAGCTACAGGCTGAAAGAAAGCTTGATGTGCTGGCCCTATATCCTCACCATCCATAAACTCCAACAAAAACTCCACCTTACGAAGAGATGCATCAAACGAATGAAAACGCTCAGTGGCTTTGTCTTTAAACGAGGGATCCTGTCTTATAGCTTTTGCCCTCTCCACAGCTTTTATGGGAAGATTATCTAAGCGATCCATGATATCAGATTCCATTTGCTGAATATCAATCAGCTCGCCAGAAATTAAAGCCTTTTTCTTCAGACGACCTTGAGCTTCAAGGTTTTTAATAGAATCTGTTAGAGTGCGAAACTCATCAAGGGTTAAATCCCTGTAATGTGTTTTTTCATTAGCGTCCAATATTTCTTGGGGAATATTAAATATAGCCCCCTCATTCTCAGCCTGGTCATCCATCCATTTAACAAATGCGTCTGACGATATCTGACGACGCTTTTTATCTGACAGACGTGGGCCAAGTTGATAGCTACCTAATATTTCCTTAATGCGATCAATATAATCTGCGTCAATGGATTTAAATAAAGCTTTTTTCTTATTAAATTTACGCATGTAATTACGAGATTTATTCATCTCATCGCGGATTTTGTATGATTCCCTGGCCATGAAGTGATTCATCATTTGACGAAATTTAGCACGCTGGGCTTCAAGCATATTGCCAGCTTTAAATTCTTTTGCTGCTAATTTTGCAAAACGCTTTTCAGCGGCCAAAAATTTGGTTGGCTTAATATTATCAACTTTATGCTTACCAATTTGCTCTTTAGCCCATTGACGAACAAATGCTGATTTCATTTTTTCCTGACCTTCACGCAGGGCATTCAATTCAAGAATTAAAACCTCACCACGTTTATCACCATGAATAGATTCTATTGCCTCTGATTCAGCTTGATCTGGAATCTGCATGTCCCCATATTTTTCTTTCATGCGGATATCAGCTTCAGCATTAACTACACTATCCATAGGCTCCACATTCATTAATTCAATAAGCATATCCCTTGAATTGCCGTATCCATAACTCATAGCGACAATATCAGGATGAGTAGATCCTTCTTTTTTAGCTGTTGCATAAAGAACCTTATTGCCAATTTTAGGCAATCTCTTGGCACTATTATCGTTCTCCATAATTAAATCAATGGCCTTGCGATCCATACGATTAGGACGCGTATTTAAAGATTCACCATTTGGCTCAGTACCATTAGCTAAAGCATACATTAATTTATATTCTTTACGCTCATGCACCTCTTGCTCAACTTCAGATTTTATGCTGTTGCGCTCATCAATCCACCACGCTTTACGCTCACGCTCAATATCATTGAGATGTTTCTTAAGTTGCTTTGTTTTACCCTCCTCAACAGAACGCGCCACATCTCTTTGATAATTTTCAAACTGCCCTTTTGTCATACCAATTTCTTGAGCTGACCCAAACATGGCCTTCATATCATATTGAGAAGCCATAAGCTCAATCTCTTGGTCTGTGGCCAATAGGCGATCCATTACCTCTTTAACATCAGGAGAAAACTGAATATCCAAACCACCTTTACCAGTAGCTTTTTTATATATTGATACCATCCAAGCGCGAAAACGATTGAATGCATCCTGAAGGGCTATAGAAGGCGCCTGACCTGTACGAAAATAATCTTCAACTCCACGCGCCCATTGTTCATGCATCGCCACAGAAAGATAACCTTGGGCGTCCTGCCCGCGGTCTAAGTTACCAGTTACCACAAAATCCTTTACTTTTTTATCAGACATAGAGGCAATCTCTGCGACAGCATCCGCGTCATTCGCCCTGCTCGCAAGATCAATAGCCTCCTGTTTTAATGATGCGGCATTTTTACCCCACCATTTTGTGACAGCATTCCAATCATCAACCAGTTGCTCGTTAGTTGTGCCAAATTCTTGCTGATCCTGTCGTAATTGCTCCAAGAATAAGTGGCCACTTTCATGCAAGAAAGATGATCTATCTGCTCCAAGGCCAAGATTGATTGTCGTGCCGCTGGGCGAGAATTGGATTGAGGCGCGGTTTTGTTGGAATAAAGAAATACCCTGCTTTGCACTCTCGCGCATTTCATCGGTTATAGGCATAGACCATACTTCGGCAGTTTTTGATCCTGTTCCCTTAACACCAAGCTCGTCAAGAAGCTTTGCATCAGCGTCGGTGCCTGGTGCTTGCCCTGTTATTTTTGTAGTCCCAACCTTAGCACCAAACTTCTTACCGAATTTCTTAGCGTATTTAGGAATAATTTTATCGTAAAAACCCTTCATACCTTCGCCGCCAACTTTAAGATCTTGGCCTGAGAATGATGTTACAAACCCACTTTGGACATCTTCATTATCAATTATTTTCTGAGCCAAATCCTTACCAATAAAACCTTCAAGCTCAGAACCGCTCAAGTTTTTCTGAGAAACTAAATTACCATTTTTATAGACATCGACTGAATAAATACCGCTTTCAACTCTCGCGGCATTAACCTCATCAACCTGCTTACTCAAATCAAAACGATCGTTCTGTTGCTCGCCAGTTGTCCATGCGATAGAATCATACCCTTGCTCTGAAGCCATTTGAATAACGCGGCGCAAAGCCATCTCGTGCCAGGTTTTTTTGAGAGGAGCGTCTGGGACTTGCTGTATTTTGTTGCTTTCTTGCAGCGAAAATTCATACACATCATTTGACATTTCAGGATTTTGCTCCCTCCACGCAGAAGGTGATTCTGTTGGGTTTTCTTTAATCCAATTTTCAAAGTGCGCCTTTGCTTTTTTACTTTTTTGTTGAAGGATTTTTATATCTTTTTTATATCCCCTCTTGCGTCCCTCTTGGTGCCAATCTGATTGAATTTCCTCTATGAACAACACCTTGTTACCATCGGCATCAGTGCGGTCATTCAGGCGAACGTGGGCTAGGATGTTTTCCTGATCAGGGAAGTGTGTTGTGCTATAAGTTTCCTCGACACCCTCCTTTTTAGACTCGATAAAGACCTGACCACTATCTCTTGCTATTTGCCTAATTTCTTTGTGCTGAGAAGATGTAAGATCAGTGAATTCTATAATTTCATCATCACCCCTATCTGTTGTACGGCCATAATCTAAATCCTCTAAACCAGCAGACGACACATCATGCAAAATGCTATCAGTGGCGTCTTCATCTTCTGGAATAATATATCCAGATATTTTAACACCATCTTTACTAGGCAAAGTAAGCAACACCTCACGATAGTTTTCACCACCGGGCAGGGTGTAATCGCCGTATTTTGTTTTTTTAGAATAAGCTCGCCTTGCAGCTTCTAACTGTTTTTCAGCAGTGGCACGGTCACTATTAAAAGCAACTTCATTACCTTCTGGTGAATAAGTTACAAAATATCCATTCTCTTCTCTTAACTCGAAACCTTCAGGTAGAACATCCCCTAGAGTAACCTCTTCAATCTCAACACTATTTGCCTCAATAAAATCAAGCATCTCTTGTTTAGTGACGGACTTCTTACCTTTTAGAAATTCATCCAAACCAATCCAAGAAATTTCTTCTTCTTTAACGCCAGCGGCCTTTTTGATTTGCGCCAAGAATTGATCACCAGATCCTTTTTCTTGCTTAATATCAGAGATAAATTTTTCCACATTAGATTGGAAACCGCCCTGATATAAAATACGCGGGTCTTTAGGATCGAAGGCGCCGATGTTGTGGACGGATTTAACTTGTGTGGGAGAAAACGCAACATAGATATCTCCACCAGCCACACCTTCATTACTAAAACCTTTTGTAATAACACCATCATGACCAGTAATTTTAGTAAGGGCATCATTTACTATTTTCACGCTCGCGCCAGAGCCAATAATTCCACCTATTTGATCCAAGGCCAAATCTTCGTCGGCGATTAAATCAGTTGCACTATTAACAACAGATTCCAAACCTTCATAATTAACATCACCAAAATTAGATAGAAAACCGTCGCCTATCCCCATATCTTCCTCAACTGATTCCTGCTTTGCAATCTCCATTATTATTTTATTAATAGTGTCATTATCGAATGCTGGTTGATCAAATGCCATAGGATTTTCTATGGACATATACGAGCTAATGACCTCACCATCTTTACCATACCCACCAGCTATTCTTCTATCACTTGTAAAATAAAAACCTGCGCCCTCAGCTCTACCTTGATCACCTATACGCGTATAATCAAAGGCAAAATCCTCGTCAACATTCGCGGGAGTACCATGATAAACCACCAACGGCTTGCCACTCTCATCAACAACCTTACTATCACCAAACCACTCTTTAAACTCAGGCGTCGCTGTGGGATCACCAATATCCTGAAACAATTTCCTCGTCTCACGCCCCTCAATAGCAGCCCTAATCTCCTCATCGGTATTTTCATTTACATCAAGCCCAAGAGATTCTAGTTCTGCATTAAAGTTTTCAAGGCGAATATCAAAACCCTCAAGATCTTCCATTTCACTTTGGGTATGATTAGCTTCACCAAAAGCTTCGCGTTCAATAGCAGCGATTAATTCATCAGTACTGACATAATCATTTTGGTCTTCTTCTTTTTTCTGCTCACTAAAAAATGGAAACTGACTTCTTACTAAATTATTGCCATCAGTTATACCGCCCTCCTTAAATAATCCAGGCACCATCTTTGGAGTTATATCCCTACTTCGCAGTTCACCAGCAAGTGTGCTATCTGGATCAATACCGCCAACGCTATTAATAATCTGCTTAGCAATAGGCTGTTTATCAAGCTTGAAATAATCTTCTTTAGTTTTTTTAGAGCGAGCAATATCAAGATTTACAGTCAAGTCATCAACGACCTTTTTCATCTGCTCACCTTGAGTAATACTCAAATTATCATTCATATACATCTCAAGAGGATTTTGACCTGCTCTCTGTGCGCGGGTCATATATCTCTGAGCCATTAGAACACCATAATTAGAAGACGTCTCAGGACTTTCCCCAGCGGCTTGTAATTGGCCTTCTATTTTTTGCTGTATAAGCTCTATATCATATTGTGTATCTGAATCTAATGCCTGAAAAGTTTCAGAGATACGCTCAAACTCATCCTGCATTCCAGACTCATTAAACACATCGGCCTCAGCCTCTGTCATACCATCATTAATACGAATATGCTTAGAAAGTTGCGCGGCTATTTCTGGAGGAATCAAAGAATATTGTTCTGGTGTTAATTCAATATCACCATCCATATTCTCATACATCTCAAGCTTGCCTTTTTCAGACAAGCCTAAAGTTTCAATCCAAGACGTATCCCCACCCGACTGATTATATTCAGAAAAACCCTCTCCAGAAATAGATATTTGCTCAATACCGTTTTCTCGTAACAGCTTACCTTGGAACTCAGCATATTTCTCAGGAGAACGCTCTCTAAGATTTGACTCATGAGCATTCATCGCCTCAATAACTTTAGCGTCTTTCTTTGCTCTATTGGATTTTTTAAAATCAGACACATATTGTCCACCAACACCAATAACCTCAAATGGAGCCATAGCAAATTCTCCAAGAGCTTCTAAAACAACCTCACCTGGATCAACCTTACCTGTTGTGGCTAATTGTGCAGCAGCTTCACCACCACCACCCATAGAGGCTTGCACACCCATTTGCGCGGCCATGGTTTTTAAAGGGCCGCCGAATGCTTTAGAAGCCAATCCACCAGATAGAGCATCAAAAGAACCAATGATCGCGCCTCTCGTAAAACCAAACTCCTTAGCTTTAGCCATTAATTCTGGATCATTTATCACCCTATCAATAGAGCTGGGATCGTTTAAATCAATACCCTGTGAGCCTAAAAACTCTACAGGAGAAGCATAACGCTCAGTCATACCAGACAGCACCCCCATAGTCGCAGCCCCACCAGCAGGAGTTGTTGTCGCTGTAGCTACTGCGCCCACTATCATTTGCGGAGCAAATTCTATACCAATCTCAGCGGATAATGCGGCAGCACCCAAAGGATCGGAGGCAATAGCCATTAAAGCACCACGCCACCCATCCTCTTTACTGCCCTTCATAACAGCATCAAGAGATTTTGTTGCGGGATCAGATTTACCTAATGCCTGTATTTCCTTACCTCTTTTTGCAACAGCCTCAAGGCTTCGCTTGGCAGATAAATTAGCATCACTAGAAAGCCTTGATGTAATAAATCTCTCCGCGGCTAATGGCGCAGCTAATAAACTTTCAACAGGATTAGAGGATGCATTTTGATCTAAAAATATCTCACCAAAAGAGCGATTAACATCTTGGTACATTTCAGCGGATTCCTCAGCCATCCATTGATGCCCAGCCTGTTTAATGCGCGTAATACCACGATCCCATGCATTGGTTATAGCCTCAAGCGCAGTTAATCCCTCCACATCATCATGTGCTAAACGAGCGTTATCACCCTCAGCTATCCATGTTGATGTAAACTCATGCTTATCCAATGAATCACGAATTTCTTTGCTTTTAACTAAATTCTCAACAGCCCTTTGATCTTGTTCAATCGCAGCAGTAGGAAGGCCAGATTCTTTTGAAAGGCGTAAGTTTTTAGCATGGTCATCTGGATTAACATGAATAGCATCCTCAATTGGAGCCATAAGACTGGGCTTTTCTGGTTTAAAAGTAGAGGTAAAGCCATCACCACCATCTTCAACAACAGGCTCTTGTATATTCCCTGGCTTAAAGCTACTTGTAAAATCTACCATTATTTATTACCCCTATGTTCCCATGTGCCCTTCATATTATTAATCGTCACAGGGTATCCATTTTTTATAAGGTAATTCTTCACAGCCTCCAAACTATCTTTTGGCACACCAGTTGATTGCATTAATGCTTCATCATCCATAACTAATTTATTGATAGGAGTATCCCCCTGCTCACTAACAACTGTTTCCTCACCAAACCACAATATTCCATCTTCCTGTACTTGCATTAAAATCCGAGCAGATTCCTTACGCATATCTGCCTCAGATGGTAGCTTACCAGTTTTACCAATAACATTTGATACATAATCATTCATACTATCACGCGCACGCTGGGCTTGAGCGCGGCGCTCTTTACTTGCCGCCTTTGTGCCAACATTCCAATTCTTAGGAGCAAATTCTTTAAGTAATCGCTCAATTGTTGCCCCCTGCCCTGGTCTATCATCCAGCTCTTTAATTGCGCGTTCAGCCGAGTTTTGACGAGCCTTAGCCTTGTTCCAATCAGCCTCAGTCATTTTAGGCTGTGCCGATATTAAATCTTCATTAACAATTTCAGCATCTGTCATACCGAGGTATTCTTGAACAATGCCAGTTTCAGAAGTAAGAGCAAATCCCTTACCACGAGCCTTACTATTCTTAGCCATAGTCCACATACTCTCGACCTGACGCCCAGCAGCAGCCAATTCCGTTGGCGTAAGATCATCAGGAGTACCACCTTTGGATATCTTTTCCCATCCAGATTTTTGTGAAGCTTTTGTTTGAGCTGTTTGCAAACTTGACTCTTCACCATAACGAACCTTAACGCGCTTAATAATTTCATCACGTTCTTTTCCACTGTACTCTGCACGAATTTTAGCTAGGGCGTCCTTCTCAGTCAAATCTAAGGCCATGATACTATCAGCTCCCTTTTGGCCTTTATTTGACACAACACCAACGCTCACAGCCCTCTCAATAGCAGCAATATCCCTACCATCAATCTCTTTACGATTTTTATTTAAGTATGATCTAGCAGCACCACTCTGCTTATGGGCTAACATACGATCAATAACACCCTTATGCATTGAACTTACTTCGGATTCTATCTGTTGTGCAGTTTCTTCAGGAGACCACCCATTAGCTTCAGCACTACGCTTCATAGTACTTCTAATCATTGCCTCTGATTCCGCTAGTTTTTGTGGGTTATTATAATATGTAATAGCATCCTCTTTAGAGCCTTCAATACGAGCCTCACGCAAACCATTATCATAAACAGTTTTCTGGGCTTGCTCATATCTACTAATCTCACTACGAAGACCATCACCTTTTTGGCTGATATACATCTCCAACCTTTGCCGAGCGGCAGACGATACAGTTTTACCCTTCAATAGTTTACTAGAAAATTTAGCATAGTTTTCTTCAATAGATTTAGTTGAGCCAATAGCGCCACCGCCCTTTTTGCGGTAAACACCATCCTCACCTTGAGTAGCCTCAAAGCTCCAATCCCTGATTTGTTGCTCAATCTCCATTGACGCACGCTCATCCTCAGCGCGGATCATTTTATTAGCTTGCTCAGTTAATAAAGAGCCGACTTGCTGAGAACGCCTAGCAGTAGCAGCGCCAAACATATCCGAGCTTGTACTAAAACTTTGCTTCGGAGTAGTCCCTGCACCAGACTGCATTCTTTGGCCTAAACCCATTTCTGTAGCTGTAGGTACTTTTGGCATTATTGCTTGGCCTTTCTTCTTGAGTTCCAACGATCAGCCACTTGTCCAGCACCTGATAACAATGTTGTCCCAGCAGAGAATATAGGGCTTTGAGCATCAGCTTGGGACTTATACAGTCCAGCTTGAGATTGATAATTAGACCCCTGCACTCTAGCATTATATGCTTCACGTCCCGCGTTAGACCTGATTGTTTGAGCGTCAAATTCCCCAAGCTCCGCAGTATCTGCTAACAAATCAATACTTGAGCCTTCTGTTACATCAACACCCTGCCCAGCAAGGCCAACAATTTGATCGGCCTCCATCTGCCTAACCCTAGAACGGTATTTATTGGCTTCGTCCTCGCCCTGCTTTGTAATGGACGCGGCGTTTCTATCAGATATAATTTTGTTATTACGAGCAACACCAGCCTTATAATTAGCCTCATCTTTTTGAGATTGAGCGGCTTGATATGATCCATATACAGACATAGCTAAACCAGCTACAGAAGCCGCCGTTGCTATCTGGCCTAATGTTATACCACCCACAATAACGGTTGTTGGTTCACACATTAATAGCCTCCATATAAAACCTTCGAAACATTTCTTTCCTTCTTCCATATGGCATTGGTTTATCAAATTTAAAACCCAGCCACTTTAACCATACTATAGTTTTTCTATTTTCGACATGACAATAATTTTCAATCATCTTTAAATTGCCCATCATCTTCTTTAATTCCTTTCCACATTCCCTGCCAAATTTCATAACATGGTCATCTACTTCTTCAGTTCCCAATAGCCAAGCAATGCCAGTATCGGATAAATGTGACATTTTACGAACACCATAAATACAAATAGGAAGGCCATCAACAGTACCTACTTGGCAATCCTCAGATCCTACTATGCCCGACATTAAAACAGCAAACGCTGGGCGACCAGTCACAGCATCAATCTCTCTTAAATCCATAGGTTTTAACCTAGTAGATAAATATTCCGCGTCCTCTCTAGTCGCAGACCGTATATTGTATTTAACTGCCCCCAACATCCGTATCCGCCACTATTGATAAAATTGTTTGAGGAAGCCCAGGGTTAGCCCTAGCTATCACACTAGAATCTCGGCGATAATCATCTGATACAGGAATACGAACTATAGTTGATAATGCCTTAGCAGGATCACCCCACAATTCATCTGATCTTGTCGAATATTCCTGAAGGTTATCTTCTTTGGTCCCAGCCCAAATACCACGAGTATCAAGTATCCTCATAATAACAGATTTTACAACCTTACGTTTTGATATTGTCTGAGAAGAGCTGTTGGTTGGCATACTCTCAAATAATGGCTGATATGTTAAACCAACATGAGCTTTTATAAAGTTATTAGTTAGAGTTACCACACCACTAGTAACTGTTAAACCCTCAGTTAGATTACCATCAGCCAGAGCAATTACTGTCTCACCTTCTAAATGATCCAACCCTGAAACTGTTGTGTATAATTTCTGCGCTGTTCCAGCAGAGCTATAAGCCGTATATGCTGTTCCGTCCACACCAGACAATTCAAATGTATTGGCTGTTTTATTGGCAACAGTATATTCCTTGTTATTTAACTCCGTCATACCAACCACACTTTTTATGGTAATAGTCTCACCATCAACAAGATTATGCCCTGTAGCGGTTATAACCACAGGATTCGCCGCAGTCGCACCCGATATGGTTTGAGGATCGGTGCCATCAAATGTCAAACCGCTATCAACAAAAAATGCATCCTCAATATTTGTGAATTGACGAGTATGTAATTTTTCAACATTTCTCACTGTGGATCCGTTGATCGTACGATTAATAACAAAATACGCTGTGTCCTCCTGCCCTTCAGGAACACTACACACACTTTCAAATGTGCCGTCAGTTTCCCACAAAGAGAAGGCATAAATTTGATGTTCATTCAAATACGTCATGCAGATAATCTTGCCATCACTACGCACGCACAAAATCAATCTATAAGGACGCTCTATATAAGCCCATTCCTTAATGGTAAACCCCTCAAATAAGTGCCTAGATAAAACAGTCAAATCAGACCCGACATAGTTTCCCGCAACACCGCTGTTTATATCTTCACCAATAGAATGAATTTCAAATCCAGCACTAGCTTTACCAGACACCATGAGCATGGTTGTTTTAATTGTCATTGGAGGAACATGAGTTGAACTCAAATATTCCTGAATTTTAAGTTGTTTGGATGATGGCGTTATACCATCACTACCACCACCTGGACCCAGCGTCCATACCGCTCCAGACGTAAACACAAATAACAGTTCACGAAACGATCTAAAGTGACGAATTTCATTACCCTTACCAGTTACCATACGCAAAGTAATAGCATCTGTGGCCTTTGTCGGACTAGATACATTCATATTTTCAAACTGAGATGTCTGAGATAAAAATGCATTTAATGGCTTATTATCCGTATTACCCCACACAGAGCGTTGCTCATGCAGCCCAACCGCTCCTGGGTAGTTTGTGGCAGTAGAAATTGGTTGGCGTAACTTAGGAGCTGTATCCTCAAAATCAGGGGATAGGTTTTTATCATCGAATTGTAATGTAGCCGCGCCATCTACAGATCCTATAAATCCATATAAACCATTATCCTCTTTATAGATATTGTAAATATCAATATCACCAGCGGGAGCAGTCCATGTTATTTGATTGTAATTAGAGCTTGAAAGAGTTGCATTACCTGTTGTCTCTATACCAAATGTCACATCAGCGTCACCACCTGAGCTATATGCAGTATGACCTGTGCCGTCTTCACCTTGTAGCTCTATAGTATTAGTTGCTTGATTAGCTACAATGAATCTACGCCCATTCAACTCTGTCATGCCCACTACGCCAGAGATATGAACTTCTTCACCATCTGTAAAAGGATGGCTAGTCACAGTTAATACAACGGGATTGGCTTGTGTAGCGCCTGTTATGGAATTAGTTAATTCAGAACCAGTACCAACTAGGCTCTCTTCAGCAGTCTCCTCATCTACAGCGGTAACTCTATATCTATATGTTGTTGACCCAGCCGCGCCCTGTTGTGTAACTGTCACGCCCGTAGGAAAAGCCTGATCTGGCTCAAAATCAATCACGGTTAAAGTCCATGCGTCGTGATCTGTACGAGATAATTTACGCGGAGCATGATTACGATGCGACATATACATAATATCATTTGATTGTCGAAATTTTAATTGCTCCAGCTCAGCAGTGAGATATGGAGTTGTTAATGTGAATACGCGCTCGGATTCTCCACCTGATGACCAAGCTGTATAGCTCGTACCATCAATACCCGTTAACTCAAATGTGGTGCCAGTTACATTGGCGACAACAAAAAACTTGCCATTCAATTCTGTCATACCAACCACACCAGAAATATATACCTCATCTCCATTGCTGTAGCTATGAGTTGCTGTTGTTACAACTACAGGATTGGCTTGCGTTGCCCCACTAATTGCAAAACCTGTTTCCACAACAACACCACCATTACGATAAACGCGCATGTATTGATTGCCAAATTCTAAGGCATAGGATTGATCCTCGTTGTACTCAAATGCAATAGCGCGAGATACAGTAGAGCTGTCTTTTGTTTCTTTAATGTAATCTATGCCTGGACGATTCGATATACCGCCCTCAGCATGAACAAAATAATCTCTCAATCTTTTTGCGCCACTACCAAACTTTTGCAGGTCTATACGAGAATACACAGACGGAGCAAGCTCTCCACCACCAAATGATATCGTCGGTATTGGTCGCAACATTTTAGCTATCTCCGTTTTCTCTAGCACGCTCCCAAGGGCTATCAAGCTCAGGATCCATTGATCCCTCATCACTATCAGTAGCTTGGGCAGCCCTCATATAATTACGATAAACTTGCAAAATAGCCTCTTGTTTCTTCATATCACCTGTTAGCGCAGGAGCGAGCTCACTTGCAAGATACCAACCAAATGCTGCAACAAAACTCGCAGAAAACAAGGAAACATTTTTTACATTATACGTGTATATACCTGTGGCTTCATCCCTATCAGTTACAATACATAAGCCAGCATCAGAACCATCATCCTCTATTCTAAATGGAATAGGCAACCCCTTACGAGTAATACGCTCTATCTCACGCATCTTTAAGCAATCAGATGGGTAATCATAACGATATGCCCAATTAGTTGGCGGAGATCCTATATCAGCCAAAACAACACGCTTTTTAGCAAAGTTCCAATGGTGATCAGCAAGAACAAACTCTCTAGCAACATCATAATGAATACGGCATTGAATAGCCGTTGTACCAGTATCATCATCCAAATTAGATATCTGTGTTTCAGTCTGGCTGATATGGGCAAGTGCTAAATTGCATATTAGAGCTTTTGAAACTGCCATTATTTAATACCTTGTGAAAGTTGGCGGAGCCGCAAAGCCCCGCCTGTTTAGTCTTATGTAGTAAACGGAGATGCCTCAACGCCTGTTGACACCAAGAATCCTTCGATTTTCCAAAGATCAGGAGCCACATCCGTGACACTATAAAACGATCCCTTAACACCACCTGTTGTTGTTCCACTCATTGAGAGGCCAACATCAGCCGCAGAGTTTGCAAGCATAACAACACCAGCAATATCAGTAGCAATCGCAACACCACCAGCTAGTTTACCAGCACCCTCACAAACGATACTATGAGCGCCTGTGGCAGTAGTCTCGACAAATACTGTGTAAGTATTTCCGTTACCAACAGCTTCAGGAAGCGTAAGAGCCACACCAGCGGCACGATTAAGCGTAAGGATGCGACCTGCATGAAGTGGCGCAGTTAAGGTTAAAGTAGCTGTTGTTACATCAACGATACTAGACGCTGTTTTTTGAACACCACCATTAACTTTCAAACCAGATTGCAAAACCTGGACAGGAGCAGAATCAACACCATAACCACCAAACTCATGAAGAATCTTGTCAGAGGAATCCGCAAGCGTAGCAACAGCTGTACCGCTAGTATCAGTGGTTACAATCAAACGAAGAACTTCGCCAAAATCTGTTGTTGTATAATAATCTGCAACAGTAGCGTTTGCCGTACTCCATGTCTTTAGAGCTGAAGACCAAACGCCTTCGCCAATTTTCTTCTGTAACTCAATAACCATATCGTATGTACCAGATATAGAAATAAGAATATCCTCACCTCTTGTTGGTACACTTAGTTCTGTGCTGTCTAAGACAGTTGTAAATGAAGCCATATTAACTTCCCCTTATGTTATGCCTCTGCCGCACCAGCGAGAAGCGTTTCAACCAATGCGGATGCATCAGCTTTATTTAAGTCACCATCTTTATTGATAACCTCTCCATCCAATCCAATAACGTCCCATTTTCCGAAACCCCTATGAACTGCATGAATACCTTTGACGTCTTCACCCTTATCACCATTTCTCTTAGCTAAAACCTTACTCTTGGCTTCAGATTGAGCTTTGATAATTTCATTAGCTTCATCAGCTTGGGCTTGCGCTTCAGCCTTAGCCTTATCACATTCCTCCGCGGTCATCATCCACAAAGCTGGTTTTTCACCATCATATTCAAATCTCTCGCCAGGATTTCTCCACGTACCTTGTGGATGTTCACCTCTTGTCTTAGCTATAACTAACATATTTCTATCTCCTTATTTTAAGTTGGCATTGTGCGGTTTAGAAGTAAGCCCTTATTATTAAGGACTTACTTAATTATTTATAGGTTATCGCTTATCGACTACCCCAAGCACTCTCAAGCTCAACAATACCCGCTGTGATCTTGCCCACAGTAGGGTTAGAGCCGTTCACTGTGTAATTAACACGCGTGTATCGCTCCAATGTATTGAACGGTATGGTGCGTATAGCTGTTTTCTTACCAGCCACTAAGTCGGCCAATAAGATGTTTTCAGTATAAATCACCTTCGTAGATGAGAACGCAGCGTTATCATCTGTTTCAAAGGTTATATCTAAACTTGTCAAAGCATCGAAGTCTTCTGTAACTTGAATGCCAAGGCAAATCATTGATACACCCTTATCATCAACGATAGGAGTGGTAGCGTGGACCCAAGTCCCAGGGGAACCAAAGTCAATTACATTCGTAGATGCAGCAGTCGCAGTGATTGCCTGATCATCAGAATATATTTCTTGTGCAGATAAAATAGACATAATCTATTTCCTTTCTTTTTGTTTAAATTAAACTCAAACTTACATCACAATTAAGTGATACGAGCCTCAGCATTAGACAGTTGATCCACCTGACGAAGTGGTAAACCACGATAAGTCAGAACTTCTTTGCCTTCTACGTCACGAGGAACCAAACGAACAAAGTTATCAGTGGAGCCACTATTCACGCTAGACGCGTCCAGAGCTTCAAGAACATCTTTATTCATATAGACAGTAGTTCTACCCATACCAAAGTTTCCGTCCATACCAGCACCAACGCCGTTTGCACCATTATCAAGCGAGCGCATACCGTGACATTGGTAATAAGCTTTACGCATGAAATGGAACATAGAGTGAGAGCTTCCATCAATATTGTTAGGATCAGCAATCATTGCTGACACATCAATATTTGCGATACGAACAACTTTTCTCCAGTCACGAACAGCAACACCTAAATGCCATCTGAATGTTTCCTCAAGAGCGTAGTAAGCATTTCCATCAGAATCAAGAACACGTTGCTTACCGTGATCTTCACGAGCAATACCAGCACTTGAACCTTCAGGATAAAGCAACTGAACAGAGTCTGTGCCCCAAGTTACAAACCACACAGATGTGTTATCCGAACCAGTACCGCCAGCATCAATAATCTGAGATCCAGTTTCCGCACTCAAAGAAGAGAAACGTGGTGCAAGACCAGTAATCTTTTCTGGGTTTGTATCTGCATTCTCATAAAAAATTGCGCGACAAGCTTCTTGTGACATTGCCTCCAAAAAGCTTTGGGCTTCTTGCAAACGGAACGCTTCAAGATTTGGCTCAACTTCAGCCAAACGAGCATCGACAGTAGAGCGGCCTTCTACAAAACCAGTTGTATCAGTTACCTGAGTACGCTGGGCTTTGCTGTTAGGAATACCCTTATAAAGCATACCCCATACAACTGACGGCAAGCCTGACAGAACAGTATGTTTGTGGGATTTACCTTCGTTACACTCACGTGCAACAGCGTCTTCCATGATCGTATTTGTCTGGCGCAGCATATTAATTATGTCTGCAACCTGACCATTCTTTGTCGAGCCTTTATAAATATCAGCTAAACCAAGAAATGTATTACCAATAGTAGCCATGTGACTATCTCCTTTTATTGGTTACTTTTTATCACTAGTACCATACCAGCGATTTTCTATGGGCGTCTGAGTGTCACCCGCTCCTTTGTTACCAGAGGAATTATCTTCAGACAGAGTCTTTCCGACACGTACCATCATGCGTAAATACTCAGGATGATCTGCCCAACCAAATTGCTCACCAAACTCTTTAAGTTCTTTAGAGCCAAAATGAGATAAAGCTTTTTGAGCATGAGCCATATTCTCTTCGAATGCAGCTCCGCCAATTTCTTTATCACTCTTTGCTTCGGTTTTCCAGCCATTCCGTGTATCGTCCCATGATTGGTATTGAGCATCTAATGCATCTTGTTGCTTTTTAGCATACAGGCTAACCAAGGCTTGATCGCGGTCTTTACCAGATAGCTCTTTATTATTTGCTATCTCCAAAAACTCTCCCATCATACCTTCATCAACTTCCACACCTTCTGGCAACTCAAAACTTTCAGCAGTTAGAGGCTCAGTGCCTTCATCGTCATCACCCTTGTCATCGTCGTCTTTACTTTTTTCAGCATCGTCGTCCGAATCTTCCTTGGTTTTGTCGTCGTCGGCGGTCTTATCTGCATCAGCACTTTCACCTGTGTCCTTGGTTTCAGCTTCACCTGATGCAGAATCTTCATTGGCGTTGTCATTTTTTGCGGCATCGTCGGCACCACCAGCTCCAGCGTCTTTGCCTTCACCACCAGCTTCTTCCATACAAAAATGACTTACGCCATACATTAAATCTTTAAACATCTATATTCTCCATTTCTTGTGCGCGGGTTTGAAGCATTTTTAAAAATGATGTGGGAGCTGCCTCCATCACCCACTCATGTAGATCAACACCAAGATCTCTCTTACCTTCATTCCGATTCATCAGAGCTGGATCGAGCGCAGGATTTCTTGACATTAAACCTGTTTTATCTAATATTTCCCATATAACGCGACGGCCCTGCTCGTTAGTAAGGATATCACGCATATCAGCCAAACGCTGGGCTTGTAATTGTTTAGGCGTCATTTTAGCAATATTATCAGTCATCACGCATTCGCTCCTATAATATCAGCCAACACACTATTACCAGTGGATTCTGTCTCACTCAAGGTTTTAGCACTATCAGCCATAGAAGCGCCTTGCTCTGCCATTTGCTGTCTTTGCATAGCCTCCGCCCTAGCCTCACGAGTACCAGCAACCTCATCATCAGTTAGTACAGCAGCATTAGGGACACCTAAATCTTTAGCCATTATATCAGCAATCTCATCTGAATTAACCTTATCCAGAACATCCTCCTTGCCGATTGCGGCCATATTACCAACAAATCCAACCCAACGCTCAATGGCGCTAGTTGCAACCATTTTCTGTGCTTGAGCCAAAATAGATGTATATTCGACCCGAAGCTTTACACCCTCCAATTCTGGAGGAGGTGGAGGTATAACCATCTTATCAGTTAAACCTTTCCACCCAGGCTCACTTGCGCGAACTAACATCATAAATGTGCGGTTAATAAGAGGATCAAGCAACTCATCATTTAAGTTCTCAAGAACAGGGCCAAGCTGCAATAATTTCTCTTCATGCTTTTCAGCAACCTCAGTTGCCGTAGCCCTCTGATTTCTATTATCGTTTTGAAGCATTAGAAACATATCAACATAAAACGCACGATTAATACGATCCTCAGTGCGCTGAATATCAGCAGACAACTCATTAACACGTGGATCAATTTGATATATAGCCCGAAATACATTATTAGGATCATCTGTGAAGTTATTTGCGCCAGGCAGCAAGGATAATTGTGTGTTCTTCAATGCAGACGGAGCAGTTGTTGGCGGTGAAACCATCTTGGCAACAGCCTTACCTTTTTCCTTTTCCTGAACCTGAAGTGCGAAGGCATCGCCCAAAGCATCCATACCAGGGCTATTACCATATGTATCACCAGGCTTGCTATCCCAACGAGGACTATGAACGGGAAATTCATGGTATCCCTTAACAGATAAATATTGATTAAAGCCAGCCCTATTCGCAGATTCATAATAGACAGATCTAAAATCAAATCCACTCAACTTATCAAGCCCATCAACATGAACAGTGTTAGGCTCGATGATATGACGTATTTCAAACCTAGAGCTTAGACTCCCATTTTCATATAGCTGACGAATATTTTGTGACACGTTATCAATGCCAAATTTTGTTACAATTTGGTGGACAGTCTGCATATACTCACGAGCAAATGTATCAACAATATTCTTACCATTAATATCGATCATATATTCACCGACAGTAAATACTGTAAAGCGAGTCACATTCTCAAAATCTTCTTCTTGAAGCATTGCCGCTGTACCAATAGTGCCAGCCTCCTCATAAACCGAAGGAAGCGCACGATATAAACCTGATGATGCAAAGACGCGATACATCACATCCTGCACATCATCAAGCCAACCCCGCACAGGGCCGAAATCTGCCATATCAGGATCAGGGGGGCCAAGCTTAAACCACGGCCGCGCAGGACTGGTGGCACCAGTCATCATGCCAGCACGCAGAACGCGCTTTGCAAACAACGGGGTGTTATTTGGTAGCTGGTTACGCTTATTACCCTTGTTAGTGTCAGATGTGTCAAACTTACCACGGCGAGGCTGAAAATTTTTATTCAATTCTTTCCAATGAGACATCCAGCTTGAACGCTCAGACCTCATCTGCTCTATTCTATAATCAAAATAATCGCGTGCTGTTCTAGCCATTTAATTAGCTACCTAACAATGTTTTGTTTGCTGTGTTGGCTGGAGCCATTAATCCGCGTGGCCCAGTGAGTTGAGTTGCGGCATCCCCAGACATGCTACGACTCTTTTTTTGTGATTCAGTTCTAGCACGCTTAACAGCAGGATCCGCTTTAGTAGCTGGTGCTGGCGCAGGAGGAGGCAGAGGAGGCGGAGCAGGGGTTTTGGGAGAAGATAAGCACATTATTAAAGTCCTCTTGCAAAATATACGTTGAAGTGTATTCAACCCATTGAAATCATTACTCTTTATTTATACAAGACTATTGGAATATAGGCAAGGGCAGTGTTAATCCTTCATTTTATCCCTCGATAACATTTATTGAATTGTCATACGGTTAATAGACACCGAGACATTTTCCCCATAATTATTTTCGTATATTACGGAAACGGCTTGGTTTACCTCAAGGAAACGCTGCACAGTATAAGAACCGTTAAGCTGTATATTACCTTGAAAGTTAATAATACTTGCGCCTGTGCTGAAATACACTGCATCAACCCATGATGTAGCACCTGCGTTAAGGTTTTCAAATCTATTGGTGAACACATTGATAACCCCTGACATAGTACCGCTATCACTATAAACCCCGCCCGCATGAAAATCCCTAATAGTG
>Ga0316206_1001366_pt1 | contig 22091 bp, 19 predicted proteins | sample 6monthpyrite_MG_FD_204942 | JGI IMG/M metagenome (GOLD analysis project Ga0316206, IMG submission 204942) | Microbial mat bacterial communities from mineral coupon in-situ incubated in ocean water Damariscotta River, Maine, United States -... | ecosystem: Environmental > Aquatic > Marine >... | reverse complement strand
CTCTGTTGCTGCGCTGGCGCTCTGTTGCTGCGCTGGCGCTCTGTTGCTGCGCTGGCGCTCTGTTGCTGCGCTGGCGCTCTGTTGCTGCGCTGGCGCTCTTGCTGCGCTGGCGCTCTTGCTGCGCTGGTGCTCTGGTGCGAGCGCTCTGTACTCGGATGGCGCAGAGAATACCCGGCCAGTGGTGTCCTGAAACGGTGCCAGCAAAAGGAAATTCCCATTGATAAAATAAATTACTACGTAAGAAATCCTTTTTTTTATTTGGGCCAAGATCCACCGGTAAAACAACCCTTATTAGAGAGCAGCTGACCAATGCCTTAGTCTATGACCTGCTCAAGGCGAAAACCTATAAAGACTTGCTAAAAAATCCCGAACTCATAGGGCAAGAGTATTCAGGTGAAGGGGTGGTCGTGATAGATGAAGTGCAAAAACTTCCGGCCATTTTAGATGAAGTTCATCGATTAATTGAAGAAAAAAAAATGAGATTTTTGCTAGCGGGTAGTAGTGCTAGAAGGCTAAAACATGGTGGGGCGAATTTACTTGCGGGGCGTGCTTGGTCGGCAAGTTTATTTCCTTTAACTTCATTTGAAATTGATGACTTCAATTTAATTCGCTGTTTGAATTATGGGTCACTGCCGCAAGTTTATACGAGTGAAGATCCCCTGGAGGAGTTGGAAAGTTATGTGTCGACTTATTTACAGGAAGAAATTAAGGCGGAAGCGGTAACGCGAAATATTCAGGCCTTTTCAGAATTTTTGGATGTCATCGCCATGGCCAATGGTAATGAAGTCAATTATGAGGGGCTGGCAAGTGATTGCCAAATTTCACCGAATACACTCAAAAATTATTTGCAAATATTAGATGATACGTTGCTTGGTTTCTCGTTGCCCGCTTTTCTTAAAACCAAGAAAAGAAAACCTATTACTAGATCCAAATATTATTTATTTGATATTGGAGTCACCAATTATCATGCTCGAGGTTAGAGCGTATCTAAGTTATTTTAGGAAAAAAAATAAGATGGCCTATTGGAGATCGACAACGAAGTTTGAAGTTGATCTCATCTTAGATCAAGATATAGCTATCGAAATTAAGGGAACTGATACTATTCAGAAGAAGCATCTAAAGGGGTTAAAGGCCATTAAGGAAGAGGAAATTTTTTCAAAGTTTATCATCGTCTCAAATGAAGCGAGTAAAAGAATACTGGAAGGGAATATAGAGGTTTTACCTTGGCAGCACTTTTTAGAGAAACTTTGGGCCGGTGAGATTATTTAAAGCTCAATACCGGCCCGTCGACTCAATTAGGAATTGATGACTTGCTGGAGGTCGCCGCTTTCATACATTTCCGTGATAATATCATTGCCTCCGACAAGTTTACTTTTGAAGTAGAGTTGCGGGTAGGTAGGCCAATTGGAAAATTCTTTGACCCCTTGGCGAATATCCATATCCGATAAGATATCAAAAGTTTTAAATTCGACTTTCAGGTGGTTGAGGATGGCGACAACATTGGCCGAGAAGCCACATTGAGGCGCATCTGGAATACCTTTCATGAAAAGCACGAGATCGCTTGAGTCGATAATATTTTTTATTCTCGCTGCTAAGTCTGCTGCCGTGGGCTCATCTGTGATGGGGGTGCCGGTATTTTTGTTGAGGATGTTAAAAGGGTTGTTCATAGTGTACTCCTATAATTCATTAAATTTTTTGAGGGTCATGGTCTTTATTTGCACAGCATGGATTTTTTCTTTTAAGTCTTCTTTCAAGATATCCATAATGATTTGATGTTGATCGATAAGCATTTTTCCTTGAAAAGCATCGCTCGCCACGGTGATCCCTAGATGGTCCATAGTGCCCGTGAGGTCGGTGACTTTTACTTGGGCGTCGGTGAGATGAGATTTGATTTTATTTTCTACGTAATTAAAGATTTCGGCCATGGGTTCATTCCTATTGAGTGACAAAAAAGCTAGTAATAAAGGTTAGTACTCTGAGCGCTAAAGTTATTCTACCGATGAGCCTATGTCTAGGCAGCAGTTCATTATTTCCCTGGATGACTTTCCGACCCGTTATAATCATCACAACATAGAGAAGTACGCAAGAGACGGCGATTGAAACATGGATGTTGAGGATCATGGGGTTGGTCAATGCTTTGCTGGCCTTGCCGATGGCCCCTCTGGTGAGCTCAATTTGCAGAATGAGAAGCACATCCCAAAGCATGGCGGAACTCATGATTTTCATATGTTTCTTACGCTTGGCATGGTTTTTAACCCCATAAAACATCAGAATGAGGATTAAAAATGATTGGATTTCAAAGACCAGGGCACTGCTCAAGTGATAACTCCTCTATAGTTTTTGTAGGTTCTATGTTATTTATCAATTTTTCAGTTATTTGACCAGTTTAAATGGAGTTTATAAAAATGGGGAAGTCTCTCGGATCTTGGGCGGTCATCGATATCGAAACTAACGGGGTCGACCCGACAAATGATTCTATTATTGATGTGGGGTATTTACAATTTTCTGGCACTAAACTGGTTAAAAAATATTCAAGTTTAGTACAATTTCCCATGTCGCCTATTCACCACGATAATCTTTCCTTTTTTATTCAAAAATTAACAGGTATTGACGCAGAAATGTTGCAACGGGCACCGCAATGGAACCTGGTCAAGTTAGAGGTACAGGAACTCTATGGGCATCTTTTGGTTGCGCATAATGCAAAGTTTGAAGAGGCTTTTTTGGCACCTTATTTCGCAGAAATTGCAGATGGGGGAAAGCGCGAAGAATTTGCCGACTCCATGTTTTATCTGGCACTGCTTTTTCCGCAATTTGCCACCCTCAATTTGGAAAGATTTATTGTCGATTTAAAATTGGCGGAAAATGAACAGCATCGTGGGTTGCAAGACTCCTTAGATTTATTGAAAGTTATGTTGTTGGCCACGGCGTTGGTGAAAACAGATCGCGAAAATTTTTTAACCCTTAAGCAGATGTTTTTAACCCACCAGTTGCAGGATTATTGGTTTTATAAATTTTTTTGTTTAAGTAAGTCTGAGTTGGATGAGATTGCCGGGCAGATAGATTTCCCACTCGATTTGGCATTGGAACAATATACCCAGAGTTTGCAAGAAAAAACTGAGACGGAAAATTTAACGAAAAGTTTTGATTTAAGTTTTAGTGGTCAAAATATCAAAAGCATTTTAGAAGATGCAGAAAAAGTAAAAGAATATATTCCCTATTATCAAAAGAGAACTTCGCAAATAGATTTGGCGTTAAAAGTCGGCCAGTCTTTTAAAAATAATATTCATTCATTAATTCAAGCACCCACTGGGACAGGTAAAACGCTGGGTTATTTATTGCCTGCGGCGCTCTACACCTTAAATCACGATGAGCAGGTATTGATCTCCACTGGTACCAAGGCCTTGCAACAACAGGCAATGACCAAAGATATTCCACAGCTGCGAAAATTATTGGGGCTGGGTAAAGAGGAGTTGAATATTACCCAACTCGTGGGTTCTAGTAATCATCTCTGTGAGTTGAGCTTTAGGCAAGAGGTCGAGGAGCGGGATTTATTCACCGATGATAAATTTGCCGACCAGTTCACCAGGATGTATTTGGAAAATGTCTTTTATTATAATTCCAGAGTTGCCTATCATCGGCAGATTATACGCAATGACTTACCGTTCGCCTTAAAAATGAATTTTTCTGAGTTTAAAAAAATGGATGAAAGCATTGCTGTCGATTTTCGCGCTTGTACCGGCAGTCGCTGTCCTTATAAACAAAATTGTTCCTATATTCAAGGATTGCGCGAGGCCAAAGAGGCGAATATTATTATTGGCAATCATGCATTGATGTTTAGTTGGCCCAAGGGCTTTCCTCGCCCTGCGCATATTGTTGTAGATGAGGCGCATAAGATCGAGCATGAAACTACCAATGCCTTTACTGCAGAGGCATCCCATGAGCAGTTGCAGGGTTTTTCACAGGCGCTTTTGCATTTACAGGGCGTCGGTAGTTTATTTTTTCTGTTGGCGCAAACTGAAGCGCAGACAGGGGATAGTAGCAAGCAAATTGAAGACATTCGAAGAGAGGTGTTAGAAACGCAAAAAATGATCGAAGATCATCTGCAGCCGCTAGAAGATTTATTGGCAAGCTACTTTAAAAAGCTACCTCGTTATACAGATATATTTTGGAATGAAGTGGCGATGGTATCTGCCAAGTCCAGCGACGAATTGGGGGTGGCGATTTATAATCATGTGGCCAGTTTAAAAAATATTTTCCAAGGACTATTAGAATATTTGACGCCATATTGGTCTCTCTACGACGTCAACTCATTCAATGAAGATAATATGATTATTGCTTTTACCAGGTTAGAAAAATTCATGGGACTTTTACAAGATTTGGCACACGCCATAGATCTTTCTTTGGACGAAAGCAAGGAGGGGAGTCGTTCCCTTAAATATCATGCCAGCCGGGGGTATAGTATTCAAACGGCCCCGATTAATGTGGGCAAGGTTTTACACGATGGACTTTTGCAAACCTCTAAATCTGTGGTTTACACTTCGGCGACTTTGGGTAATGCTCATGGCGATCGGGGTAGCAAAGGTATTGAGTGGTCTACTGGGTATATTTATTTAGCGGCGGAAAAAAGATTTAAAGCGGGTTACTACTTACCTGCAGTCTACGATTATAAAAAAAATACTAAAGTATTTCTATGCGACGATCAGCTGCCATTTTATGCCAGGGATTATGTTGAACAGGTTATGCAACCGGTGAGTCAGCTTATTAAAAATATTCACGGCCGTTCTCTATTGCTTTTTTCTGCGAAGTCTCGTTTTGAAGTAGCGCGGGAAATTTTATTGCAAGAGTTCGCAGGCAAGATTCCCGTTTTTATACAAGGTATGGGGAATAATGTTATTGATGAATATAAGCAATCGGCCAATGGCATTCTCTTGGGCATGGAAACCTTTGGAGAGGGAATCGATATCCCCGGGAATCAATTACAATTTGTCTTTATTGATAAAGTCCCAGATTTACGTATGGATTTGGTGGTACAAGAACGGCGCCAATTTTACGAACAAAATTTAGGTAATGAATTTACGGATTATTATCTTGCCCATAGAACCCGTTCTTTGCAACAGAAGCTTGGTCGATTATTGCGCACGGAAAAGGATTATGGCGGGGTTATTATTGTGGATTCAAGAGTTAAAAAGTGGCAGGGCCGCACCTTAGATAATCTTTATAAACTGATGGAGCCTTATGAAATAAATCGTGCCTCTTTGGCCAACGCTTGCCATGAAGTTGAATCATTTATTGAAGCGGGGATGCATTAATAAGTTTGCGTTCCTTAGCTGCTCTTACTAGGCATCGGGCTAGGCATCGGGTTCTAATTCGTTTAAGTACTTTATGATGACTTGGGTATCTGGATTTGGGGAAATTAAGTAAGGTAGAGACATATGTTTACTCAAGTAAATATCCAGAGGGGGGTTTTCATTTTTAGTCGCGCGGCCAATGACTGAGGAATCTTTCTCCTCTTCAAATAATTTCCAATGAGTCGCATTGACTTTTACGTTATTGCCAAGTTTTAGCACTTGGTTCATGGTATTCGCCTTTTCCATGCCGATCTCTACTTGATAGGGGGGCCCTGTATATTTCCAATGGTTAGGGCTTCTAAAAGAGATATAAGTGGTTTTTCCCGTTTGGCTCAATTTTTTTGCCAAAACAAAGAGCAAGCTACAGCTGGTGGCGGGGGTGGCAATATGAAAACGACCGGGGACTGAAAACTCGACAATTTGCAGCTCATCTAAAAAATTATCAAAGCGGTATTCCACCAAATTAGTTTTATAGTCCAGAGAATATTGTTCTAGGCATTTTTTATTGCCTAATTCTTTTTTTACTCTTACCAGGAGTGGAATATAATTTTTATTGACAATAAAATCAACGGTACTTTTTAATAGTTCTCCCGTGGAAGTCCTACTGTGAATCTCTGAATGGAAGGTGAAATTAAGTTCTTTATTGTCTCTACCAATTTCAAACTCTTCATCGCAGTAAACCGAACCATGAGTTATATACTGATAGGCGCCAGTAAAAATCTTATCACTTTCCGGTACCGATATACTGGTAACCATCTCATCGGTAATTTCAAAATCGTCGCTCAATTTTATCTCCTAGTAACATGTAACATTGTACACTATTTACCCGTGGATTTAAATGACGTAGGTTGATAAGATGAAATCTCTTTCGCCAATGGCACTTCTTTTATTTTCTTTACCTTCCATATTGTCGTCGGTTTTAGGGCCGTTGGCGAGTGTTGTCGATACGGCATTGATTGGTAAATTGGACACCCAATCTTTGGCGGCGCTAGCGATTTGTAGTATCATATTGAATTCGTTTAGTTGGATGTTTAACTTTCTGGTGCATACGTCTACTCAGGCGATTGCAGCTTCCTTGTCGGAAAGCAATGACGATCTTTATCGGGAACGCCTGAAAATATCTCTTATTCTAGCGCTTGGCGTGGGGGTGATCAGCGGACTTTTTTTATATTCTGTCAGGAATTGGCTCTATCTTTTGGCGGGCAGCTCAAGCGAATTTATACCGCTAATTGATGAATATTTTCTGATTAGGGTCTATGGGCATGTCTTTAGTATTATGTATATGACTTTGCTTTCGATTTTGCGAGGTCAACAAAGAGTAGGTTGTTCTTTTTTGATGGTAGCAGTGACCACGCTGGTAAATATCTTACTAACTTGGATTTTACTTTATCACTTTAATACTGGTATTGCCGGGGCAGCATTAGGAACTGTGGTGGCAGATGTCCTCGGTTTTGCTCTCTGCAGTTATTTTTTGTTTGGAAAATTCTCTTATTTGAAAGAGGTCCTCGCCACTCAATTGCAGCGGTCAACTTGGCTACATTTTGGTAAAAACTCATGGAATTTGTTTGGTCGATCAAGTTGTTTAACCGTGGCCTTTTTTTTAAGTACTAGATTTGCTTCTCAAAGCAGCACCTCTCAATTGGCCGCCCATCAGATCTTATTACAGCTTTGGCTTTTTTCATCTTTTTTTATCGATGGTGTCGCGATCACAGGAAATATTCTCGGTGCTAAATTTTATACCCAGAATAAACTTCGAGATCTAAAAGTTCTTAGTATCAATTTATTGCTATTAGGAAGTGTTATTGGGGTGTTCTTTTCCCTGTTATTCTTAATGGCAAAAGGCTTTCTTTTTGAACTCTTTACAAACGACGAGCAGGTGATTTTCTATCTCGATCAAGTTTGGCCCCTGATAATAGGAACGCAAATAATAAATGCCTTGGCCTTTGTTTACGATGGGATTCTTTTTGGTCACGGTTCTTTTGCCTTTTTAAGAAAACATATATTTATGGGCGTTGTCTTTTTTTATTTGCCATTAGCAACCTATGGATTACATGCTAAAAGCATATTATGGATTTGGTGGGGGCTATGTCTGCTCAATCTCTATAGACTTATAACTGGTTTTTACAAAACATCTCAAAATATTGTGAGCAAAAGATGAAGAAATTAGCGGGCGCAAAGGGTTTTTCTCAGGCATATTGGGAGGCGAATTACGCGGCTCCGGAGGAGATGGATGGCATTGGCAATGTGACTGACCATGTAGGTTATATGAAACACCTTTTTGCCATGGAATTTATTGATATTAGCAGTATTATTGATTATGGATTTGGTTTAGGGCATCTGTTTGAGGAGGTTTTAAAGCTGTTTATTCCCTATAGAGCTCAGGGCATTGAGCCATCAGAATTTGCTTATCAAAATGTGGTGCAGCGAGATATTCGCCACGTTGCCAGTACAAAATTAAAATTAGAGAAGATTGATTTAGTCTCATGGTGTCAAAAGTCTTCTCCCAGCAAACGGTTCGATTTAGGTCTCTGCACTTCAGTTTTGCAATACCTTTCCGATGCAGAATGTGAATATGTCATTGAGTCAATGGCCGAGCAAGTGAAATATCTTTATTTAACGGTGCCCACAGATCGGGAATTAGATCAACAAATTGCTGATCTCAACTTTAAAGACGATTATGCGATTCGTAGATCCCGAACAAAATACTTAAAGTTCATAAAACCCCATTTTACCTTTGTTTCCTCTCGCCTGCTAGAAAGTAAAGTGCATTTTGATACGGCCAGCACCCATTTTACCGATTTGCTCTTTCGTTTTTAGGAGGAGTTGCTAAAATCACCTCATTTCAATAGATCTATTGTCAATACTTCACGGGAATTACAGTTTGCTTCTTTATTAATATTTTACTATTATGCCAGAGAGGGTAGGTTTGTAGTTGATACCTATGCAGACTAAAGGAGCAAGCTGCTCGTGCATTGATGGACAGTATATATATTCATTTTTTTTAGGGGAACTTTAAATGTTTTTATGGGCTTAAGGAGAAAAATTGGAAAATGCACCAGAAAATATATTGAATAGTTTTGAGTTGGGCGGTGAAAAATTTTTCAAAGAAGTCTTAGATCAAATGCCCGGCATCACCTATATCAAAGACAAAGCGGGGGTCTTTCTATACGTAAACAGAAATTTTTCAAATTTATTTAATTTAAAAAAAGAATCCATTTTAGGAAAATCTAATCACGATTTATTTGAAAAAGAATTCGCCGATATATTTCGGCAGAGTGATCTGGAGGTTTTAGAAAAAAAACAAGCCATCGTGATTGAAGAAAAAGCGAAAGATTTTAACGGCGTCGTTCACTATTATCAAAGTCATAAATTCCCGTTAATGGATGAGGAAAATCAGGTTTATGGCACCGGTGGTTACTCGTTTGATATTACCGATATAAAAAATCAAAAATTAGAGATTGAATTGTATAAGTCACAACTGATAGGAAGCTCTAAGTTGGCCAGTCTGGGAGAAATGGCGGGCGGTATTGCCCACGAGATTAATGGCCCTTTAGCGGTGATCTCCTTGTCCATGGAATCTTTAAAAAAGGCGCAAAGGAAAAATCAATTAGATGATGAGATGCTATTAGATATTATTGCCGACATTGAATCTACTATGGAAAGAGTTCATAAAATTGTCACTGGATTGCGCACAGTCTCAAGAGAGTCGTCCTATACAAAAAATAGTGCCACTATTCTACGCGATATTTTTACCGATGTCTTAGGGTTATGCTCCGAAAAATTTAATAGTTTTGGGGTGAAAATAGATATAGATTTAGATGCGCCTTTATTCGATCTTAAAATTCTTGGGGATCGAGTTCAATTATCCCAAGTTTTCATCAATTTGTTTGGCAATGCTTTCGATGCTATTGAAAACCTGGAAGAGAAATGGGTAAAAGTAGAGATTGCCGAGGAAAATGAATTTGCTTGTATAAAAGTTACCGACTCGGGGAAGGGGATACCGCAAAATATTCGGGAAAAAATATTTAACCCTTTTTTCACCTCTAAAGAAATCGGCAAAGGAACGGGACTAGGGCTTTCTATTTCGAAAAACATTATGTCGCAAGGCGGTGGCAGTCTGAATTTAGACACGCAATCTGCAAACACGTCCTTTGTTCTTAAAGTTCCTAAAGCTGTATTACCAGAGAGTTCCCCCACTTTACATTAACCCAAAGGTCTTCAATTATGTCAAATTGTCCATGTCAAAGCGGTCAAACGTATCTTCAATGTTGTGCTCCTATTATCCAGGGTAGCAAGATGCCCGCTACTGCCGAGGCCACCATGCGTGCCCGTTACTCGGCCTTTGCCAAGCTGGAAATTGATTTTATAGAGAGATCTCACGACCCCAGCTCTCGTACTGACTTTGATCGAGAAGGTGTTAAGAACTGGTCGGAAAACTCAAAGTGGACAGGGTTGGATATTCTTAGTACCGAGAAAGGGGGAGAGGATGAACTTACTGGGTCAGTAGAATTTATCGCTAAATATGAAAATAACGGTGAAGCGCAATCTCATCACGAGTTGGCCCAGTTCAAGAAGCAGGATAATTTTTGGTACTTTGTCGACGGTGAAGTCATTGGTGGACAAGTTATCAGGAGCAGTCCAAAAGTGGGGCGCAATGATCCATGCCATTGCGGGAGTGGGAAAAAATTCAAAAAATGTTGTGCCCTTTAGCGATCGGCATATTGGTCGTTCAGCGCTTTTTCCAATATTTCTTTTTCTAAGCTGAAAATCTTTTCATTTTCAATATTATTGGGATTATCTTCTAAAATGATTCCAGGACAATACCGTCGGGTGATTTTTTCTTGTATGCGAGAGATTTTTTTTTCAACCTTGAGCATAAAGTGAGACAGTTTTTCACGATTAATTTTGAGCTTGGTTAAAATGCTTTGTTTATTTTTTGGTGTCCATTTTTTCATTAATGTTATTTTTTGCAAGAGGTAGAGCAGTCTTCTTTGTAATTCAATTTTTTCGTTGAGTTCATCGATCATGCGGTTGCAGGTCCTCAATAAGTTGCCGTCGAGGGCATAGTGCCCGTTGGCGCTTTCAAATGCGTTCGCACGAGAAAAAAGGAGGAATGTGGCCAAAGCAAAATATTTCATGATCCCTATTTTAAGGGATAATGGCGATTAAAGCAGTAGGGGGCAGATAAAAACTGAGTATTATGATGAGTTATTTTGTCGTTTTTCAGCTTTATTTTTTCAGCAAGAATTAGCTACTCGCTGGACACTCGATTATAATAAATTGATGGTTGTTAATTTGTATATGGTGGTCGAGGCGAGAATTGAACTCGCACGGACAAAAGTCCACAGGATTTTAAATCCGGCGTGTCTACCGATTCCACCACTCGACCAAAAAATTTATTAAAACTGCGATGAAAGGATTTCCAGTGATGTTGAACTATTTGAAGGGGTTTTGTCAATTAAAAATATTATTACCGTCGCTTTTCTTGCTCTTGGTGAGTAGTTGCACCAGGCTACCAAAAGCTAGGATTCCCGTGGTGCAAGGGCATCCCGTGTGGTTTGCGGGTGCGGAAAAATATTCCTTTAGAGGACGCAATGGTGATCCTCCGCTGCATGTCTTTTTTGACTTCGTGCCTTTTAGTAATCGTGATGACATTTCATTAAATTTTTTTATGCATACTCCGGCAGGGTCTGAGCATGCTTACCAAATAGATCTGCTATCTGGAAGGCCATATAAAAAACATCGATATTGTAAACAAGATGATGTTTGGCAGGGTAAATTAAGCAGTGATCGTCCACCTTTTAGTATTGGCATTGTGCCGCGACTTTTGGATCAATTGGGAGGAGCGCAGAAAATTATTGTCTATGGCCAAGCAGAATATTACCGAGGAAAAGAGGGAAGTGAGCGGGATGTTTCTCACCGGGTGCGAGTGGTGGGAGCAGTGGTGGAAAAATTTTGTCGCAAATATCCTTGTCGTCGCGATGGGGAGTGGGAGTCTAAGTTGGTGCTGGTTGCGGTAGACCCCATGGATAGCAAATTTAGCACCACTAAAACCTTTGCTGGCCTAAAAAAATTAGTGCATTGGGAGGAGGCAAAAGTCTTTTTGGAAAATGCTAATGGACGATCCTTTCAAGGTGATATTTCACGACCTGCCAGCAAAATTAGTGGCCATATTGAAGCACTTGACGCCTTAAAATTTGCGATGAATAAAGGCCATTTATTTAAATTTAATGAATTGCAGGTGATGAGATATAGTTGTGAAAAGCTGTATGATTATATTTGGCAGGGGAGCAAAAAAATCCGTCAAGAAAAAAAATTACCCGAGGGAGAGCGTTCGCGACAGAATTTTTCCAATTTTTTTAAAAAGTTAAATAAAACTTATGCTGGCAGACTTAAAACCTGCGCTAAATTTGTTAGACCTAGTAATATTCAGCTGGAGCGAGAGCGACATTGGTTTTTTGCCTACCTTTTTGGTTTTTTGAAAATGCAAGAACTTGGGTATGTTTTTCTCTGTGACAAGCTAGGTTGGGTGGAAAACCCTTATAATGAGTTAAAAAAGGGCCATTTGGTGGACTATAAATCTGCTTATAATAATTGCACAGATTCTGATCTCGACATCGCCTTTGCCACTATCCCTGCAACAATGCGCGGGTTAATGAGTAAAAAACAGGCCCATTATCGTTATATGACTTACGATTTTGGAGTGGGTGGGTCCCACGAAAAAATCTACCATTGGGTTTATAATGATGGGAAGGATTTACTTTGCGAGGGCACCTCGCGACGGCAAAAATACAGTCAGCAGACAATTTCGCGGATGGAAAAGAAAGGCCCGAGTGACGATGCATCTGAGATCGCCTTTCCGCAGGATGTTAGTTGGCGTCCGTTTTCCGCTGGGGAAGAATCTCTTTTTATGGATTGAGAATTGCCGCTATTAGATTTACGTAACTTTTTTGAAATGCTAAAGTTTTAGCATAAAAATACCATCGTTATGGAGATCTCAACAAAATGAAAAAATCATCATTGGTAACGCCTTTGACAAATCAAAGCGAAGAGGATTTTGCTCTGGAGAGGTTGGTATTAACAACCCAGGCGGATAGTTTTTTAGATTGGGCCAAGAAATGGGGGCAATCGAATTCTCTTTGGCCATTGCCTTTTGGCACTGCCTGCTGTGCCATTGAATATATGGCCGTAGTGGGCCCACGCTATGACATTAGTCGCTTTGGCGCCGAGGTCGTCCGTTTCTCACCACGCCAATCTGATCTGATGATTATTGCCGGTACGGTAACGGAAAAACAAGCTCCGGTATTACGCCGCATTTATTCACAAATGGCCGATCCCAAATGGGTTATTGCCATGGGGGCCTGTGCTTCTTCTGGGGGTTTTTATCGCGCCTACCATGTTGTGCAGGGGGTGAGTCGAGATATTCCAGTTGATATTTATATTCCTGGTTGCCCCCCTACCCCTGAGGCGGTTATTCAAGGGGTGATGCAAGTGCAAGAAAGAATTAAATTGGGCGTGACTGCAACAGGCCGCGTTTCACCAATTGAAAATCCCGTCGATGATTTAATACTTAACCCTGTTACGAAAAATAAATAGAGAATATTATGGAAATTCTTAATAAATTAAATAAGGAAGTTACGGGCAATATTAATCTGCCCAACTTTAAAGAGCTGGCAACGGGGCTGGTGGATAAATTTGGAGAGGAGTGTTATCAGCAGAGTTTAGACAATCATATTTTGCTCTTTTCTAGCGCAAACCTGCTCGAAAAATTAGGTCTTTTGAAAGATGAGTTTGCTTTTAATATGTTGCTGGATATTTGTGGCGTGGACAATCTCTTGCGTCCGGTGGAAGAATGGCCACATGGTAAACGGTACGAAGCAGTCTATCATTTGCTGAATATGCAAAGCCATCAAAGAGTGAGAGTTAGGGTGGCGCTCGCCGAGGGTGAGGAAATTCCCAGTTGCATGGCATTGTGGCAGGGTGCCGATTGGTTTGAGAGAGAGGCATGGGATATGCTTGGCATTACTTTTGCCGGCCGTAAAAAAGAAAGATTATTAACCCACCATGAGTTTGTCGGTCACCCCTTGCGAAAAGATTATAGCGCTACAGACAATCAACCCCTTTCTGCCAATGAGGAAATCTTCTTTCCAGAAGATTCGAGTGTCACTGAAGAACAGAAATCTGCCAGAGAATGGGTGAATATTGGCCCTTCACATCCTGCCACTCACGGCACCTTGCGAGTCATGTGTGAGTTGGAAGGGGAAACTATTAAACGTTCAAAATTGGAAATTGGCTATCTTCACAGATGTTTTGAAAAAATGTGTGAAAATCACCTCTACAATCAAGTCATTCCCTATACCGATCGACTTAATTATTGTTCTTCTCCGATGAATAATATTGGTTGGTGTAAGGCGGTTGAAGATTATATGGGAATAGAAATTCCCGATCGGGCGAAGGCCTTGAGAATGGTATTGGCGGAGCTCTCGCGGGTTATTGATCATTTGGTATGTATTGGTACAGCGGCCGTTGACATTGGTGCCTTAACCAATTTTTGGTTTTGTTTTGAACAACGGGAAAGGGTTTATGAGCTTTTTGAAAAATTATGTGGCGCTAGACTGACCGTCTCTCTCACCCGTATTGGTGGCATGTCTCACGAGTTGCCTCCAGGTTGGGTGTCGGATTGTTTAGAAACGGTGGCGATTATTAAAAAAAATGTGGAAACCATTTCGACTATGCTCTCCCGTTCAAAAATTTGGATGGATAGAACCAAGGTCTGTGCGGTTTCAGCGCAAGATGCCATTAGTTGGGGTTATACTGGGCCCTGTTTAAGAGCGTCTGGGGTCAACTATGATCTGCGCAAAAATTCTCCCTATTATTTTTATAATGACGTAGAATTTGAGATTCCTCTGGGCATTAATGGTGATGGTTACGATCGCTATCTGGTGCGGATGGAGGAGATGCGCCAATCCTTGAGTATCGTTGGCCAAGTATTAGATAATCTACCGAGCGGGCCGATTGTGGTTTTGGACAAGTCGATTAGTCTCCCCAATAAAAAAGAGGTCTATACGAATATAGAGGGATTGATGAATCACTTTATGTTGGTGATGAAGGGGATTACGCCAAAAGTTGGCGACTATTATTCCTCTACTGAAGCCGCTAACGGAGAGTTAGGTTTTTATATCATTGCGGATGGATCAAAACATCCCTACCGAGTAAAAGTGCGGCCACCATGTTTTGCCATCTATCAATCTTTTTCTCACGTCATTCAAGATAATATGCTCGCCGATGCGGTGGCAACTCTTGGTTCATTTAATGTTATTGCGGGGGAATTAGATCGTTAAAAAAAGTTGTAAGGTAGCATCACTTAGCGAAAAGTAGAAAGTAGAAAGTAGAAAGTAGAAAGTAGGAAGTAGGAAGTAGAAAGTAGCAAAGTAGAAAGAGGAAAAAATGACAGAAAAATTTTTATTCACAGCAGAAAATAAGGCGAAATACGCCGAGTATCTAACACGTTATGACGATGTAGAATCAGCGTTGTTGCCGGTCTTGCATTTAGCGCAGGAACAAAATGGCTGGCTCTCTAGCGCAGTGGTGGCAAGCATCAGCGAAATGATGAATATCCCCGCGATAAAAATTCAACAAGTGATCAGCTTCTACGATATGTTTTACGCTCACCCTATGGGTAAAAATATTATTCAAGTTTGTACAAATATTTCATGTTCCATGTATGGGGGGAGAAAACTCCATGGTGAACTGTTAGAACATTTCCAAACGGAAAATTTGCAACCTACTCAAGATGGTCAGATTACGATCCAAAAAATGGAATGCTTGGGGGCCTGTGAAATGGCACCTTGTATACGCATTAACAACGATTATATGGGTCCCATAACCTTTGAATCGGCAGTTAAAAAAATTAAGGAGCTGTCATGACTCAAGATGCATCGAGTGCCAATTATAAAGATTATACTCTTTTGAGTTATCACCATATATCGGATGTGCATAAACTTGATATTTTTAGCAAAGCAGGTGGTTATGAAACGATGAAAAAATGCTTTGCAATGGGGCCCGAGACGATCAAAGAAGAAGTCAAAGGGTCTGGGCTGCGAGGTCGTGGTGGTGCAGGTTTTCCCACTGGCGTAAAATGGGGTTTTTTCTCGAAAGATAGGACGCAAAAAAAATATCTTGTCTGCAATGCCGACGAATCGGAGCCGGGGACTTTTAAGGATCGTTACTTAGTGGAAAAATGCCCCCATCTACTCATCGAAGGGATGATCATTAGCGCTTGGGCGTTGGGGGTCGACAAAGGTTATATTTATATTCGCGGTGAATTTTATCATCAGGCAAAAATTTTGGAAGAGGCCATCCAAGAGGCCTATAGCGCAGGTTATTTAGGGCATAATATTTGTGGCCAAGATTTTAAATTTGATCTCTATGTCCATCGCGGTGCCGGTGCCTATATTTGTGGGGAAGAAACCGGGCTGCTCTCCTCACTGGAAGGTAAAAAAGGCCAACCAAAATTAAAGCCACCTTTTCCCGCCATCAAGGGTTATCGCGGTTATCCTACCATGATTAATAATGTTGAATCGTTGGCAGCGATTCCATGGATTATGCGTTTTGGTGCTCCCGCTTATAAAAAATGGGGCACAGAAAAATCTGCAGGAACAAAATTATTTTCTATTTCTGGAGATGTTAAAAAACCTGGGGTGATTGAGGTTCCCCTGGGCATTCCCCTGCGAGAAATCATTGAGGATTATTGCGGTGGAGTAAAAGGTGGCAACCTCAAAGCGGTTATACCAGGGGGTTCTTCGGCACCTATCTTAACCGCCGCTGAGTCGATGCTGGCCACAATGGATTATGAAGATATTGCAGCGAGAGGGAGTATGTTGGGTTCGGGGGCGATTATTGTTCTCAACGATACACGCAGCATGGGGGAGGTTCTCAAATGGACCTTGGAATTTTATCACCATGAATCCTGCGGTCAATGCACCCCCTGTCGGGAGGGCACGGGCTGGCTGGATAAGATTTTTAAGAGGGCGGAAAATGGCCACGGCCAAGCATCGGATATTGATTTATTGGATAAAGTTGCGGCGAATATGCGCGGCCGGACGATTTGTGCTTTGGCCGATGCGGCGGCGATGCCAACGCAAGGAATGATCAAAGCGTTTAGAGGTGAGTTGTTAACCTTTATAGAGGGTCAGGGGCAAGAGGAAAGAGGCAGGAAAAGGTAAATTGAAAAGGAAAAAAAATGTCGAGTGAAATCATAGCAGATAAAAAACTTGTTAAATTCAAATGGAATGACCAAGTCATTGAGGCGCCAGAAGGTGAAAATTTATTGCAGGCAGCTTTGGACAATGGCATTGAAGTTGCCCATTATTGTTATCATAAAGGGCTACCCATCGCAGGGGTCTGCCGTATGTGCATGGTTGAGCAAACCCCTGGCCCCCCTAGACCTTTTCCATCGTGCAATGCCATCGTCGCCCCCGAAATAGCTGTGAGGAGTGATACCCCAGCGGTTCTCGAGGCGGTGGAATGGACTTTACAATTTCACTTGGTCAATCATCCTTTGGATTGTCCCGTTTGTGATCAAGCTGGTGAGTGTGGCCTGCAAGATTATTATATGCAGCATGGTCAGTACAACTCTGCTATGGAAGATCAAAAGGTGCATAAGAAAAAAGTGCAAGATATTGGCCGTGGGGTGATGCTCGATGCGGAAAGATGTATTCTTTGCACCCGTTGTACGCGTTTTACCGAGTATGTTACGGGAACCTATGAGCTGGGCATTGTCGGCCGTGGCGACCATGCTGAAATTACCGTGCATAAAGAGTTAGAAAATGATTATGCGGGAAATTTAGTAGATATTTGCCCCGTGGGTGCGCTGACTTCTAAGGATTTTAGATTCAAGCAAAGAGTATGGTTCTTAGAGGATGTCGCCACCACCTGTATTGGCTGTGAAACTGGCTGTGCAGTGAATATTTCGCAAAATGAAGTCGGCGTCTATAGGGTGTTACCAAAATATGATCACGAAGTTAACGGTCATTGGATTTGTGACGATGGACGTTCCATTTATAAACATGTCTCTGGTGCCGGTCGTTTAATAGGTCCCCTGGAGAATAAATCTAATCTTTTTATTCCCATCACTGAAAGTGCCACCGCCAATTCATTGCGCGGGAATTCGCAAAAATTTATTTTATCGGCAAGTTTGACCAACGAGGATTATGCAAACTTTTTCTCTGCATTCAAGGGAGAAAAAGATCATGTAGCACTTTACCGTCTCCCCTCAATGGGTAAAGAGTTTGATGGAATTTTAAAGCGCTCCGATAAAAATGCCAATACTCGAGGCGCTCGGGAAGCTTTTGCTAAGGCGGGCATGGATCATTCGGAGACGGGCCTGCAGGATTTTCTGGATAATCTGAATGCCCAGGACGTCATCTATCTTGTCGTACCGGAAATTATTTACGATGAAGACCACTTTATGACGTTGCTTAAGAAAATTAATAAGGCGGGAAAAAAAGTTGCTTTGACCACCACAGATAATTTACAAGCATTGGATGCCTTTGATTATTTATTACCACTCCCTACGTTTTTAGAGAAAGATGGCCATCTAAAAAACTTTCAAAATAGAGATCGGAAATTATCGGCCGGTAGAAGCTATGGAGCCTCTAATCGCGATATAGCGTTTTATGCTAATTGGTTGAACTAAGGAAAAAAGATGATATTAAAAAAAGATCTTTATACTGAACACGGTTATTTAAAGGGCCTGTATTTAGCGTTAAAGATAACTCTCATAACGATGCTCAATAATATTTTTGCAAAAAAAAGAATGACCATAAACTATCCCGAAGAAAAATATTTTTATTCGGATCGTTTTAAAGGCAAGCATGTTTTAACAGTAAAAGAAGACGGGTCCTTGCGCTGTACTTCGTGTATGTTATGCGCGACCTACTGTCCTGCAGATTGTATCCATATTATCGCTGCCAACGATAATGACCCGGCAGTAGAAAAATCTCCCGTCTCTTTTCAAATAGAACTTTTACGATGCGTATTCTGCGGCTTCTGCGAAGAGGCGTGTCCTGTGGATGCCATACGTCTTACCAACGAGTACGAAATGTCTGGCCACGCTGAACAAGAATGGGTCATCGATCAGCATCATCTCGCCTATCGAAAATCCCTCAACGGTGGCAAAGGGATCCTCTCCACTGTGGATGATAGTAATCGCTTAAAACTGCGCCTGTAATAGGCCGCATCTAAGTTTACATTCCTAAGGAACGCAAACTTATTAAGCCGCAGTTTTTTTCTTTGTGACCCTTTCAGTTGCATGCTTGTTTATAATATCCGCGATGATGGACTTCGTATTAATCGGTTTTTTAAGAAAGTCATCCATACCTGCGGCCAAACAATCTTTGCGATCTTGTTCCAGGACGTTGGCGGTGACTGCTACGATGGGGCAAAGTTTATTCTTATTTGCTAGTTGACGAATCTGGCGGGTGGCTTCGAGACCATCCATAACGGGCATTTGGCAGTCCATAAAAATAAAGTCCACTTCATTTTTGGCCAAATACTCTACGGCAATTTTTCCATTTCCGGCAGTGTGAGTGCGATGCCCTAGCCGGGCAATCATACGTTCTAGTATTAATTGATTTACTAAATTGTCTTCTACGATGAGAACAAAAAGATTTTTTTGAGCTGTCACTTTGGTTGTTGGCAAGGCCAGAACATTGCCCGCGAGGGAGTCACCTGGAGTGTAGGGAACCTTTAAGCTAAAGCGCGACCCCTGTGCTATTTTTGAAGAAACTTCAATCTCCCCCGACATCGCTCTGGCGAGTTTTTGGCACACGGATAAACCTATCCCCAGACCGCCAATGTTTCGTCTAAAAGAGGCATCAACTTTACTAAAGGGAGCAAAAATATTGGGCAGAGTTTTTTTAGCAATGCCTGGCCCCGTGTCTGAGATGGTGATGGCGAGGAGACAGGAGTTGTGCTGTGAAACGTTTATGGTAATGGTACCACGCTCGGTAAAATTCACTGCATTATGCACTAACTCTTCAACAATATAGTTTAACTTGTCTTGATCGAGAATGATTGTTTGCGACAAACTCTGATCAATATTTAACTCGATTTGCAGGTTTTTATCGCGAGTGATATTTTCAAATTTATGAATGATTTCATCTAGTGAGGCGGTCAGGGAAAATTGTTTTGGGTTTTGCTCTACTTGACCCGCCTGTAATTCCGAAAAGAATAAAATTTTATCGATGATAGAGAGCAAATCAAATGATGCCGTTTGCGCTACCTCTAATAAAAGTTTACCCGTTTGAGAGATGCCGCCATTTAAGGCCAATGAAAGACTCCCGTTGATACCGTGTAAAGGGGTGCGCAGTTCATGGCCGATAACATGGAGAAAGTCATCTTTTAGTCGGTTACTTTGCTCTAATGCATCGATAGCGCTTTGCTTTAAGAGTTGGATTTCTTTTTGTTGCAGAATTTCTGTTTCTTTTTCCGCTATATGCCGGTCGTACCAACGTGCATTCTCTATGGAAATCGCCGCTTGGGAGGTCAGCAGCTGTAGCGTTTCTAATGTATCAGGGGTAAATGTATGGGCACTGAGATTGTTTTCCATGTATAAAATACCGTCACATTTTCCATGATATAAAATGGGAATGCAGATAATTGATTTTGGTTGTTGCTGAATAATATAGGGGTCTTTGGCAAAACGCTCATCACGACTGGCCGCGACGACGACAATGGGATCTTGGGTTTTAATCGTTTGTTGCACAATGGACTTTGCTATGTGCAGCTCTTCTTTTAACGGCCGAGGTGGCAGGGACTTTGTCGTTTTTCCAAGCGCACCTTCCGCTTCTACGAACCATGTCTTTTTGCGCTTTAAAAGGATACAGGCATTTTGTGCATTTGCTTGTTCAATACAAATGGTAATCAGGCTTTTCAATAAATGACGAAGCTGAATCTTACTTGAAATTGCCTGGGATGCTTTTATAATCGCCGAAAAATCTAGCGGTTGACTTTTATTGATATTGGCAAAGGCAGGGGTTGCCCAGTTTTCTTCAGTTTGTTCTTGGCCAAGGTTAAGCATAGGGAATTCATTTTGCAATTGCTTGACTTTAGCTTGGGCACCCCATTGTTGATAGAGATAAAAGGCCTTATTTAAATAAAGGTTGGAAAATTCAAGTTGTTTAAGATCTTGCCAGTAGCGAGCATAAAGTTCATTGGCGAGAGCTTCTTCTTGTAAAAAATCATTTTTTTGTGCGCCGGAAATGGCCTGTTCATAATAATCTTTTGCTTTACTCGATTTTCCTAAGACACGGGCAAGTTCAGCGTTTACTAAGATCCATTTATGTTGGTAATTCATAGGCGCCCCCTGCGCCCATTTTTTTAATAATTTTTGGTTGCTGGCAACGACCTTGCGAATTTTTATTTTTTGCCAAAATGTTGCTGTTCTATAGAGTGCCAAATTTGCCAAGGAATCAAAAAGGAAAAAATTGACCACTGAAGGGCCTGCATTAACTTTATCAAAATAGGTCTTTGCGATGACCCCACTCTGCTGCGCCTTGGAAAATTCCTGAAATGTATAACTGAGACTGACTTGATTATAATAGGCGATAAAAATACTGGATTTGTCTTGCATCTGTATTTTTTCTGCAAGGTCAGTTTCAATATTAAAATACTTCCCTACAAATTTATGGGGGACAGAATTTTCACCCATTAAATTGGCGACATTTTGCAGCCAGCAACTCAGCCAAGATCTGGGAATTTCTTGCTTTATCGCTTGTAATGTTTGTAAATATTGCTGCATTTCCCGGTAGAGTTCAGGTAACGGTTTGCCAGCGAAAAAGGCGAGCATGCAATATCCATGAGCAGCATAGGCTGCATTACCCAAGTCTCCCACCTCTAAAGCTTTATGAAAGATATCTTGCAAGGGTGGTAAACTTTCTCGGATAGGGAATTCTAAAGGCCGTATCATGGCATAATAGACAAATTCTACACGGACAGTGCCCAGCTTGTCACGGCGTTGAGATTGTAGCAAGACACCCAGTCTACAAATATCTCCGGCCCTTTTGGGATCTCCAAAAACCCCACTAACGATCATTGAATAGAAGGCGAGTGCGAAGGGGGAATAAATATTTTTGCCAAAACGCATAGTAATTTTCATCATTGAAAAATTAATTAAGGAGGTCAATAATTGTTCCGAAAAATAGGAGGGGACAATGATATTCGCCAAAATTCGCATTTTCGCTAGCATTAATGGATCAGTGAGTTCGGGCAACTCTTCAATTTTATTTAGCTTATGCCTAGACATAAACCAGGATATATCTAAGAGACCAAACAGGAAGTGCAAAATATTAGGTGATCTTGGTAGATTTAATTGCAATATTTTTAGCGTTTCCAATGCGCTATCTAAAGCTTCTTTTAATTGACCTTGGGCGACCAATGCATTGATGCGAATTTCGTAGGCCATTATTTGATCGAGAGTATTTTCCGCATTAAGCAGTATGACGTCGACCCAATTATTCATTTGTAAGAAATGCCCACTTAGATAGGCGGCCTCGGCAGCTTGTGTATGTAAATTTAAAGATAAGGTGTAATCTTGTTGCCAACTTTTAGTGCCAAGTTGCTGGATACCATGGCGATGATAATTATAGGCGGCTTCAAAGGCAGCTGATCGTTTCGCCTTTTCCCCCGCTGCCAAATTGAGAGAGGCAAGTTGTCGGTGTTCATTTTCCGTGGTGATAAGTT
>Ga0316206_1001365_pt1 | contig 22106 bp, 29 predicted proteins | sample 6monthpyrite_MG_FD_204942 | JGI IMG/M metagenome (GOLD analysis project Ga0316206, IMG submission 204942) | Microbial mat bacterial communities from mineral coupon in-situ incubated in ocean water Damariscotta River, Maine, United States -... | ecosystem: Environmental > Aquatic > Marine >... | reverse complement strand
AGTCTTTATGTTTGGTCTGGCTAGTCCCGCTTTTTCTAGTGACAATAAGCTGGAGACATATATAGAAAATTTCGACTATGCCGCAAGAAAAGAAATGAAGATGGACAGCAAGGGGCTGATCAAACTTCTAGAAGAAGGCAAGGCTCAGTTGATTGATATTCGTTTTAAAGAAGAATACGCCGCATGGAAAGTCGGGCCTTCTATTAGTATTCCGCTCAATGAATTACCAAAGCGATTGAATGAAATAGATAAAAGCAAAATAGTTGTTACAGCTTGCCCGCATAAAGATCGAGCAACCATTGCAATGGTGTATTTGAGATCACGCGGTATTAACGCTAAATATTTAACCGATGGCCTGATTGGACTCGCTGAAAATTTACGGGGCGATAATGCTAAAGATTTTATACAGCAACTTTCACGCTGAATCGGAGGTCTGTTATGACTGATCAACCACAATTGCACTCATCTATCGTTGCTATGGTTTCACTGGCTTCGGGCATTGCTTCGAATCATCCTGCTATGGGGCAGTGTCAGCTTGAACGTTTACGTAGGGCGGGTATACCGCAGCACCAGATAGATGCCGTTATTGAAATAGCGCGTCATATTCGTGATGAAGCTTCACAAAAACTGGATGCTGCTTTTAATGAATGCGCTACTTCACCAAATAAACCTGAAGCAGAGAAAGAAAGACAGCTGAGTGATAAGGTAAAAAGCAGCTGCTGTACACCCACGGCAAGTGATCAGTCCTGTTGTTAAAAATATTATGACGAATTACGAGGGTCACAGATAATGAAACAAATTAAAGTATTAGGCAGTGGTTGTGCTAACTGTAAACGAACCATGGCAATCATTGAAGAAGCGGCGAAATCAAAAGGCATCGAAATTGAACTGGATAAAGTTGAAGATATTGGTGACATCATGAGTTATGGCGTCATGTCTACACCGGGTGTAGTTATTGATGGCCAGGTGGTACATGCAGGTGGTGTGCCTGATCGTAAGACAGTTGATAGTTGGCTGGGTTGATTTGTTTTTACCTTAAATATGAGGTGACTGATTATGTTCGAGTATGAAGTTTTTGCAAAACGTATTGATGCGCATGGAAGCCTTGCTGAGTGTAAACGGGCAGAGTTTGTCATTGATACGGATGTGAAGGGTTGTGCTGATGCGTTTAATCCTGGATAAATCCTAGTTCTGCATTCTCTTTCAATTCTTATTAATTTATCCACATGATATAGAGGCTGATACCGATCAAAAGCAGGCCAGATACACGCTGTAACCATCTTTGGTGCTTAGGCGCAATAAACCATTTTTGTATTCGGTTAAAACCATGGCCGATAAATAGCAGTGGCAGTCCTGCTCCAAGACCATATATGAACATCAGTGCTCCACCGTAAAACAATTCGCCCTGCATGGCGACGAGGGTTAGAACCCCTAGAAGGATAGGTGTGGCACAGGGTGCGATGGCCAGTGAAAACAACAGTCCGGCGCTGAATGCCGTTAGCTTGTGATTGATTTTTTCATCGGCAATGGAATGCAACATCGTGCTATGCCAGACGGGTAAACGGAAAGGCAAAAGACCGAGTAGATTTAATCCCATCAACAAGGGCACAGCCGCCAGTAGCATAAGAAAAGGTGTGTCGAATCGTCCGAACACCCAGCCGAGACCGGCGGTTAGCATGCCCATGATGCTGGTCGCTGTAGCCATGCCCAATATAAACAGAAGCGTGATATTGGTTAATGGTTTTGATGTGGTTTGATCACATTCAGCCAATGTTGCTTTCCCACTATTACAACAGGTGCCGCCGATAAATCCGAATACCGCTGGATACATGGGTAAACAGCAGGGATTAAATGCAGTGATCAGACCACCTAGCATGACCAGGGGCAGCGCCAGCAATGAGTCCCCAGATAAAAATGGTGTTAACCACTCGGCGAAAGCATCCATAAGCTATGGTCTAAGTAACTGTTCAACCTGAGCCAAAGCCTGCTCAAGTTTTTGTTGAATAATAGTGCTTTCACCTATAATGCGTCCCGCTTCTTTGCCGTTATAATCGATAAATACAACAGTAGGTAGAAAGCGAATTTTGTATTCTTTTATTAATGAGTTATCTGATGACCAGTCCGTTTGCACAAAGTGGATCTGACTACCGTGCCGAACTTTTGCTTGATCAACCAATTGATGTATAGCCTGACAACTGGGACTATTATCGCCGCGAAATAAAATCACCGCAGGACCTGCAATTTGTGTAGGCAACTTACTGAGTGCTGCTTCTTGTTGCCAAACTTTCCAGCCGTACACTGCTCCAATAATAATTAAAAGCATCCAGAAACTAGTGCGTTTTAACTTCATGATTCATCTTTATCTGGGTGACTTTCGCAAGGAATTGCAGTCTGTTTATTTTCTGATGCTATGACATGCCCCAGCTCACCCGGTGCACGATCCTGTATATAATCCTCGCCATTTTGCAACGCGTGTTCCGCACGGGCCAGTTCACGCCCAAGATAGGCCGCGTGATCTAAACGACTGATAAGACCTTCTTCAATTACATTTATATATAAAGCCGCAGCTGAAGTAGCTGTAAACATCCGATCCAGTACGCCCTTGTTACTATAATGTTCGAGCAGTAATTGTTGTTGGTTACGCTCTGGATAAACGACAAAATAACCTTCGGGATCCAGTACCAACTTGCCCGGTTCTTTTGCCGTTTCAATAGTCGTCGGAATAATATCGGCAGGAGCATCGGCAAACGGACCAGGATCACCAAGAGCCGTGAGGGTAATCAAATCATTCAAAGCAACAATATCGGTATTCTCGATTTGATCAATCACCTGTACCTGCCTGCGAAAAGCCTCGATATGTTCAGGCTGAATATTTTTTAACAGAGGTCGTTTACCCTTTGCTTCGATAATGCGCATTTTTTCATTTATACCATGCTCCATCAGGGCGAGCAGAGACTGCCCTGGCAAATGACCAATCGATTTTTGCGTATCTTCACCACAAAGAATAAGAAAGCGGATGTGGGGATTGGCCAGTGTGTTTCGAATCAGATGCTCAATACCGAGATTCTCGGTGTGCAGACTTCCAACAATGGATAATCCTTTAACCGCTGTAACTGCCAGTTCCTTTATCATGTGATCGGAATTCAGTGTGCACACCGCCACGGGTGCCTTAAAGCGTATGACCTGATAATCACCGGGTAAGGGTGGCCAGCCTTCCCGTTGTTCTGGTTCTTCAGTGGCGCAATGACTACCTTCAGCAATGACCGGGTCTAGCTCTGCCGCGAGATTCTGTGCCACAGCAGGCCAGCACACTTCGCAGCCCAGACAATCATAACGTTTCTGTTCAAACAGACTGCGAGCTTCTTCCAGGAGTGCCCCCAACGAGGCATTGATTGCGGCCGATTTCGTTAGTGTATTGACCGTATCCTGATAACAGCCACATCGCCAACATTTCTTCGCAGCCATGGCCTGGCAAAGTTCATTTTCAATTTGTGATAACTGTAGCGGTGCTTTTAACATGATTTTATTAGTTTCGTTTTTTCTGTATTAATAGAAATGCGATCATCATTGTGCTCCCAGCAAGTTTTCTATAGCTTGCTTTTGAACTTTTCTTGATGTGAGAACAATATTTCCATCTTGCTGGATATAAAAAATCTTTGGCACACTTTGCAAGCCATACTGAGCAGAAATTCTGGCATCTGCATCATAGAGTACAACATAAGGTAGACGGTATTGTAGGGCGTAGCGTTTAGCATTTTCCAGACTATCAGTCATCCCAGCATTAATTGCGACCAGTTGCAAACCCTTGTCACTGTATTGTTGATAGACCTGTTTCAATTTTGGAATTTCTTTTTTGCAATAGGGGCACCAGGTGGTGAAGAACACCAGCATCACCGGTCCCTTTTCAAGGTATTCATTCAGACGCTGAGGCTTGCCTGCCAGGTCAGGCAGGGTGAAGTTGATTGCCTGTTTCGGTGTTTTAATTTTACTGCCGGTCTTGTCGGTGAAATTATTTTTATTTGATGAAGCGGAATTGTCACAGGCGGTCAGAGACAGACCGACGAAAAGTAATGTCATGAAATATTTCATATACTTTGTCCTGTCGGTGCAACATTCAGTACAACAATTCCAGTCACAACCAGAAGCACACCCATCACTTTCCAAACGCCTACTTTTTCGTGTAATGCCAGCACACCCAACAAGGCAACGCCGGCCGTGCCACCACCTGCCCAAACGGGGTAAACTGTACTCACAGGCAAAGATACAAGCGCAAGGCTGATTGCATAAAACGCTGAACCGAATGCTGCCAGTGCAATCACCGTGGGTAGAGGCTTGCTAAAACCATGACTAAAGCGCAGTGCTAATGCGGCAGTAATTTCGGTAATAATTGCCCATGCTACTAATAACCATTCATAAGTCATGCGGTTAACACCCCGATGTTTTTTCGGAAACCCGATTAATCATAATGACGCCAATAAAAACCAGAACAATACCGGTGAGTTTCTGCAGGTTCATATTCTCACCGAGCACAAGCACACCCAGTAGCGCGACACCAGCGGTGCCACCGCCAGCCCAGACTGGATAGGCAATACTCACCGGCAGGCTTTTCATAACATGACTCACTAGATACAGCGCCAGGGTAAATGCACCAAGGGCAAGTACGGTGGGTAAAAGCAGGCTGAAACCTTCACTGAAACGTAAACCAATGGCACCGGCAATTTCAAAACATACCGCAAGACTTAGCAGTAACCATTCGGAAGTCATCGACTGTTTTGTACCAGCACTTTTTTGGTCGCATGAAGAGTCATTCATTACGTTTCTCTTTATCAATGCAGCCATCGCGTAAATAAATTCGATGTTGTGCACGTGCGGCCAGTTCTTCACTATGAGTTACGGTGATAATGGTTAATCCATCCTGATGTAATTCATCCAGCAGGGTATAAATCGATTGCGCATTCTGGCTGTCCAGATTACCTGTGGGTTCATCTGCCAGTAAAATTTTCGGTTGGTTAATCAAGGCGCGGGCAATCGCCACCCGTTGCATTTCACCACCGGATAATTCGTCGGGTAAGTGATGGGCGCGATCACTCAGTCCAACCCGGGCAAGCAATTCGTCAGCTCTGGATTCAGGCTGTTTTTGTTTTGAAAATAATGTCGGTAGTAAAACATTTTCACGCGCCGTTAAAGTCGGTTGTAAAAAAAACTGCTGAAACACAAAACCAATGGTATTGGCTCGTGTGTGCGTGAGTTCTTTTTCATTCAGTTGAACCAGTTCTTTATCCACTAGTTGAACCGAACCCTTGCTGGGTAAATCCATCGCACCAATAATATTTAGCAGCGTACTTTTACCGGAACCGGATGGCCCTACTACAGCAACAAATTCACCGACTTGTATTTCTAGAGAAATATCATTGAGCGCATGAACTTGCTCCCGGCCTCGACGAAATATTTTACTGACATTGCGCAGAGTAATTAGATTAGGCATTACGCACGGCCTCCATAGGTGATGCATTGGCCGCTTTCAGGCCGGGAATAATACCGGCCAGAAGACCGCCAAAAGTGACAAACAAAACCGATGCAATGATAATCAGCGGATCAAATAAAATAAATTCACCTGCCGGTGCATAGGGCAATATATTATGCAGCCATTGATCCGTTACCGATGAAAACAACATGCCAAAACTGACACCGAAAATACCGCCGCCGAGGCACAGCAATAATGTTTCGAAAACCACAATACGAAAAATATGTCCGGGTGAGGCACCGATGCAGCGCATATAGCCGAACTCTCGCAGCATCTCAAACACACTCATCAGTACGGTATTAATCACGCCGAGAAAACTTACCGTAAGTGCCACAATAAGGACCGCCGCCATCAGGGTTTTACTGGAGGCGGTGATGGCTGAAATCTGTTGCATAATCTGATCACGGCTAACCACATAAACATCTGGCAGGGTTTCAATCTGACTCTTAACCTGTTCAAACTGTTCTACATCGGCCAGGCTGACACCGACACCGGTTAGCTTGCCTTCTTTTTTAAAGGCTTTTTGTGCCGTTGCCAGTGGCAGATAAAAGAAACCATCATCTTCACTGCCGGTGCGTTGCAAAATACCGGACACAGTAAATTCAGCATCAATACCCGGGAAATAAACCTTATCACCCACTTTTCGTTTTTCTACACGCGCCGCTTCCGCACCCAGAATAATCGAATCGGCTCCAGTGAACCATTCGCCGTCTATTTTCCAGTGTGGTTTTAAATCACGGTAGTTATCATCCACACCGTAAAAATAAATGGCTCTACCTTCATCTTCAATTAACGAAAAAATTAACATGCCGGTGGCGGTTCGAATGCCGGGGACATCGCGGATTTCCGGCAGGCGGCGGGCATCCAGAAATTTTGGGATTTCACCCCCATGCAAGGCCAGTGAAGCGGCTTCCATTGGACAGCCTTCGGTGGACACTAACATGTGAATACCGGAATTGGACATCTCTTCTTTCAGCGCCCGATCAAATCCGCTATTAAACGACAACAGGCTAAATAATGCCGCCGTCGCTATGCCCACACCGGCCATGGTTAATCCAGAACGCAGTTTGCGTCGCTGTAAATTTTTAATGCTAAGTGTGAATAAATTCATGTTGACCTCAGCTGCGATTTGTCTGAATGACAGTGGCGTGAATTTTTACGTCCGGTTCCATTTCACCTTCGCCTTCTTCATGGTTTTCATCAGCTTCCTTATGTTCACCGCGCACCATAACGACACCCTGAATTTTCAGTGGTGTACCCAAAATAATATCTGAGGGTAAACCGGATGCTGGTGGAATAACTTCTATAAGATCTAATTTATCCTTGAAATAAAAATCAGCACCATCGGCACACATGCCACCGAAACGGCCGGTGACCGTTATGGTTTTTCCTTTGTATTGTTCACCCTGTTTAACCAGGTCGGCCATTGAAATGACCGGTAAACTGGCATCCAGTTTTGCTTGTGTATTATTTTTATCAGAGCAGCCGGTCAGAAATGCGCCTGTGACTAATGCAAATGCGGCAAATAAAGCCAGTATTATTTGAGTTTTATATTTCATGTTGTATTCCTCTATTGAGCGTTAATGTGATTGATGGCTATTTAATACGGCATCATAAGCGAGCATCTTTTTGATTAGGCGACTGATTTCGTTGGAGGCTTTTTCTGCACCGTCAACGGGTTTAATCTGAAAATCAGCCTGTTGTTTTTTGCCTATAAACTGATCCAGAAATTCATCACTTTTAAGTGCCTTGCGTTTGCGCTCTCGAACTCGTTGTAAATAGGCGGCGCGAATACTGTGATCCGTATTTATTCCAATTACTATTTCGATCACGCCGTATTCGCCTACACCGGCCAATGCCATGACCCAGCCCAGTGTCTGACCATTTTTATTAACCGCATAGATGTTGTATTCATGTTTTTCAGACTCATCCAGGGATTCTCCCAACAGTAACTCAATGTCTTTAATCTGTTGCGGCTTGAGATTATAAATCTGAGTTTTATAATCTTCCGCCTGTGGAAACAGTTTGATCATGGTGCGCTCTGGATCGCGCCATACACAAACATCGGCCAGCGCGACATTGCTGAGTAACAGCATCACAATAAACAATGTGTATTTTCTTGCTGACTTATAAGGCATGTGAAAAATCCCAGTAGAGTTGTAGTGAAAAAAGAGTGTCATCAATGTCATTGAGTTGCTGCCAGGTTTCGGCTAAACGGAAAACGAAATTATTCGGAAGTTGGTAGCTTAAACCCAGCGCTACTTCCTCAAACTCGTCAGTGCTATCCCAATAACTTATTTTGCTATTGAATGATAAGCGTGCGTTTACATCGTAATCGGCTAGCAGTGTGGCACCCGATACAGAGCGCCCATCATCTTTACCGGCATCAAGTTGTATGCGTAACACCCAGGGGAATAGATCCAATTCAGCATCAATGGCCAGGCGTTGTTTTTCACTATTGCCCTGTTGAAAAAAATCACTGTCGTCTGTATTAATTCGACCATCGAGATAGGATAACCCCCAGCGGCTTTCTTCCTGCTGAATACCAATACGCGCCACCAGCAGTTTGTTACTGTCCTGATCATCAAGCGTGCCGGTGCCCTGAGAAACTGAAAGTGCATAATCAAGCGCTCCCGCAAAGCCAAAAACCTGTATCCCCGTATCGAGTTTGATACCCAGTGCAATGGATTCCTGGGTCTGTAGAAGTTGCCGTTCAGTATCTAAATTCGCCAGTAGGCCAAAGGGTAAAATATAGCGACCTGCACGCAAATTAGCCCCGCCAAGTGAACCCTTTAGCTGTGCATAAACCTGATAGGCTTCAAACTCATTCATATTGTCATTGGCATCAAGCTGGGCCACAAAAATATAACGATCACCTTTTGCATCACTGATAACATGGCGCAAATTGACAAATGCACCGTGCAAATTAAGGTCTTCTTCACCTGCGCCCCAAAGAGGATTCATCGACTGGGCACGTCCATCGAGACCAGCAGAAATTTGTGTGGCATCTGCCCGAACCTGTGTGTGCTGTGCAAGAAAAAATAGGCTAATGAAAATTAATCGGCGTATGGATGCGTTCCCATTGATCCATGTTTTCGAAAATGACGAAATGATTAAGTGATATAAAAGGCTCATCCCAGCCGAGCCTCCAGCATCGATAGGTCACCTTTGAGTGCTTTTAACAGGTCTTCGCTATGCAAACGGTAATACACCATCTTGCCGTCATTACGCATTTTCAGCCAGCCCTTATCCCGTAATAGCTTAAGCTGGTGGGAGGTGGCCGCCGTACTGAGTCCCAGTACGTGGGCAATATCACAGACACATAATTCATTTTCCGCCAGCGCCAGTAAAATTTTCAGCCGGGTCACATTGCCCAGCAGCTTATAAAATTCTGCCAGCTCGGGTAATCGCGTTTCTTCTTTGGTCAGGGTATTCTTGATTGCCGATACCTTATCCTGGTCAAAACAGGGAATTCGGCAAATTTCGGCGGCTTTTGGGGTGCTCATGAATAAACTCATTTTGATGTTTCCGAAAATGATGATATAGTAAGCGACATAAGTCAAGCCAAAGAGTCATTAACCAACCCTTTACCGCATTGAACTCGTTTTAAAAAACATGGTCCCTTAGTTATCATTTGAGAAATTGAGACATCCATGCGATAGTTATGCCCATGAAATCACCGATCCTCATATTATTTATTATATTCAATTTGCTGGCCATTAATCTGGCTTCGGCAAGTAATATGTATGATGAGAAAATGACTGAATCACATCTAATACAGTTACAGGCTGATGAATCTCTGAACGAAGCTGCGTTGGCGAGCTGCATTGATGAGTCGAGTTGTGATGATTTTTGTCATGTGACCACTCATATGCTGGGTTTTATTAGCCAAACTTCGGCACTCACTGTCGTTGGTGCTTTTGTATCACTCACAAGCACACATGAAATGTTTTATTCCTTAACGCTAGATCCACTCTTAGAACCACCTCAATCCCTGATTTAATTCTCTAAATCCGTCTGTTGTACTTTAGTTTGCAGCGACGTTACGTTTTTATTTTTAATTAGCAATAACACATGAAGACTTTAAATTCCCGACAACTTGCTGTGAGGGTGTTTTTGCTTGCAATTATTTCACTGGAGAAAGTCATGAAAAGACTAAGCCTGGTAATAATCTATTTGTTTAGCCTTACAGGATGGATGTCAGTTTCTATTAATACAGTCCATGCAGATGAGAGCCCCTTTACACAAAAAGATGTCACATCTTCATCAGAAAAAAGTAAAACTTTCTCACAAGGGAGGTGTGGCATGGGCCGATGTGGCATGGGCCGTTGTGGTGGAGGCGGAGGCGGTATGATGTGGGGCGGTAAAGGAAAACCAAAAATCGGTGATATTACGGAATTACCCGAATCGAATTCTCCGGGCGCCAAATTAGTTAATCGATATTGTACTCAATGTCATGCATTACCCAACCCCAAGCTTCACAGTACAGAAGGCTGGTCAGTGACCTTAGAGCGTATGAATGCTCGAATGCAATGGATGAGTCAAAATGGGAATGAGATTTTGGCCCCGAGTACAAACGAACTTGAAGCATTGACAGCTTATATGCGCAAGCACTCGTTATAGGTGATGTTGTAGTGATCAATCTTTCCCGTCATATTAAAAGCTTGTGCCAGGCTGTTTTGCTCATACCTCAGGACAAAGGCCGCTGGTTATATTACCGGTTGGCAAAGGAGCTTGATGACCTGCAACAACTTAATGCCATAGTGCGTTCCCTGTCTGACTCGAATGAGATTTACAGCACCGATCTGAGCCAATTCAATGACCGCATGCAATTGCGTGAAGACGGGCGATGCAGGATCGGTATTCTCTCTGATGGCTTGAAGGTGGAGGCGAAATAATGGCCTGCCCGAGCTCTGAAGCGGTAGCCAATGGCTAAATTAAAAGGTCAGGCTGAACAGTGGATTCCGGGTACAAAAGAGCAGATTGATCAGTGACTACCAAGGGTGAGCGAAACGCCGCCGACCAAGGGCGACAGCGGTACCGATGTCGGCTAGGTGCCACGTTTTTCCGGACTGGTGCATGCCTATTTCGTGCGCTACGCAGGGCATGCAGCGTTCGATACAGTGCTGGCGCACTACGTCAGGCTTTCGTTGCCGCTGGATACATCCAGGAGGTGATATCCGCCACAGCCGAAGCAGAGCAACACCGCTTCCGGCACGGTCAGGAATCCATAGACCTCTCGCTCATGCGCCGCCCAGGCAGTCTGCTGGAGCTTCGTTTAAAACTGTTGGAAGCGCACCAACCCTAATCCATGTGGCATTGCCCGGGCTGGAGACCCTTTTGTTACGATGGCGCGGGGGTCAGTCGAATTAATCAAGGAGACGCATTTTGAAAATCACATTGTTAACCAGTAAGGCGTGTCACTGCGCCGACGTTGAACAGGAGTTGAATATACTCGGGTTCAGTTATGAGCGTTGTGACGTAGAAGATCGTCCCGAACTTGCACAGCAGTTCGGTGTGCGACATTGCCGATTATGGACGAGCACCGGGTGATTCCCATCGATGAAGGCAATGTGGCCCGGCTCAGGCAACTGTTATCTAAAGAGTGACAACAATTTTTAACGTAATATTTTAATAGCGAGGCAATCTGCATGACTACGTGGAATTTATGGATCCTGCGGTCGTGCACCAACTGACTAAGGAGATGCGTGAAAGTCTGAATCGGGTCGTCGCGGTACCCTAACGCAAACTGCTTTTATCGAAACCTAAGAGTCTTTTTATGAAGAAACAATATGATCGTTATCTGGGTAATGTTGCGACGGCGCTGGTCGTGTCGCTGGCGACCGTGCCGGTATTTGCCGCCGACGCGAACCCCTTCAATACACAGGAGGTTCAGTCGGCGATGCCATCCAGTCAGAAAATGGCGCAAGGCAGGTGCGGTGGAAGCTGGGGAGGCCGCTGCGGTGGCATGATGGGAGGCATGCCGCCTGCCATCGGACCGGCGGAATTGCCAGAACCGGACGCCGCCGGGGCGCAGCTTCTCACGCAGTACTGTACCCAGTGCCATGACCTGCCCAGCCCTAAGCAGCATAGTGCATCCGGCTGGTCGGCAACGGTGGCGCGTATGAACATGCGCATGCAATGGATGAGTAAAAACAGCCCGATGAACATCAAGGCGCCGAGCGGCGATGAGTTGCGTACACTCACGGCTTATCTGGAAAAGCACGCGTCAGACCCGAAGGCTACGACGACCCCGGGTGGGCGGCAAGAGACGAGCCCGATCCCGGCCGGGAAAGCAGCCACCGAGATTCTCCGAGAGCGCTATGCCCGCGGTGAAATTGATCGGAAGGAGTTCCTGCTACGGCTTGATGATTTGAATAAATGAGGTAGTACTAAGATAAACAAGGCAGCCCGGCGACCACCGGGCTGCTGCCGAGAGATCAACAACCTGATGCGGGAGGCGACTATGTATGACCGCGATTTTTTTCCCTTCTTTGGTATGCCCTATGGTTTGGGGTGGATTTTCATGATCCTGTTCTGGATACTCATCATAGTGGGTGTCATCGCTATCGTGCGTTGGCTGGCTGCGGGTACTGCGAGGCAAGAGCGAAACATGTCTTCGCCGCTGCACAAAACACCTACCGATATCCTGCGCGAGCGCTATGCGCGCGGTGAGATTGATCGCGAGGAATTCTTGCAGCGGCTTGAGGATTTGAATGGGTATTAGACAGTTATCGGATCCCTCTTGCCTTGGCCTGTTGTACGCGGCGGTACTCGTATTGCCAGATGAGGGTCTTTATGCCGAGGATTTTTTACACTTCGAGGCGCGTATGTGCCTGTGCGAAGGCAGCGATTGCCGGGTTGGCATCCAGTTCAGGGCATATAGAATGGAGGTCTCTGGATGATCCGTGTAGTGAGTATGCAAACGTCGACGCCACTTTCGCGGGGACTTGCATGATGCTCAACATGAAACGCAACGTCGGACTGCTGTCCGCGTGCCAGGCTCTCATGATGACGGCCAATGTGCTGCTTATCACCACCTCCGCCCTAGTGGGGCAGCGTCTGGCCATGGCTCAGGGGCTGCCCGAGTCCCTCGCCACTCTGCCCCTGATGATCCAGTTCCTCGCCACTATGCTGACTACTATCCCGGCGTCATTGCTGATGAAACGCATCGGACGGCGCGCCGGCTTTCTCCTCGGCAGCGGTGCGGGTCTGGCGGGTGGGGCACTTGCCACCTTCGCCATCCTGCAGGAAAGCTTTGTCCTGTTCGCTCTGGCCACCGCTCTGTTCGGTGTCAGCAACGGATTCGGTACCTACTACCGTTTTGCCGCCGCCGACACTGCCACAGCGGATTACCGCGCCACCGCTATTTCCTACGTCATGGCAGGCGGTGTGGTCGCCGCCCTGCTTGGCGCCGACCTGGCCAACTGGACCCGCGACCTGTTGGGCAGCGCACCCTTCGCCGGTAGTTATTTCGTGCTCATCGGTCTCTACACGGTGTCGCTGGCGACGCTCGCCTTTATCCGTATCCCGCGCCCGGGTGCCTCGACGCGAGGCCACTCAGGACGTCCGCTACGCGTGATCGTCGCGCAAAAGACCTTCATCGTTGCGGTCGCTGCGGCCATGGTCGGCTACGGCGTCATGTTATTGATCATGACCGCGACGCCGCTGGCGATGCGCGCCCATGCGCACAGTTTTTCCAGCACCGCCTTTGTCATCGAGTGGCATGTGCTCGGCATGTTTGCACCGTCTTTTTTCACCGGTCACCTGATCCGCCGCCTGGGAGTGGCCAACGTCATGCTTGCCGGTGCGTTGCTCAATGCTCTGACCGTCGCCATCAATCTCACCGGTACTAGCGAGACGCACTTCTGGGTGGCGCTATTGCTGCTCGGCGTCGGCTGGAACTTTCTGTATGTCGGTGGCACGACGCTGCTGATCGAGACCCACGATGAACATGAAAAGGCCAAGGTCCAGGCATTGAACGATTTTCTCATCTACACCACTGCCGCCGGCGCCACATTCACGGCCGGCGCGCTGCAACATGAGTTAGGCTGGCGCGCGGTCAATCTCGGTGTGTTGCCACTCATCGGCGCTATATTGCTCGCTGTGTTATGGCTAAAACACCGCTATCGTAGCGAGGCGGTTGCGCTATAGGATGCATTGTCCGGCGATGCGCCGTTTGAGGGTGTTCTAGTGTAGTGTATGTGCGGATACCGTGTTCATCGAGGTTTTTTCAGCCGATGGAGAAAGGTTTAGTTCAGTGGAGCCGGATCGCCTAGTGACAGCCTATGGGTACGAACGGAAAGCTGTCGCGGTGTGGTAAAACTGGAGCTAGTATGTGAGGATGAGCGCGACATGGAGCAAGTCTGTGGAGTCAATTACGCCTACTTATGGAGGAATAGACAATGAAATTATTCGTGATAGTGGGGATCATCCGTGCTTTCATCGTTGCCGCCAGCCCGGTGGTTGCCGCAGCGGATAGTGCATCAAACTCCGCTGTGACCTGCAGCAATGATGCAGATTGTCACAGTAAATGGCTACGTGCCGAACTGTGGGTACGCACGCACAGCCACTGGCCGATGAAGACGGTCACTGAAATGTTGATCGAAACTGAAAGACAACGTTTCCGCAACTACTCACACTTGTACTACCGGATCACCAGAGAAACACCGGATGAACAGACTGTGATTTGGTTTGAGGCGGGATGTCTGCCATCGGTTCACTGCGATCCAGATCCAGTGGTGGCGCGCGCGGCATTCAAACACTTCGTCAGGGGCGATCAGTAGGATGATGAGTCTTGATCATACACAGCATTACTTCAAGCGCGGCCGCACTAGACAGTCGGCGCGGGGATGGGGAGTCTTCTCCATCGCGCTCGCCATCGCCTTTTTCAGTCTCGCGGCGTCGGCAGAGACCCTGGAACAGGCATGGGAGGTGGTAATCACAGCGAACCCACGGCTCGACGCGGCGCGCCGCATGAGTGAATCGGCGGCAGAATCGCTGTCCGCGGCCAGGGGTGCACGCCTGCCCAAGGTCACGCTCGAAAGCAGCTACACCGTGCTCGACAACGAACCGGCGGCGAAGCTGAGCCTGCCTCCTGTCCCGGTTAGCCAGTTTCCGCTGGCCCAGGATGAAAGCCTCTCCTACCAAGCAGCGATACATCTGCCGTTGTATACCGGTGGACGCCTTGATCGCGGCATCGAGGCCGCGCGGGCGGGGATTCAGATTCAGGCTGCTGAGGAAAGCCGCGTGGCTTCTAATCTGAAGCTCGAGGTCGCCGACGCCTACGTCAGCGTGTTGCGCGCACGGCGCGGCGTCGAGGTTGCAAAACGCAACGTCACCGGCCTCGCGTCCCACGCCGTGGACGTGCAACGCCGTTTTAGCAAGGGGCTTGTTGCGCGCAACCAGCTGCTCGCGGCGCGGGTGGCGCTCGCCGATGCGCGCCAGCGCGCGAGCCAGGTGCGCAACGGGCTCGATCTCGCCCAGGCCGCCTACAACCGCCTGCTCGGGCGCGAACTCACGGCACCGGTGGCGCTTGAGGAGATCGAGGCGCGCGCACCTGCGGACAGTGTCGAGGCGCTCACCGCGCGTGCGCTTGCCCAGCGGCCGGAATTGCAGGCACTCGTTGGGCAGGGTAGCGCCTTGCGGCACCGGTCGGCGGCCGAGCGCGCCGCTGCCGCGCCCCAGGCGCAACTCAGCGTCGGCCAGCGCTACCAGGAGAACCGCTATCAGGTGCACGAGCGGTCGAACTTCGCCATGGTCAGCCTTAGCTGGAACCTCTTCGACGGCGGCGCGGCCCGACACCAGGCCGCAGCCACGGCGCAGCGCGCGTCGGCAGTGGACGCGGAGCTGGACGAGCTGCGCTCACGCATTCAGCTCCAGGTGCGCCAGGCCTGGCTCGACGAGCGCGAGACCGGGCAGCGCATTGCAGTCGCACACGCGGCGTTGAGCCAGGCGGAGGAAGGCCTGCGCGTGGCGCGCTCGCGCTACCGCGAGGGTCTTGGCACTAATACCGAGGTGCTGGACGCCGAGACGCAGCGTACACTCAGTTACACCAACTATTACAATGCCGTCCACGACGCGGCGCTCGCCGGTCTGCACCTGCGCCACGCGCTCGGGGAGCTGTGATGCGGCCGCACGGAGGAAATGACCATGGCATCAGCTGAACGTATCAGGAAACGCGCCGGTTTCGCGTTCGTACTCGTCCTCGCGGGGGTGGCGGGTTATTTCGTCTTTGAACGCTGGATTGAGCGCGCGCCCTTTCCGCCGGGACTGATCCAGGCGAACGGCCGTCTGGAAGGTGATCAGGTGATCGTGGCCGCCAGGCGGCCCGGCCGGATTGCGCAGCTACTGGCGCGCGAGGGCGATTCGGTGGCGGCCGACGCGACGCTGATCGTGCTCGACGATGCCCAGGTGCGCGCCCGAGTTACGGCGGCACAGGCGCAGGCGGTGCAAGCGCGCCGCGACGCCGAGCGTCTGCGCCGCCTGCGCGATGAGGGGACGGCTGCCGTGCACGAGGCAGAACAGGCCGAACTCGCCGCCCGGGTGGCGGAAGCGAACCTTGCCGAGGCGACCAGCCTGCTGGATGACCTCAGCCTGCCGGCACCTGTCGCTGGCACGATCAGCCAGCGCCTGGCAGATGTCGGTGAGGTGGTCGCGGCTGGCGCGCCGCTGCTCGTCATTGTCAATCTCGACCAGCTATATCTTAAGGTCTATGTGGCCGAGATCGAGATCGGCAAATTGCGCCTGGGTTTGCCGGCGCAGGTGTACACCGATGCCTTTCCTGACCGGCCGTTCCCCGCCACAGTGCGTTACATCGCTGCACGCGCCGAGTTCACGCCAAAAGAAGTGCAGACCCCGGACGAGCGCGTGAAGCTGGTGTACGCCGTGAAGCTTTACCTCGACGCCAATCCCGAGCAGCGGCTGACACCGGGGTTGCCAGCCGATGCGGTGATCCGTTGGCAGGACGAGGCGCCGTGGGCAAAACCGCAGTGGTAACAGATGCCGAGGCGGTGGTGATCCGAATCCTCGGTCTACGCAAGTCGTACCGCGGCCGCATCGCCGTGGACGGAGTGGACCTCGCTGTGCGCCGTGGCGAGATCTTCGGCTTGATCGGCCCGGACGCCGCTGGCAAGAGTTCGCTCATGAAGGCGGTTGCCGGCGTACTCACTTTCGACGACGGCGCGCTGGAGGTGTTCGGCGTGGCGCTCGACAGCGAGGCCGCGGCCGAGCGCATAAAGGATCGCCTTGGCTTCATGCCGCAGGGTCTCGGACTCAATCTCTATCCGGAGCTTTCGGTCGAAGAGAATATCGACTTCTTCGCGCGCCTGCGCCTGGTCCCGGAACAGGACCTGGTCGCACGCAAGCGGCGTCTGCTCGCTGTCACGCGGCTCGATAAGTTCAAAGATCGGCCGATGAAGCAACTCTCGGGCGGCATGAAGCAGAAACTCGGGCTGGCTTGCACCCTGATCCACGAACCCGCGCTGGTGATTCTCGATGAGCCAACGACCGGCGTGGACCCGGTGTCGCGGCGCGATTTTTGGGCAATTCTGAGCGAACTGGTGGCGGAAAAAGGCATCACGGCGCTGGTCTCCACGGCGTACATGGACGAGGTGAGCCGTTTCCACCGCCTGGCTCTGTTGCACGCCGGCAAAATTTTGGCGACGGGCGCGCCTGCGGACGTTCGCGCGCTCGCCCCGGGCATCCAGGTGCTGGTACAGGCCGATCCGCCACTTGAGGCGCTCGCGCGCCTGCGCGCGGCCTTTCCCCAGGTGGAGACGGTGGGGCCGCGATTTTGCGTGTTCGTAGACGACGCAACATCCGAGGCCGCCACTCGCCAGGTGCGCCAGGCGCTCGAAGGTCACGCACTGGGCGAGATTGAGGCAGTCGAGCCGGATATGGAAGACGTGTTTATTGCGCTGCTGCGACGCCGCGGGCTGGTTCCTCTCGAACACGAGGTGACGTCTACACCACCCGCGCCACCCGCACCTGGCCGCGAAGCCGCCATTGAGGCACTCGACCTCACCCGGGACTTTGGCACCTTCCGCGCCGTGGATCAGGTGAACTTCCGCGTGGCGCCGGGCGAAATATTCGGCCTGCTCGGCGCCAATGGCGCGGGCAAGACCACAGTGATCAAGATGCTCACCGGGATACTGCGGCCGAGCGGCGGCACGGGTCGCGTGGCGGGCGCGGATATGCGCACCGGCGGTACGGCGATCAAGGAGCGCATCGGCTACGTGTCGCAGGCATTTTCGCTCTACCTCGACCTGAGCGTTATGGAGAACATCCAGCTCTATGCCGGGATCTACGGGCTCGATGGCGCCCAGACCCGGCGTCGCGCACGATGGGTGATCGAGATGGCCGGGCTTGCCGGACACGAGACTGATCGGCCCACGGCCTTGCCGATGGGCCTGCGCCAGCGGCTCGCGCTCGGCTGCGCGCTAGTGCACCAGCCGCAGGTGCTGTTCCTCGACGAACCGACCTCGGGTGTGGACCCGGTGGGACGGCGCCAGTTCTGGGACATTCTGTTTCGGCTGGCGCGCGCCGATGGTGTCGCCATCCTCATTACCACGCATTATATGAGCGAGGCCGAGCACTGCGACCGACTCGCGCTGATGTACGCTGGGCGCATTGTCGCCGACGCCACGCCCGAAGCGCTCAAGCGTGAGGTCGAAACCGAGGCCGGCGGGCTGCTCGAACTCGACGTCGCCGATGCCGCCCCGCGCACACTCGCGATGCTGCGCGAAGCCGGTTTCACCGGCGCCTATTTGTACGGTGCACGTGTGCGCCTGCTGTCGCGCGACCCGCAGGGCGACGGTGTGCGCATCCGCGCACTGCTCGCCGACGCTGGCATCGCGCTGCACGGCGTCGTGCCGCAACGGCTCTCCATGGAGGACGTGTTCGTGCACCGCGTGACGGCGCTTGAACGCGCCGCCGAGGGCACGGCGGCATGAACGCGCGGCGCGTGATTGCGGTCGCCTACAAGGAATGGCGTGAGATCCTGCGCGACCGCCTGTTCTTCACGCTTGCCTTCGTGTTGCCGACCATGTTTATGCTGCTGTTCGGCTACGGGCTGTCGCTGGACGTGGAGAACGTCCCTTTCGCCGTGGTCGATGATGACCGCACGGCGGCTTCGCGCGATTACGCCTACCGCTTCATCGATTCACGCTACTTCGACTTCCAGGGCTACGCGGCAAACACACGCGCGCTCGATCCCCTGCTGCGTGACAACCGCATCCGGGTGGCGATCGTGATTCCGGCGCGTTTTGAGGAAAACCTCCTGGCCGGACGCGCCGCGCATGTGCAGACGCTCATCGACGGCACGCTGCCCGCACGCGCCGCGACCACCAAGGGTTATGTGGGCGCGATCAATGCTGCCGCGAGCCGCGAACAGCTGGCCGCCTACCTCGCGAGCCGACGAGGTCTGTCACCCGAAGCGGCTCGTAATCGGGTCGAACCGGTGCGGCTCGAGGTGCGCTACCTCTACAACCAGAGCCTCACCAGCCTGCATTCGCTCGCGCCCAAGCTCATTATGCTGATCCTGATGTTTGTGCCGCCGCTGCTCACCGCGGTCGGCGTGGTGCGCGAGAAGGAGAGCGGCTCGATCTATAACATCTATGCCTCGACCGTAAGCCGTGGCGAATTTCTGGCGGGCAAGCTAGCACCCTATGTCGCTATCTCCGCGGTCAACGTCGTAATCCTGGCGTTGATCGCGACCCAGATATTTGGCGCGCCGTTCAAGGGCAGCCTGGCGTTCTTCTGCGTCGCCTCGGTGCTGTTCGTCGCCTGCACCACAGCCATCGGTCTGCTGGTCTCGTTGCTGGTGCGCACGCAGCTTGCGGCCACCCTCGTCACGGTCATCCTCACGCTGGTGCCGGCGCTCGACTACTCGGGATTTTTTATGCCCATTGCGTCGCTGTCTCCCGAGGGGCAGGTCGAGGCGCACCTGCTGCCGGCCATGTACTACACCAATATCGTCGTCGGCAGTTTTCTCAAGGGGGTCGGGCTGGAAACGCTTTGGGTGGAGCTCGTGGTGCTGGCCGGCTACACGCTGGCGCTGTTCAGCGCCGGTTATTTTCTGTTTAGCAAGCGGCCACGCGCATGAGCACCGCCAGCATGCGCGGGGTATCGGTGTGGCTGCGAAGGCTTTGGGTCCTGACCGTGAAAGAGCTGCGGCAGTTCGTGCGCGAGCCGGTGTTGCTGCTGTTTATGGTGTGGCTGTTCACGGGGAATATCTACATGCAGGGTTCGAGCGTGAGCATGCAGCTGACCAGCGCGAGCCTGTGGACGCACGATGCGGACAAAAGCGCCGCCTCACGCGAGCTACTCTACCGCTTTCGCCCGCCGTACTTTCGGCATCAGGGGGAGATCGCTCACCCGCAGGAGGGACTGCGGTTGCTCGATCAGGGCAAGGCGATGGTCCTGCTCGACATCCCGCCGCACTTCGAAGAGGCGCTCATGCGCGGTGAACCCACCGCCGTGCAGATGCAGGTGGACGGCACGCACTCGGTGCCGAGCCTGCTCGCGGCGAGCTATGCCGCGCGCATCGTCGGTGAATTCGGGCTGGAGGCCGCACTCGCGCGTGAAGGTCTGGCGACGGCACGCCTCGAAGCCGTGCCGGTGATCCTCGACGACCAGCGCGTGTGGTTCAACCCGAACCAGAAGGACACCTGGTTCATGCCGATCTCGGAGCTGCTCGAGGGCATCACTATCCTTTCGATCCTGTTGCCGGCCGCGGCCCTGGTGCGCGAAAAGGAGCGTGGCACGCTCGAGCAGCTCCTGGTCGCGCCGCTGTCGCCGCTACAGATCATGCTGCCCAAGGTTCTCGCGATGACGGTCGTCATCCTGGCGGGCGTGAGCCTGAGCCTGTTCACCGTCATCCTGCCCGTGTTCGACGTGCCGGTGAAAGGCAGCCTGCCGCTGTTCTACGCCGTGACTGCACTCTACGTGTTCGCCAATGCCGGGCTCGGCCTGTTCGCCGCCACGCTCGCGCGCAACCTGGCCCAGATCGGCCTGCTGAGCCTGCTCATCGTCGCGCCCATCATACTGCTGTCCGGCCTGTGGACGCCGCCCGAGGCAATGCCTGAGTGGCTGCGTCTGGGGACACTGGTCTCGCCGCTGCGCCACTATATCGACGCTACCTATGGCATCCTGCTCAAGGGGGCAGGCGTGGATCTGCTCTGGGACTCGATCCTGGCGCTCGGCCTCGTCGGCGGGGTGATCTTCGCCTTCGGGGTGTGGCGGCTGCGGCATCAGTTCGGGTGACGGGGGTTCCGCGAATGATCACAGAAGAGTTTTAATACCTGGAAAAGCACGATAAACAGGGTTTTGAAGGTAGATTCTCGCCACCATGCTGTCCACCATCTCGGCGTCATTGCTGATGAAGCGCATCGGACGGCGCGCCGATTTTCTCCTCGGCAGCGGCGCGGGCCTGGCGGGTGGGGCCGCTTGCCTCCTACGTCATCCGGCAAAGCTTTATCCTGTTCGCCCTGGCCACCGCTCTGTTCGGCGTCAGCAACGGTTTCGGTACCTACTACCGTTTTGCCGCCGACGCTGGCAAGGACCATGTCATTACTGCGGCCCGCAACGTGAAGTGCTGCATCGAGGTCTTCGACCGAGGCTATACCGATTACGCGTGGTATAGTCATCTTGCAAGTATTGCGATTTATCTCTAGACGGTTAGGGCAGTATGAACCTCACTCCGTTTAGCAGGCATTCCAATTTTGGCACATAACATGTTTATTTAAAACGTGGTTACGAACGACTACGCCAACTCAGACTATCGCCGGGCATCAGATGAATTTCCCCACGGGATAACTGGATACATTTATGGTTTTCTAATTCCTTTAACATGCGGCTGATCACCTCCCGGGTTGTACCTAGCTCAAGGGCAAGTTGCGCATGCGTTAGCAACAGTGGCGCGCCGTCTGAACGCTCAAAAAACTGGCCTAAAAGACAAGCCAGCCGAAGATCCAGGCGCTGAAAAGTTACTTCCGACACCAATTGTACTACCTCGCTAATACGCTGTGACAGAAATCTGAGAAGGTAGTGACGAAATTCTTTTGAGGTATCTAACGCCAGGTCAAAATGGTGTTTTCCCATTGTCACGCCGAAAAGCTCAGTTTCCGCAATCGCTTCAGCGGGAAAGCCGTCCTCACATATCAGGCACTGCAAACTTAGCACACAAAATTCACCTGGATTCACTCGATATATGGTTATCTCGCGCCCTTCCTTCGAATGCTTAAAGACTCGCACGGTTCCTTCCAGCAGCCAAATGAAATTCTGGCAGCGTTCAGACTCCTTGAACAAACGAGTGCCTGCAGGAATCCGCACCTGTTTTGCAGACTCGAGGATAATCTGAAAGGCAGGTTCCAATAAGCATTCCATCGCTGGATACTGGCGTTGTAGTTGTTCTTTGATTTTATTTACTGTTTGCATTGTTTTATTGATCTAATCCTGTAGTGGTCTAATAGCACCGGACACTTTAATAAGAGATAATGCTAATCAATTATTAAGGTGTCAGAATGAGTCAGAAACGAACATATAAACAGTATTCTAAAGAATATAAAGAAGAAGCGGTAGC
>Ga0316206_1001364_pt1 | contig 22117 bp, 20 predicted proteins | sample 6monthpyrite_MG_FD_204942 | JGI IMG/M metagenome (GOLD analysis project Ga0316206, IMG submission 204942) | Microbial mat bacterial communities from mineral coupon in-situ incubated in ocean water Damariscotta River, Maine, United States -... | ecosystem: Environmental > Aquatic > Marine >... | reverse complement strand
ATAATTAAACTGGTGCGCGGTACTTTTGTATAACCGGGAATCGGAATTTGCACATCAGTTATCTGTAATTTTGTTGGTTTTTTATCAAAGTAGAGTTTAATTTCTTCTTCTAACCGGCGTTCAAAGGGAATAAATTTTTCACGTAGTTGTGCAGATTGCAATACTCTTAATGCATCATATTCACCAGCAGAGGGGGCATCCTGAGTATTTCTATACTTAGAATTAATGCCCGTCATTATTGCTTCAATGCTGGCACGTAGCTCTACCCGGTAATTACCGTCTGCAAATACACTTATTTCAACCATTGCCGGCTTTACTATATCGGCGGTGCTATACTTTGCGGCGATCAGGGCTGATATAAAATATAAAAAGATTGCAAAATGCATTTTTCGGATTGCATAATGAGTCAGGTGTTTGTTACTAAGCATTTGAAAACTCAAGAAAAAATCTATATTATTGGTTCGATTATTATAATAAATTAAAAACTCATTACAATCAGATAGTGGATTATTGTTACAGCGTTGAAAACTTTTTTAAACAAGATCTAAACTTGTTTTTTTATACAACCACCAATACTAGGGTGAAACCATGCCATTTTTAAACCGTCGTACTTTTTTGAAGTTAATGGGTGCCGCTGCAGCCACAGCCACTATTCCTGCAATGACAGGTTGCTCCGATAAGTCTAATTCACCATCAACCTCATCAGCTAAACCAGCGGTGGGGGCAATGCCTAAAGGTTTTTATGACTTACCAATGAAAGGTAATGTCAGACTTTTACATATTACTGATGTGCATGGCCAGTTAAATCCCGTTTATTTTAGAGAGCCCAATGTGAACCTGGGTGTGGGTGAGGCTTACGGTCGTCCGCCACATCTGGTAGGTAATAAATTACTGGTAGCAATGGGTTTTCAGGCAAAAACACCTGAGTCTTATGCATATACATATTTAGACTTTCAGAAAGCCGCGGAAACATTTGGTAAGACAGGTGGTTTCGCTCAAATTAAATCTTTATTAACTCAATTACGTGAAACCGCTGGCGGTAAACAGAACACCATTACTATAGATGGTGGTGATTTGTGGCAGGGCTCGGGTACATCTTTATGGACACGTGGTGTCGATATGGTTGAAGCCTCAAATCTTCTTGGCTTAGATGTAATGGTAGGCCACTGGGAATTCACCTATAAAGAAGAAGAAGTACTGAGTAATGTTGCCTTGTTTAAAGGTGATTTTATTGGTCAGAACGTAAGGGTTAAAGATGATTCTCTGTTTGGTGATGAATACCCTACAATGGTTGAAAAATATGATGGCAGTGGTTTATTTAGTGAAGAAACCGGCCATGCTTTCAGACCGTATGTAATAAAAGAAATTAACGGTGCACGAATTTGTATAGTAGGTCAGGCGTTTCCGCGTACAGCGAATGCAAATCCGCAGGAGTTCTTCCCTGACTGGTCATTTGGCCTACGTGAAGATGACATGATCGAGCTTGTTAAAAAGATCAAAGTAGATGAAAAGCCAGATGCAATTGTACTGTTATCTCATAATGGTATGGATGTGGATATTAAAATGGCAGAACGCGTGCCCGGTTTGAATGCTGTATTTGGTGGACATACTCATGACGGAATCCCTAAACCTATTGAAGTTAAAAATGTAGATGGTGGAACCTGTCTGGTAACGAATGCGGGTTCTAACGGTAAGTTTGTCGGTGTAATGGATTTTGATATTCAGGATGGAAAAATTAAGTCCATGGATTACAAAATGTTACCGGTTATTACTGACTGGTTAGAAGAAGACAAAGAGATGCAGGCGTATTTAGATCAAATGCGTAACACCGTTTATGATAAAAACATTGTAGAAAGTCGTGCTCAAAAATATTTTTATAATGAAGGCCGTGTAGGTAAAACTTATAAAGAAATTCTGGATGAAAAGTTAGCTATAGCAGATAGATTATTATATCGTCGCGGCAATTTCATGGGTACCTGGGATCAGGTTTTGTGTAATGCATTACGTGAAGAATACAGTGCGGATGTGGCAATGTCTGCCGGCGTACGCTGGGGTACAACTACATTAGCAGGTGACTGGATCACTATGGAGGATGTAATGACCCAGTGTGCTATTACTTATGGTGAAACCTATGTCAGTGAAATGACCGGGCGTGACTTATTGCGCATACTGGAAGGCGTGGCCGATAACTTGTTCGATGTTGATCCATACCTGCAATCAGGTGGTGATATGGTGCGCGTTGGTGGTATGGATTACACAATTGATCCATCAAAACCTTTGTATCAACGTATAACGGATGCAAAACTGGATAACGGTCATACCATTGAGCCAGACCAGAAATATAAAGTTGCTGGTTGGGCATCAGTAGGTAAGGCACCTGATGGTCGACTAATGTGGGATGTGGTTCGTGATTATATTGTTAAAAACCGTGGTAAAGATAATGTATTGAAATTACCAAAAATTAATCATCCAAAATTGATAGGCATTAAAGCCAACCCAGGTATTGCGGATTACCCCGGTGAAATTAGTTAGGTGAAATTAGCTAATACAAATCAGCAAGGTGAGTTTAGTTAGCTGAAAGTAGCTAGTAAAAATTAGACGTTATAAAAAAGGCTTTAATGTTATGCATTAAAGCCTTTTTAGTTAGTGTTCTATTTATCCGCGCAATAAAAACTACATGACTTGTTTGCATCTAGCAGGCACTTTTCCAGTTTACCAATGCAGCCTGCGCGACAAGAATCTAAATCATCCTGTTTTTGAAATAAGTTCGCCTTACAGGTAGCATTACAGGTTTTATTTATTCGGCTGCAGTCATATCCTTTTACACATGATTTACAGCCTTCAGACATTTCTGCCAATGTGATGTTTGACGTACCTAATAAGAATACTGTAATTAGTAAATTTCTAATTAATTGTTTCATTAAATTATCCGTGCTAATGCTTCTTGTATTTGAGGGTTTCTTCGTTTGTATTTATATAATAGTCCAAAATGCTATGACTGCTCAATAAACTGATAGTGAATTAGGCGTTTTAATATGCTAAAAACTAAAAAGCTAGTTTGTATTGCATTTCACTAAACCTGTAAAATATCAGGATGATAATTATTCTGAGTATTAGATGAATTTTGACTCACCCCTGATCAAGGGAAAACTTATAAAACGTTACAAGCGTTTTTTGGCAGATATTATATTAGAAGATGGTGCAGAGATTACCGCGCACTGTGCCAATACAGGTGCCATGACAGGTTGTATGCCTGCAGGTGCCACCGTCTGGTTAAGTGTTTCAGATAATCCAAAAAGGAAATATCCCCATAGTTGGCAGTTAATCGAGCTCGAGACTGATGTTATGGCCTGTATAAATACGGGACTTACTAATAAGTTAGCAAAAGAAGCTTTGTTACAGAATCAGATTACGGAACTTACAGGTTTTGATAGTTGTCGTAGCGAAGTGCCTTATGGTGACGAGGGTAGTCGAGTTGATTTTTTGTTGTTTTATGGAGAGCGAAAAGTTTTTGTTGAGGTAAAACATGTAACATTAAGTACTGAACAAGGAGTCGGGAGTTTTCCCGATGCTGTCACAAAACGAGGACAAAAACATCTGCGTGAGTTAATTCAGCAGGTTAAATCAGGTGATAGAGCCGTTCTGCTATTTATAATCATGCGTACTGATGTTAGTCTTGTGAAACCGGCAGATTCAATTGATGCCGAATATGGACAACTGTTAAGAGAGGCCGTCAGGGAAGGGGTAGAAGTATTGGCTTACGGAGCAAAAATTGACCCTAAGGGCATGTCAATTGACAGAGCGATTTCCGTAGTGCTTTAGCCGTAGAGCTTTAGATATAGTTTTTATGCGTGATCATAGATGATCACAATTTTTTTGATTAAAAATTAATCAATATAAACAAATAATTAAAAGAACCCCTTTAGATATGTTTAGACCGAAAGAGCTTTATATCGGCCTTAGATACACACGCGCCAAACGTCGTAATGGATTTGTGTCATTTATTGCACTAATTTCAATGCTGGGTATAGCCCTGGGTGTCGCGGCACTCATTGTTGTACTTTCTGTTATGAATGGCTTTGGCAAAGAGTTGCGTGAACGTACTCTTGGTATGACCGCTCATGCAACCGTTACGGGGCAGGATGGTAAACTTGCTGACTGGCAATCCATTCAGAAAAAAGTTGCTAAACACTCTAGCGTCATAGGCTCCGCACCTTTTACACAAAACGAAGGCATGTTAAGTAATCGAAACAGAGTGAGTGGCGCGATTATTCGTGGTGTTTTACCTGATCAGGAACCAAATGTTTCTGAGATTGATGACAAAATGGTCTCAGGTCAACTTGCCGATTTAAAACCCGGTCGCTTTGGAATTATTCTCGGTAGAGAGTTAGCTAATGCAATGGGTGTCTTTGAAGGTGAGAAAATCACGGTTATAACACCTCAGGCTAATGTTACACCTGTTGGTGTAATGCCACGTTTAAGAAGGTTTACTGTTGTCGGTGTTTTTGAAGCGGGCATGCATCAGTTTGACCGTTCCATGGCTATTATGCATATGCAGGATGCACAGAAGTTATTTAGCTTAGGCGAAAAAGTTGAAGGAGTTCGCCTTAAATTAGATGATATGTTTAATGCATATGAAGTAACGCATGAGTTAGATAGTAGTATTGGCGAAGACTACTGGGTGCGTGACTGGACAAAAATGCACAGTAATTTATTTAAAGCCCTGAAAACTGAAAAAGTTGTGATGTTCATTATATTGTTATTAATTGTTGCCGTTGCCGCTTTTAATATTATTTCTACCCTGGTGATGACGGTTAATGATAAACAGGCTGATATCGCAATATTAAGAACTATTGGTATGACACCGGGCAGTCTTATGTGGGTGTTTATTGTACAAGGTGTTGTAATTGGTCTGGTCGGTACATTACTAGGTGTTGCATTAGGGGTGCCCATTGCATTGAACGTGAATGAGATTGTAGGTTTTGTTGAAGGTTTAATGAACACCAAATTTTTACCAGCAGATGTTTATTACATTACTGAGCTGAAGTCTGATTTACGACTTTCAGATGTATTAACTTATACTGCTTCAGCTTTTGGTTTGTCAGTGCTGGCAACCATTTACCCTGCCTACCGCGCAGCAAAAATTCAACCTGCTGATGCATTGAGGTATGAATAATGGCTTTACCTAATCATTTTTCAGAATCACAAATGTTTCCAAACGGTACAGGCGCTAGCATTGTTTTAGAAGCTGTTGATTTATGCATGACTTTTAAAGAAGGCGGCGGTAGTGAGTTAGAAATTTTAAAGAACATAAACCTCACAGTTAAAACAGGCGAAAAAGTTGCAATTGTGGGTGCGTCGGGTTCAGGAAAGAGTACTTTATTACACTTATTAGGCGGTCTTGATAAACCGACCTCAGGTCAGGTTTTTATTAATGAAGAAGACCTGGTGCGCATGTCAGAAAAAAAGCGCTGTAGAGTGCGTAATAACTACATGGGTTTTGTTTATCAGTTCCATCATCTGTTAGCCGAATTCAGTGCAGAAGAAAATGTAGCAATGCCCGCACTGGTGCGAGGCACAAGTCCGACACAGGCGCTAAATAAAGCAGGCATGTTACTTGATAAAGTGGGTATGACACGTCGAGTAAAACATAAACCTGCGGAACTGTCAGGTGGTGAACGCCAACGCGCGGCAATAGCCCGAGCAGTTATTAATGAGCCGCGTTGTATTTGTGCAGATGAACCGACAGGTAATCTGGATAAAGCAACTGCAGAACAGGTTGTACAGGTATTATTACGTTTGAATAAAGAGTTTGGTACCAGTCTGATTGTGGTGACGCATGATATGGAGTTCGCTAAAAAGATGGATACCATTTACACCATAGAAAATGGGCAGCTTAAGGCGCTTTAGGTTTCATACCTAATGCAAAGTGCATTTTGGTTTAGTTATGGGGAGTTATACAAAAATATTTAATTATTTGTATATATTAAAATGTCTAAAATTTCATCCCTACCACTAAACGAACGCTCTCAGTATTTATTAAAAACCCTTATCAACTGTTATGTTGAAGAGGGCACGCCCGTCGGCTCTAAAACTCTCGCAGAATCAGCAGGTTTAAATATATCAACGGCGACTATTCGTAATGTCATGGCGAATCTGGATTCTATGGGGCTGGTCTCAGCGCCTCACACATCTGCCGGGCGAGTGCCTACCAATATGGGCTTTCGTATGTATGTAGACTCTATGCTGGAGTTTAGTCCTATTGAAAATGCGATAAAGGAAAAACTTCAGTTACAGTTAAACGCGGATCAGGATAAAGACACCCTGATTAATATGGCGAATAACCTGTTATCCGATATAACGCAGATGGCAGGTGTAATTACCTTGCCTAAAAGTGGCCAGTTAAATTTGCGGCGTATTGAGTTTTTGCCTTTACCTGATAAAAAAATCCTCGCTATTCTGGTTGTTAATGAACGTGATGTGCAAAACCGAATCGTGCATGTTGATAAAGATTACACTCAGGACGAGCTGGTTAAGGTATCTAATTATCTAAATCATCACTTTATGGGTAAGGATATCTTTCAAATTAGAGCTTTGCTGGTGCAGGAGATGCAATCCGCACGTACCCAGGTTGATGAGTTAATGGCCGCAGCAGTGAATCTGGCTGATCAGGCGCTTAAACCCGATGCAGAGAATGAAAGTTATCGACTGCAGGGGCAGGCTAATTTAATTCGTTTTAATGAGGCAGATAATGCAAATCAGTTACAACAGTTATTTCAGGTGTTTCAGAACAAACGGGATATGTTAGGACTTTTAGATCGCTGTATACAGGCTGAAGATATGCAGGTATTTATTGGTTCTGAAGCGGGTATAGAAGGTCTGGATGATTTCAGTGTGGTATCTGTGCCTTATGGATCTAAAGATAATACGTTAGGTGTTTTAGGTGTGATAGGGCCAACCCGAATGGAATACAGCAAAGTGATATCAGCAGTGAATATTACTGCGCGGTTTTTAAGCCTGGCTTTAGGTGCAGACAAAAGTTAAAAAGTAGCCCTGTTTGTCAATAAATACTGATTTTTTGAGTTCTTTCATTTTAATCCCCTTGAATCTTTAATTGATTATCCCCATATGGCCTACAGACCTTAAATTTGATGGAGAGTTAGCATGTCAAACGAGGAAATCCTCGATGAAAATCAAGAAGATGCAGCTGTAGAGGGTGAAGTTTTAACTGAAGAAGCCCTTGAAGCGGTTAATGAAACTGAAGGTGAAGCACTTTCAGCTGAAGAGTTGATGCAGCGTCTGGAATCAGCGGAGAAAAAAGCCACTGAAAACTGGGATCAATTACTGCGCACCAAAGCAGAAATGGATAATATACGCCGGCGCACTCAAAAAGACCTGGAAAATGCGCATAAATTTGCATTAGAAAAGTTTATTTCAGAAATGCTAGCAGTAAAAGACAGCCTGGAAATGGGTGTTGACGCAGCAGGCCAGGAAAATGCCAATGTTGATAATTTGCGTGAAGGCAGCGAGTTAACCCTGAGTATGTTATCAGGCGTATTTGAAAAATTTAATGTGGTTGAGCTTAATCCGGTTGGTGAAAAGTTTAACGCAGAGCATCATCAGGCAATGTCAATGCAGCCTAGTGATGAGTACGAGCCGAATATGGTAATAGCAGTAATGCAGAAGGGTTACCTGTTAAATGATCGTCTGGTACGACCAGCAATGGTAATGGTATCTAAATAACTACTCAGCTTACTCCTGACTGACTTCAGGCCTTCGTTGGAAAATGCGCACTTATGTTTATAAGCTTACATTTTCCGCCCTGGCCTGAAACCAGTCAGGAGCAACCTGAATAGTTATTAAAAATATCATTAAAAACGATCTAAAGCATTGAAAAATAAAAACCTGCCCTTATCTAAGGGATAAGTTAAATATTAAGCATTTTTGGAGCAAAACATGGCTAAAATTATCGGCATCGACCTGGGTACTACTAACTCATGTGTCGCAGTAATGGATGGTGATGCACCACGTATTATTGAAAACTCAGAGGGTGATCGCACAACCCCATCAATCGTTGCTTTCGGTGAAGGTGATGAGGTAATGGTAGGTCAGTCTGCAAAACGTCAGGCGGTAACTAACCCTGAAAATACATTATACGCGGTTAAGCGTCTTATTGGGCGTCGCTTTGAAGAAGAAGTTGTACAACGCGATATCAAGCTTGTGCCTTATAAGATCATAAAAGCAGATAATGGTGATGCGTGGATTGAAGCTCATGGCAACAAGATGGCTCCACCAGAAGTATCGGCACGTATTCTTCAGAAGATGAAGAAAACAGCAGAAGACTTTTTAGGTGAAACAGTTACTGAAGCCGTTGTAACCGTACCTGCTTATTTCAATGATTCTCAGCGTCAGGCGACTAAAGATGCAGGTAAAATTGCCGGTTTAGAAGTTAAACGTATTATTAATGAGCCAACCGCTGCGGCGCTGGCTTATGGAATGGATAAGAAACTGAAAGGTGACTCTACCATTGCGGTATACGACCTGGGTGGTGGTACATTTGACGTATCAATTATCGAAATTGCAGAAATTGATGGTGAGCATCAGTTTGAAGTACTGGCGACCAACGGTGATACATTCCTTGGTGGTGAAGACTTCGATATGCGTTTAATCGATTATCTTGCCGATGAGTTTAAGAAAGAAAGTGGCATGGATTTACATAATGATCCATTAGCACTTCAGCGTTTGAAAGAAGCCGCTGAAAAAGCAAAAATTGAGCTGTCTAACAGTCAGCAAACAGATATAAATCTGCCATATATTACAGCGGATGCATCTGGCCCTAAACACCTTAATCTGAAACTGACTCGTGCCAAGCTTGAGTCACTGGTTGAAGATTTAGTTGAACGTACTATCGCACCTTGCAAAACAGCATTATCAGATGCGGGTTTAAGTGTAGGTGAGATTAACGACGTGATTCTGGTCGGTGGACAGAGCCGTATGCCTATGGTTCAGGAAGCGGTTAAAAACTTCTTCGGAAAAGAAGCACGTAAAGATGTAAACCCAGACGAAGCTGTTGCTATGGGCGCAGCCATACAGGGTGGTGTACTTGGTGGTGAAGTTAATGATATTTTATTACTAGACGTTACTCCTCTGTCACTGGGTATCGAAACTATGGGTGGTGTAATGACCAAACTGGTTGAGAAAAATACAACGATTCCTACTAAGGCGTCTCAGGTATTCTCAACAGCAGACGATAACCAGAGTGCGGTAACTGTTCATGTGCTTCAGGGTGAGCGTGAAATAGCCACAGGTAATAAGTCTCTGGGGCGTTTTGATCTACAGGATATTCCACCTGCTGCACGTGGTGTTCCACAAATTGAAGTTTCATTCGATATTGATGCAAACGGTATCTTGAATGTATCGGCTAAAGATAAAGCAACCGGTAAAGAACAATCAATTGTAATCAAGGCTTCTTCAGGTTTGTCTGATGATGAAGTTGAGCAAATGGTTAAAGATGCTGAAGCTCATGCTGATGAAGATCGCAAGCAGAAAGAGCTGGTTGAAGCACGAAATGCAGCTGATAACCTGATTCATGCATCTGAAAAATCACTTAAAGATCTGGGTGACCAGGTTGATGAAAGTGAGAAGACAGCAATTGAAGCAGCTATAACTGAACTTAAAGAAGCAGTTGGTGGTGATGATAAAGAACTTATCGAAACCAAGACAGCGGCATTAACTGAAGTTGCAGGTAAAGTTGCTGAAAAAGCCTATGCTAAATCTCAACAGCAGGAAGGTGCTGCTGACGCAGGTGGTGCAGAAGCCGCTGGTGCTGAGAATGCAGCTGATGACGAAGTCGTAGATGCTGAGTTTGAAGAAGTGAAAGACGACAATAAATAAGTCATTTGCTTAGGCATTTGCCTGTTACGAAATGCCTGGCTTTTTATAGCCGGGCATTTTGTGTATTTAAAAGCTTAAAAGATTAAAGATTGCCATGGCGGCACATAGAGCACAGAGTCTTACTTTATTTTTCACCTGTGATGGAAAAATAACCTGTGTTATCTCTATGTCTCTTTGGCAAAAAATCTGAAGATTAGAGAAAAAAGCATGTCAAAACGAGATTATTACGAAGTTTTAGGAATATCTAAGGATGCAAACGAAGCGGCTATTAAAAAAGCCTTTAAACGTTTAGCAATGAAGCATCATCCTGATCGAAATACGGATAGCCCTGAAGCATCAGAAGTAAAGTTCAAAGAAGGCAAAGAAGCCTACGATATATTATCTGATCCACAAAAACGTGCGGCATATGATCAATATGGTCATGCAGGTGTAGATGCCTCTGCTGGTGGTCAAGGTTACGGTGCCGGTGCCGGTAACTTCAGTGATATTTTCGGTGATGTATTCGGCGATATTTTCGGCGGTGGCGGTGGCGGTCGCAGTCGTTCTTACCGAGGTTCAGATCTTCGTTATAATATGGAACTGAGTTTAGAAGATGCGGTTGCTGGTACAACCATTAAAATAAAAATTCCTACTCTAGTTGGTTGTAAAACCTGTGATGGCAGCGGTGCCAAAAAAGGCTCTTCTCCAACTACCTGTACGACCTGTGGTGGTACAGGTCAGGTGCGCATTCAACAGGGTTTCTTCTCTGTTCAACAAACTTGCCCGCATTGCCATGGACAGGGTAAAACAATATCTGATCCTTGTGGTGACTGTCACGGACAGGGGCGTATTGAAGAACGTAAAACATTATCAGTAAAAGTGCCACCAGGTGTAGATAATGGCGATCGTATCCGATTATCAGGTGAAGGTGAAGCCGGAGAAAATGGCGGACCAGCAGGTGATCTGTATGTTCAGGTACATGTAAAACCACATGCAATATTTGAGCGTGATGGTGCGAACCTGTTATGTCAGGTACCCATTAGTGTAGCTACAGCTGCATTAGGTGGAGATTTAGAAGTGCCTACATTAAATGGACGTGTTAAGTTAAAGATACCAGGTGAAACACAAACAGGTAGAATGTTCCGCTTAAAAGGTAAAGGCGTTAAACCAGTGCGCGGTGGTATGATTGGTGATTTAATGTGCAAGGTTGTTATTGAAACACCTGTTAAATTAACCTCTAAACAAAAAGACCTGTTAAGAGAGTTTGAAGAAAGTATTCACGGCGACAATAAGAACCATAATCCTCAGGGCTCTAGCTGGGTGGATGGTGTTAAGAAGTTTTTTGATGATATGAAGCTCTAATGATTACAAGAAGACGTTTACTCACAAGTTTTGCAAGTATGGCTGCTGGTATTTTTGCCGGACGTAGTGTCAGTGCATCTGAAGTGGCGGCAGAAGATGCCCAGAAAGATGCCCAGAAAGATGCTCAGGAAGATGCTCAGGAAGATACAGAGTTACGTTTTCCAGGTGATCCTACCGAGCACAATGTTGTTTACCAGTTTAATAAATCAGATTCAAAATATCATGATGCGATCTTATTTTCAGCAGCAGAAATGTTACGAAAATATAATGACAATATCACTATCGTGATTACTGCATTTGGCCCGGGAATACATATACTGGCAAAAAATCCAGTACGTGAAGTGTCTGAAGAAGTAAAACAAAAAATAAAGAGTATGTCTGATTACGGCGTAAAGTTTCACGCCTGTGGTAATACTATGGACTCATTGGGCTGGAAAAAAGAAGACATGCACGATTTTGTTGAGATTGTTCAAATAGGGGCAGTTGATTTAGTCGAATTGCAGGAAAAGGGTTTTAGTTATATCAGCTGGTAACTATTAATAATTACAGAAAAAATTATATTTTCAGAGAATAAAAATGCTAAGAATTGGAATTACCGGCGCTGCAGGTCGTATGGGTAAAACTTTAATTGAAGCCTGTCAGCAAGCAGAAGGCTGTACCGTTAATGCTGCTATTGAACGTCCGGGCATCAGTTTAATTGGTGCTGATGCTGGTGAGCTTGCTGGCGTTGGCGCGTTGAATGTTAAACTGGTAGATGATGTTGCTAGTGTAGTTAATGACTTTGATACTTTAATAGATTTCACATCTATTGAATCAACACTTAATAATCTTGAAATATGCAAAACCAACGGTAAACATATAATTATCGGCACTACAGGTTTTGATAAAACACAAAAACAAATCATTAAAGATGCAGCAGATAAAACCGCAGTTGTTTTTGCACCTAATATGAGTGTTGGTGTTAACCTGAGTTTGAAATTATTGCAGATGGCTGCATCGGTATTAAATGAAGATTACGATATTGAAATTATAGAGGCGCATCATCGTCATAAAGTGGATGCGCCTTCTGGTACTGCATTACGTATGGGTGAAGTGATTGCCGATACTTTGGGTAGAGATTTAAATGAGTGTGCGGTTTATGGTCGAGAAGGGCATACTGGTGCACGGCAACCTGAGACGATAGGTTTTGAAACAATTCGTGCCGGTGATATAGTCGGCGAACATACGGTAATGTTTGCTACTGATGGTGAAAGAGTTGAAATAACGCATAAAGCATCAAGTAGAATGACTTTCGCAAAAGGTGCAGTGCGTGCGGCTAAGTGGCTGCAAGATAAAGAAAAAGGTCTGTATGATATGCAGGACGTTTTAGGGCTGTAGTTATTTATCTTACTTCTGTGCAGTTCCATGCCTGTGTTGAAAAATGGACATTTACGGCTTTACTATCAATTTCGTAAATTCACATTTTTCGCCTTGTCCTGAAACTGCGCAGAAGTAATCTGAGTAGTTACATAAATATCCGTTTGTATTTATTGGCAGTGAAAAAATATTATAAAAGGTAAATCTATGAAATTTGCATGTGTCTTTCCGGGGCAGGGGTCTCAATCTGTTGGCATGATGGCTGAGCTTGCTGAAGCTTATCCTGTTGTTAATGAGCTTTTCTCTAAAGCATCAAAAGTTTTAAAGTATGATCTCTGGAAGGTTATACAGGAAGGTCCAGTTGAAGAACTTAATAAAACAGAAGTTACTCAGCCTGCAATGCTGGTTGCCGGTGTCGCAGTATATGAAATATTAAAAAGCAAATTAGATGAAGCGCCAGAAATTATGGCGGGTCACAGTTTAGGTGAATACACCGCACTGGTATGTGCAGGCGCACTTGATTTTGAAGATGCGGTTAAAACTGTATCTAAGCGAGGCAAGTTAATGCAGGCAGCAGTACCCGATGGTGTTGGTGCAATGGCAGCGATACTTGGCCTGGATGATGAAACAATAAAAGAAATTTGCGAGATGTGTAGTGATGATAATTTTGCGGTACAAGCTGTTAATTTTAATTCACCTGGACAGGTTGTTATCGCGGGTAATGTGCAAGCTGTAGAAACAGCAATGGCGATTGCTAAAGATAAAGGTGCAAAACGCGCACTGAAACTTCCAGTTAGTGTGCCATCTCATTCTAACTTAATGGAAGGCGCTGCTAAAAAACTCGCTACCTATTTAAAAGATATTAAAATTAAAAAAGCCTCAACTATTCCGGTAATACAGAATGTTGCTGCCAAGAATTATACAAAACCTGCAGATGTTAAAAAGAATCTGGTTAAGCAATTACATAACCCTGTGTTATGGGTAGATAGTGTTAATAACTTAATCTCTGAAGGTGTTGATACCATTATTGAATGTGGTCCTGGTAAAGTGTTAATTGGCTTGAATAAACGAATTAATAAAGATGTTGCGCATTTTACAATTAATAATGTTGAAACATTAGACAAAACACTAGAAGATTTGAAGTAGATTTAGGTGCCCCGGTTAATCTTAATCTCCGGGGGCCGGATGATATTAGAAGGTAGTTTATTATGAATTTAGATAGTCAAATTGCATTAGTAACCGGTGCAAGTCGTGGAATCGGTAAAGCTATTGCAGAAACTCTGGCTGCGGCGGGTGCAACTGTTATAGGAACAGCTACATCTGAAGGTGGTGCTGAAAAAATTACGGAATATTTATCAGCTAAAGGCGGTAAAGGTTTGTGTTTGAATGTTGCTGATGACGACTCTATCAAGTCTGTATTGAAAACAATTAAAGATGATTTTGGTGCGGTAAGCATTCTAGTAAATAATGCAGGTATCACACGTGATAATTTATTGATGATGATGAAAGATGATCAATGGAATGACATTATTCAAACTAATCTGACATCTATTTTTAAAATGTCGAAAGCCGTTGTTCGACCTATGATGAAAGCACGTAGTGGACGAATTATTAATATTACATCTGTAGTTGGTCTAACGGGTAACGCGGGTCAAACTAATTATTCAGCAGCTAAAGCGGGTATTCTGGGTTTTAGTAAATCACTGGCTCGTGAAATCGGTTCACGTAATATTACGGTTAACTCTGTCGCACCTGGTTTTATTGATACTGATATGACACGAGAATTACCAGAAGATCAACGCGATGCACTTATTTCACAAATACCTTTAAATCGATTAGGTGATCCACAGGATATCGCCAATGCTGTGGCATTTTTAGCGTCAGCAGAAGCCGCTTATATAACCGGTGAAACAATTAATGTTAATGGTGGTATGCATATGCCATAAGCGGCTCATTTGAGCTGCTTATGTTGCTAAATTCATCTGTTCTAATATGCAAAGAATGTCATATATCAAAGAATTACGAGAAAATAGCTGCATTATACCCGTTAAAATACATGTTAAAGTTGTTTAACTATATGATTATTAAAGAAATTAATCTAAATGAAATAGATGTAAGAAATCACTGGTAGTCTGTGCAGTTATTCACTAAAATACCGCGCAGCTCGAACATATTCGTAAATTAAGAGGAAAAATACATGAGCAGTGCAGAAGAACGCGTTCGCAAGATTGTTATAGAACAGCTAGGCGTAAAAGAAGATGAAGTAACTAACTCGGCTTCATTCGTAGATGACCTGGGTGCTGATTCACTAGATACAGTTGAACTGGTAATGGCATTAGAAGAGGAATTTGAATGTGAAATTCCTGATGAAGATGCTGAAAAAATTACTACAGTTCAGCAAGCTCTGGATTACGTTAACGCTAACAGTTAATATGATCCATTGAAAAAGGGCGGGCGTAGTGCCTGCCCTTTTTTTGTTTCTGGCAAAGCAGTTTTGTTTTGTCTGCTTTCTAAGCATTAGTTTTTTCTGCGTAGCAGAAACTTGAAATTTCTGGAGAATACTCTTGGCTAAACGTCGCGTTGTCGTTACCGGTTTAGGTATCGTTTCACCTGTTGGCAATGATCTTAAGTCTTCATGGGATAATATCCTGGCAGGCAAAAGTGGTATTGCGCTTATCAATGATTTTGATACAACTGATCAAGCAGTCAAATTTGCCGGCATAGTTAAAGACTTTGATGCGACTGAGTATATTCCCAAAAAAGACCTGAAGAAAATGGATACCTTTATTCATTACGGCATAGCCGCTTCTGATCAGGCAATATTAGATTCCGGTATTGAAATTACCGAAGAAAATGCTGAACGCATTGGTGTTGCAGTAGGTTCTGGTATTGGTGGTTTACCACTGATTGAAAAAAATAAAGATGCAATGGATAAGGGTGGCCCAAGAAGAATATCTCCATTCCTGATTCCCGGCTCCATAATTAATATGATTTCCGGAAACCTGTCTATCAAGTATGGCATTAAAGGCCCTAATATTGCATTAGTTACTGCCTGTACTACGGGTACCCATAGTATTGGTATGGCAGCACGCATGATTGCATATGGTGATGCTGATGTTATGGTTGCAGGAGGCGCTGAAAAAGCATCTTCTCCTCTTGGTATAGGTGGTTTTGCAGCCGCTCGTGCATTGTCTCGTAATAATGACAATTTTGAAGCGGCTAGTCGTCCATGGGATAAAGACCGAGATGGGTTTGTTCTGGGTGATGGTGCAGGTGTACTTGTTTTAGAGGAGTACGAACATGCAAAAGCTCGTGGTGCAAAAATTTACTGCGAAATGGCCGGTTTTGGTATGAGTGGTGATGCTTATCATATGACTAGTCCCTCTGAAGGTGGTGAAGGTGCAGCACGTTGCATGGTTAATGCAATTAAAGATGCAGGCCTTAATAAAGAAGACGTTCAGTTTGTAAATGCTCACGGCACCTCTACACCTGCTGGTGATGTAGCAGAGACCATGGCAATGAAAGCAGCGTTTGGTGATCATGCCAAATCTTTAGCTGTAACCTCAACAAAATCTATGACAGGCCACTTACTGGGTGCAGCTGGTGGTATTGAAGCGGTGTTCAGTGTAATGAGTCTTCATGATCAGGTTGCAACACCAACAATTAACTTAGATAATCAGGATCCGGAATGTGATCTGGATTATGTACCTAATACAGCCCGTGATATGAAAATGGATGTGGTGTTGTCTAATTCATTTGGTTTTGGTGGTACTAACGGAACCGTTTTATTTAAAAAAATATAAGAAGTCTAAATATAATTTATTCATTCATCATCTCAGTTTTAATAAATCGGGGATGGTGGATTAGCAATAAATGCAATGCCTAGTTCATTAATCAAATATACACTAGAAAATATCCCTAACTTACTAGCACTTCATGCCAGTAATTCTGAACGTTATCCTCACCTGTTAAGTAGTAATGCATCACTTAAAGAAAAAACTGATCTGGCTCGGTTTGATATTTTATTCGCCTGTCCGCAGCAAACTATTCAAAGTGACAAGGGTGATTTTTTACAGCAGTTAGATCACGCCTGGCAAGCAGATAAAATAGATCTTGATGATGGAAATGATTTACCGTTTAGAGGAGGCTGGTTTTTATACTTAGGTTATGAACTGGCGCAGGAAATTGAAACGGGTTTAAACCTGGCAGAAGCAGAAGATGGTTTACCGGTAGCTTTTGCTACTCGTTTTCCTGCGGCGATTATTATTGACTCACATACACAACAGGCAACTATAGTTTGTGAGTCTGAATTTAATGAATGTGCCGAACAAATTAAAAGTGATTTATTAAACGAGCCGTCTGTTGAAAAAAATCTGGGCTCCTTTCAAATTGAAAAAATGACTGAAGATGATGAGTCGCATTATCTAAGTCAGTTAGATCAACTACATCAATATATAGTAGATGGTGATGTCTTTCAGGTTAACTTGTCACGTGGCTGGAAATCACAGTTAAACGCTTCTACCAGGTCTAAAGTTAGTCACGCCAGTATTTATCAACAATTAATCAAATCTAATCCGGGGCCTTTTAATGCTTTAGTTACGATAGGTGATAAGGCAATCATTAGTTCGTCACCTGAAAGACTGATTCAACTTAAGGATGGCTATTTGCAAACCCGGCCGATAGCGGGAACTCGGCCGCGAGCAGTTAATAATGTTGAAGATAAAAACTTATCGAGTGAGTTATTAGCACACCCGAAAGAGCGTGCTGAGCATATTATGCTTATTGATCTTGAACGAAATGATATGGGTAGAGTCTGTGTGCCGGGCAGTATTGAAGTTAATGAGTTAATGGTGCTTGAGACTTATCAGCATGTTCATCATATTGTGTCGAATGTCAGGGGTAAATTGCGTGACGACATCACACCAGGGCAGCTAATAGCTGCCGTATTCCCCGGAGGAACTATAACGGGCTGTCCTAAGGTTCGTTGTATGGAAATACTAGCAGAACTTGAGCAGGTAGGGCGCGGTGCTTATACAGGTTCATTAGGTTATCTAAATCATGATGGTAGTCTGGATCTAAATATACTCATTCGTACGATCACTCGAAACGGTAATAAGCTGCAATTTAGAGCAGGTGGTGGCATAGTAGTAGATTCAGACTCAATCAATGAGTTAAATGAAACACGCGCCAAAGCTAAGGGATTAATTCACGCATTAGAGGAAGGGAATCAATGAGTAAAGTAATTGTAAACGGAATTGAAGAAAGTAAGTTGTCTACAAGTGACAGGGGCTTTCAGTATGGTGATGGTCTGTTTGAAACCATAACATTTAAGAATAATCAGCTACAGCTCTGGGATGAGCATATGCAGCGCTTAAACAATAGTTGTGAGCGATTGTCACTGAAGCGAGTTGATGAATCGTTATGGCTTGAAGATATAAAAAAACTTGATTTAGTCAATGACTCTGTAATCAAGCTTAGTTTGAGTCGAGGTAACTCAGTTCGTGGTTACTTATATGATGAAGCGAGTAATGTTACTCGTGTCACAGCATCATTTAATGTGCCGTCATATCCTGAAGATAATAAAATGGGTATAACCGCAACTATTTGTAAAACTCCTGTATCAATGAATAGCGCCTTAGCAGGTATGAAACATTTAAATCGACTGGATAATGTTCTGGCTAGAAATGAATGGAATGATAGTGCTGTAGCAGAAGGTTTCATGCTTGATAATCAGGGGCATATTATCGAAGGCACCATGAGTAATGTGTTTTGTGTGTTAGGCGACGAGTTATATAGCCCTCTGTTAGAGCAATGCGGTATAACGGGTGTAATGCGTCAACAGGTTATTAATATAGCAGAGAAACTTAATATACCGGTAAATATTGTGGATATAAGTAAAGCTAATTTTTTGCAAATGGATGCTGTGTTTATAACAAATAGCCTAATTGCTATCTGGCCTGTTAAGAAAATAATTGATGGTGAAAATAGTGTGGTTTTTCAGCAGAGTAAACTTATTGATGATATAAAACAAAAATTATCACAGGTTTTATCTGTTTAGTTATTTAAGCTGTATTTATATGCGACTATTTGAGTATTAAAAAACAATGATAAAAAAAATACTGGGTTTGCTTTTAATCGCATCAAGCGCTTTAGCAATCGACTTTTATTTTTTTCTGGAAAAACCATTAGGGGTTGAATCAGAGGAAACCTATAACTTTAAACCGGGTACCAGTGTGTCTGCACTGGCACGTGATCTTGAAAGTAAAAAAATCATTTCAAACCGCCTGTATTTTTCTATCTGGGCGCGAGTAACCGGCAGTGCCAGGAAGTTAAAAGCAGGTGAGTATCAAATTAGTCCAGAATTAAATACCCTGCAACTGTTTACCTTAATGCAAAAAGGCAAAGTGCGTTTATATAGTTTAACGCTGGTGGAAGGCCTGACATTTAAACAGATGATGGAACTGGTTAATAATGCAGAGCATTTGAGTCATCATTTGCTGGAGTTAAATGACGAACAAATCATGCAGAAAATTGGGCATGCTGGTGAACACCCGGAAGGCCGTTTTTTTCCTGATACCTACCGTTACCCTAAAGGCCTGAGTGATATTGATCTGTTAAAAAAAGCCTATAAAGAAATGCAAAAACGTTTAAATATCGCATGGCAGCAAAGAGATAAAAACCTGCCGTTAAAAACGGCTTATGAAGCATTAACACTGGCATCCATAGTAGAGAAAGAAAGTGCTATAGCTGAAGAGCGTACACAAATAGCCGGTGTATTTGTAAATCGTTTACGTAAAGGTATGCGTTTGCAAACCGATCCTACAGTTATCTACGGTATCGGTGATAAATACAAAGGTAATATTCGTTTTAAGCACCTACGTACAGATACGCCATATAATACATATACACGAAAAGGCCTGCCTCCAACCCCAATTGCTATGCCGGGTCAGGGTGCTCTGGATGCGGTTAGTCACCCGGATACAACTGAGTATATTTATTTCGTAGCCATGTCAGATAAATCTGGCCGACATATATTTTCAACCACATTAAAAGACCATGAGCATGCTGTCGATATTCATCAACGTAAACTTAAAAAGAAAGCAAGATAATGACTAAACCTTTATTCATTACACTGGAAGGTACTGAAGGTGTTGGTAAAACTTCAAATATGGAGTTTATAAAATCTATTTTAAAACAGAAAAATATCGACTTTATAGAAACCCGTGAACCCGGTGGAACTCCAATGGGCGAAACATTACGTGAAATGTTACTCGGTGAAAGCTTTAAAGGCATGTCAGATGATACGGAGTTGATGTTAATGTTTGCTGCGCGTGCGGAGCATGTAGCGCAGGTTATTAAACCTGCATTAGAAAAAGGTCAGTGGGTATTGTGTGATCGTTTTACAGATGCCACTTACGCTTATCAGGGCGGTGGTCGTCAATTAGATGTTAAACGTATTGAAGGGCTTGAAAACTGGGTGTTAGGTGATTTGCGACCTGACTTAACGTTATTGCTTGATGCGCCTATTTCTGTGGGGCGTGAACGAGCAGGTAAGCGTAGTACTCCCGATCGGTTTGAGCAGGAGATGGATGGTTTTTTTAATAGAGTGAGAGATACTTACTTATCAAGAGCAAAAGCTGAACCAGAAAGAATGAAAGTGGTGGATGCTTCTGGCGATTTGTCTTCGGTGCAGAGTGAAATTAAAAATATCATGCAGGAAATAATATTCTAATGGTTTTGTATGTAGGTATTATTTTTTATAAATAGGAATGATTATGAAAAACTGGATTTTATTTTATTTTTCTTTGTTAATTGGTTTTATGTTTGTAGGAATTTATTCTTATTTTTTAGATAGCTACTGGCTGTTTATTGATCGGGGTGAGCTTGCTAATGAGGATGGCTTGTGGCATTGGGTTTATGGTGTGTATTCAGTGCTTTTATTAAGCGCTATTTTTGGTTCTTATAAAGATAGTAAATATCTTGTGGTTGCATTTATTTATCTGCTTGTCGTTCCTGCTGTGTCTTATTTCTCTGATTATGTTTCATATGAAAATGTAAAAAAAACTTTTTATAGTACAAGTAGGCTGAAATATAGTAATTCTGATTTAATATCAAAACATTTAAAAATGCATAATTATTCTGAAGTTGAAAAAATTTTATTAAATGTAGAAATGAAAATTAATAAAGGTGAGGGTAATGAGTATTTCTATGAGAATGCATATCGAACTTTTTTCACAGATGATATGGAAGTTGTTGATTCAATAAAGCAGTGGAATAAGAGCTCTAATAGTTATTATTCAAAATATGCGCTAGGTGTTTCAAATTTGTCACTTGCCTGGAAAGCGCGAGGCCATGCTTATTCTTCTGATACGCCTGAATTAAATATGACTAATATGAAGGTGTTTCTTAATGTGTCAATTGATGCTTTAAATCAGTCGCTGCTAATGAAAGAAGATTTGTGGGCATCATATTACTTTTTGCTTGAGGCATTGGCCCTAATGGGTGATGAGGATGAAGTGATACGAATATTTAACCGGTCTATGGTTAAGTATCCTTATTCTTATTCGTTACGGTATCAGTATTATATTTATACTCTGCAGCCTCGATGGGGTGGCTCTTTAGAGTCCATAAGGTTGTTTTCACTAGATGCAAGAAAACTGGCAAAATTTAACCCAAGACTGATGGCATTTTATGGTTACTATTATTACTATAAAGGTCAATTTCTGACAAAAAATGATAATAAGAAGGAGTTTGAGTTATATAAACATGCGATTGAATATGCTCCCCTTACATCATGGTATTTAAATCTTGCTCGTGTTTCTCATTTAGAAAAAAATTATCTAAATGAAGTAAAATACAGATCTATAGTGATAGATAAAACTGGCGGTTATAAAACTGAATATATAAATAGATCATATGCATATTATTATCTGGATGAACCAGAATTGGCAATGAAAGATGCCATGATGGAGGTTGAGACTAACCCGGATAGTTTGTCAGGTATAAATCGAGCTGCCTGGATCTTTTATCATTATCTAGACTATCAAAAAGCAATTGCGCTTTTTAATCAATCAATCTTAATAGATCCTAATGATTTATATGCAAATAGACAGTTAGGTGATTTATATTTTATTACAAAACAATTTGATAAAGCGTTACCAATGTACCTTAATGCTGAAACTCTTGGTGATCCTGAAGTAAAACTAGATTTACTAATTGCAGATGTAATGTTTGATTTAAAAATGAGTAAGGCTAAGTTTTATATTGATCGATATTTTCAACGTATTGATATTCAAAGCCCAAAATTTAAGAAAGATATTGAGGTGGCACGGATTTTGATGAAAGATATCACTAATGCAAAGTGGTTTGTCGAAAAATGAGTGGGTTGACTGTATGAATTGTCTCAAATAAAAAAGCACCCGGATGGGTGCTTTTTTATTTTCTATAACAAGCCTGATTTGCTAATCATCAGGTTGAGGCATAGGCAAGCCAGCTAGTTTGCATACCTCATGTGCCGGATCAGTTG
>Ga0316206_1001362_pt1 | contig 22204 bp, 17 predicted proteins | sample 6monthpyrite_MG_FD_204942 | JGI IMG/M metagenome (GOLD analysis project Ga0316206, IMG submission 204942) | Microbial mat bacterial communities from mineral coupon in-situ incubated in ocean water Damariscotta River, Maine, United States -... | ecosystem: Environmental > Aquatic > Marine >... | reverse complement strand
TTAGTTAGATATGAGCTTTACGCTTGAGAGTTTTTTCTGATTGATATTTTTAAGTATGAATAATGTATACTTTCCGATACTTAGTCCAGAATTATGCAATAAATATTTCTATAAATCATTTATACCTACGCCTTAACTGCAATAATAAATGAGTTTTTTCATTTCCTACTACATAATTCGGTTTAATCAGGGGGTTTATCTTGAAAAATATATTTTACCTAGTAATTCTCTCGTTTTTAATAGGTGGATGTTCTTATAAAAATGAAGCTATTAGCCTTCAATCATACAAGACTCAATATACTGGACCGACTGCAAAGAAGCAGAAGTCTGTATATCTTAAAGTTGTGCAAGATAGTAGAATGGATAAGCGAAGCATTGGCTATCGCCTCAAAGGTAGTGAACAGTCAACTAAACTTTATAGTGATGCCAATTTTGCAGATAAATATAAAGAGGGACTTATGCATGCCCTAAATATTGCTGGATTTAACACTGATACTAATGCAAATGATGCAACTTTAGTTATGGAAGTATATATTAAAAATATTGAGATAGTTTACAATGATAAATATTTTGATGCGAATCTTAAAGGTAAAATGGAGATTGATACTATTGTAAAAATAGGTGAAAAAGTGATAACTCAAAACTTTAGAGAGAATGAGACAGATTGGATTAAACCATCGTTCAATTCAAAAGATTTGGAACCGTTTTTGTATAGACTGTTTTCAAACAGCATAAATAATATTATTGCAAGATTGACACGTTATTAAATTAGAGGCTAATCAAGGTAAGTATTTATTTTATATTATCTGTTGAAAAATTGCTTTGGCAGTTTTCCAGCGATTTTCTTTTGAATTCATCATAACAATTAAACAGTCTTGACCATCTTTTTTAGCACGAGCTATTAAACAAGCTCCAGCTTTGGATGTGTATCCGGTTTTAACACCAACAGCATACTGGTATTTATGTAAGAGGCGATTATGTGTGTAGGCCGTAAAAGCTATTAGTTTACCTTTTCTTAGTACATGATAGGTATAAGAGTTTGTGTTAGTGATTGCATTAAATATTGGATTTTTAATGGCATATTCTGCCATTTTTAATAAATCATTAGGAGAAGAATAATGCTGTTTTGCATCAAATCCGCATGGATTGCTAAAATGGGTATGGTTCATCCCCAATTGTTTAGCTTTATCATTCATCATGGCAATAAATTTTTTTTCATTTCCACCACCAATTGCAATTGCAATTGCTTTTGCAGCATCATTATCTGATTTAATCATGGCAGCTTTTACTAAATCCCTCATTAAAACAACATCATTTTTTTTATATCCAGCTATTGTAGGTTTAACCTTGAGCATAGCTCTCGTAATCGTTACGAAGTGGTTCATCTTTCCACTTTGTATTGCCAAAAGTACTGTCATTACTTTTGTCAAGCTCGCTGGACTAACTCTTTTTTCACCATATTTGGAGTATAGAATTTTTTTTGTATTTAAATCCTTGACAATTAATGCTCCTATTTCAAGCTGATCTAGCTCATGTTTATTTATAGCACCAAAAAGAGAAATACTTAGAGCTAAGCTCAATCCAAAAAAATTTTTTAACATTTAGAACCTTTTTAATCATCTAGTGGATATAGCTAAGCAAATACTAGACCATTCTTTATTCATATAGCATTTTAGTTATGCTGATGCTGTGTTATACCTTATTTCCTAAGTGAATTAAGCTGTTCTAAAACTTTTTCTTGCTTAGATTGTGCATCAAACAAAGCTTCGCGATTTTTAGCGAGTACATCTTCAGGTGCATTTGCTACAAATCTTTCATTATTTAACATGCCGCCCAGTTTATCTATCTCTTTTTGTAACTTCTCATCTTGTTTTTCTAATTTTGAGATTATTGAGCTTAAATCAATGCTGTCGGTCGGGATGAAAGTCTCACATATATCGGCTATATCACTTACTGCATTATCTACTTTTGTTTCTGTGAATTCTACAACTTCAACTTTAGCAAGTCTTGCGATAAAGGGAAGCATCATAAGCTTATCATCTTCACTGATGCCATCTAATTTGACAAAAGCTTTTTCTATCTTTTGGTTTGCTAAATCAACAAGAACTTTTGCACGTCTGATAGACACGATAGCATCCATGATAATCGCAAATGTTTTTTCCTCTTTTTCTCTTCTTTTTGTCTTTGTAGGAAAATTCATGACCATAATAGAATCGCTAGTTTCCAGTGTTGTTCCAGACAGCCCATGGTAAAGATACTCTGTTATAAAAGGCATAAAAGGGTGCAGAAGTTTCATGGACTCTTTAAATATAGCTCCGAGTTCAACTATAGAAGCCTTGTCAGCTTTGCTTAGCTCGATTCCCCAGTCACAAAACTCATTCCACAAAAAGCGGTACATGACTAGTGCTGCATCATTAAACTTATACTCATCAAGATATCCACGCACCTCTTTGGTTGCTACATTTAGACGAGACATCATATATTTTCCAAGAGATGTTTCTACGCAAAAACTTTTCATATCAGGAAAAGTTTCTACATTCATCTGTAGGTATTTTGAAGCATTGTAAAGTTTGTTTGTGAAGTTACGGTTTTGCTCCAGCTTTTCAGTACTCATTCGTATATCACGACCTTGAGCTGCAGAAATCGCCAGAGTGAAACGCAAGATATCAGCGCTATACTGATTGACCATGTCAAGAGGGTCGATAACATTCCCCTTGGACTTGCTCATCTTGTCACCTTTTTCATCTCTTACTAAAGCATGAAGGTAGATGTGGTTAAATGGAAGTTCCCCCATAAAGTTTTCACCCATCATCATCATTCTGGCTACCCAAAAGAAAAGGATATCAAAACCTGTAATGAGAAGCGTGTTTGGATAAAAATCTTTCATGTCATCTGACTTAAATGATTTATCCATTTCACTGTCGCCATTTCCCCAGCCTAAAGTTGAAAAAGGCCATAAAGCAGAAGAAAACCAGGTATCTAAAACATCAGGATCTTGAGTCAGGTTTTTAGATGCACACTTAGGACAAGCTGCCGGGTGTTCTTCTTGCGATGCAAACTCATGGTCACAATCGTCACAGTAAAATACCGGTATTTGATGTCCCCACCAAAGTTGACGGGAAATACACCAATCGCGTAAATCACCCATCCATGCGTTATAAGAGTTTATCCAGTGTGGAGGGAAGAACTGGGCTTCCCCTGCATTTGTTTTCTCGATGGACTTAGCAGCCACCTCTTTTCTAACAAACCATTGTCTAGAGATATAAGGCTCAACAATATTTTTACATCGGTAACAATGTCCAACCTGATGTTTATGGTCCTCAACTTTAATTATGAAGCCCTCTTCATCCAATCTTTTTACAATGATTGCACGGGCTTTTAAACGCTCCAAACCTTTAAATTCACCGGCATAATCGTTTAAGATACCTTTTTCGTCAAACACCGTAATAAATTCAAGGTCATGTCTTTTTCCAACTTCGTAGTCATTTTGGTCATGTGCAGGTGTAACTTTTACAACGCCTGTTCCAAAGTCCATAGCTACATGTTCATCAGCGATAATCGCCACTTCTCTCTCAAGAAGTGGAAGCTTTATTTTTTTACCTATGAGATGTTTGTAACGTTCATCTTCTGGGTGAACCATGACCGCTGTATCGCCAAAGTATGTTTCAGGTCTTGTAGTCGCAACTTCTACATGTCCGCTTCCATCCGCAAATGGATATTTCATATAATAAAATTTGCCGTCATGGTCTTCATGCTCAACTTCTATGTCGCTCAGTGCACCGTCATGAGTACACCAGTTCACCATGTAGTTTCCACGGATTATAAGCCCTTTATTATAGAGATGAACAAAAGCTTCCTTTACAGAAATTTTAAGTCCACTGTCCATAGTAAATCTTTCACGTTCCCAAGCGGGACTTACACCCATTTTGCGAAGCTGACCAACCATAATACCACCGGACTCTTCCTTCCACGCCCAAACTTTTTCTAAAAACGCTTCTCTGCCAATTTCTTCTTTGGTAGTTCCAGCTTCTAAAAGTTGTTTCTCAACGACATTTTGAGTTGCAATTCCGGCATGATCAGTTCCTGGTTGCCAAAGTGTTTTGTAACCGTCCATTCGCTTGTATCGTGTGATAATATCTTGAAGTGTAAATGTTAGTGCATGACCAATATGCAGTCTGCCTGTAACATTTGGAGGAGGCATCATGATAGAGAAGTTTTTCCCCTCTTCTTGGATAGCTTTGTTGCCTTCTATCTCGAAATATTTTCGCTCTTCCCAGATTTTGTAAAATTGATCTTCTATTTTTGCAGGTTCGTAACCGTTTGATGACATGTAAATCGCCTTAAAATTATCTATTTAAAATTTTGCGATTATATCTAAAATGATGTGAGGGTTTGCTTATGCTAAAGTGACTCGTTGTTTTATTCTACTCTTATCCTCATACATATCTTTATCAGCAAGTTCAATTATATCTATGAGACTATCACCTTTTTTAAACTCTTGAGTACCAATTGCGAAGCTTGCTTTAAACGATTTGTCTTTTACTTTTAATTGCTTACTTAGAATATCTTCTCTAATCTTATTGAGTTTTAAAAAGGCACCTTTGTGTGTAGTTGATTCAGAAAATATGATAATAAACTCATCTCCGCCATATCTAATGATAGGAACTTTTATTTTTTTAAGCTGATTTGCTATAAATACCAAAACTCTGTCACCAACTATATGCCCATATGTGTCATTTATTAATTTAAAATAATTCAAATCAATAATGGCTAATGCTCCATTATTTTTAAAAACTTGAGTATTTTCCTCTAAAATATTATCATGGAGCCATTTTCTATTATTAGTATGTGTGAGTTCATCTTTATAGATAGATTCTTTTAATTTTTCTATCTCTTTGCGAAGCTCTTCAGTCTCTTTAAGAACTTCATTTAGTAACAATTCATTTTTGTCTTTTATTGCCACGATAGCTTTATTTGCATGGTGGCTTAGTTGTTGCGCATTTTTTGCAGTCTGAATTTGTAGACTTGTAAGCTCAGTACACTTGTTTAGGATTAAATCGCTAGCTAATTCTTTCTCATTCTCTATTTTTGTATTATGAGCAGTAGCAAATTTAGAAAATATAGAAGCATATACGCTTGGCGTCACAACTGAAATTTGGCTTATGGAATCTTTTGTTTCATTTGTAATTATTTGTAACAGCTCTTCGTTCGCTTGCATATTATAAACCTTTCAATAATTTTATGTTAGAAATGACCCTTAGTATCTGCATCACTAAAGTGATCCCATTTAAGTTTGGCGCCGCCCAAAATATGAAAATGTAGATGTTTTACCTCTTGACCACCATTTTCACCGATATTTGTTATAACCCTATAACCACTTTTTTCAATTTGAACTTCTTTCACGATTTTTTGTATAAAAGCAGTCATATTTGCCATTAATGCTGGATTCACTTGGTTAAAGCTATCAAAATGTATTTTTGGTATGGCCAAAACATGCAAAGGCGCTTTTGGATTAATGTCATGAAAAGCCATAAACTCATCATCTTCTAAAATTATATTTGATGGAATTTCTTTATTAACTATTTTACAGAATAAACACATTATAAATCCTCTTCTCTTTTTCACTATTATAGCATAAGATAATAGAACACTTATTTTAATGTGTTCTGCATTGAAGTAAGGGGTAAATTGAATCGGCTAAAGCTATCTATTAAATATATTTAACTATAATTCATTTAAAATTTACAATAGACTTCTTTAGAAGAAGCCTATTTATGGAGACTCTATTTGAAAGAGTGGTACGATGCAATAAATGATGCACAAAGCGTCGATAGACTTGAAGAAATTCGTATATCTGTATTTGGCAAGAAAGGTGTTTTAGCTGAACAGTTTGCCAAAATGAAAAGCGCGTCTAACGAAGACAAAGCACAGATTGCAAAAGATTTAAATATGCACAAAAATACATTGACAAATGAGTTGATGTTTAGAAAAATGACATTACAAACTCTAGAATTGGAAGCTGCAATGAAAGCTGAAGTAATTGATGTGTCGTTATATTCTTCAAAAAGTCAAGCAGGTGCACTTCATCCTGTTATGGAAACTATGGATAAAATAGTTGAGTATTTTATTTCTATGAATTTTGACGTTAAAACAGGCAATATGGTAGAAGATGATTTTAATAATTTTGAAGCTCTAAACTTGCCTAAATATCATCCCGCAAGGGATATGCAAGATACATTTTATTTTAAAGATGAGATGCTTTTGAGAACACATACTTCACCTGTTCAAATTAGAACTATGATGAATACTAAGCCACCAATCCGTATGATAGCTCCCGGCAGTGTATTCCGCCGTGATTATGATATTACTCATACGCCAATGTTTCATCAAGTCGAAGGACTTTTGGTTGACAAAGAGGGCAAAGTTTCTTTTGCTAATTTAAAATATATTATGGAAGATTTCTTAAAATATATGTTTGGTGATGTAAAAGTTCGTTTTAGACCTAGCTTTTTTCCTTTTACAGAACCTTCTTCTGAGGTTGATATTTCATGTGTATTTTGTAAAGGCAATGGCTGTAGAATTTGCTCACATACCGGATGGATAGAAATTTTAGGCTGTGGTATAGTCGATCCTAACGTATTTAAAGCGGTAAAATATAAAAATGTAAGTGGTTATGCATTTGGACTAGGCATTGAAAGAATCGCAATGTTAATTCATCAAATTGGCGATCTTCGCTCTTTGTTTGATGGAGATATGAAGTTATTGGAGCAGTTTCAATGATAGTTACTAGAAGTTGGTTAGAAGAATGGATAGATTTAGGCGGTATATCTACGGATGAGTTAGTAAAAACTTTTAATTCTATCGGTTTAGAAGTAGATAGGATAAAAACTTATGAAATTCCAAAAAAGATAATTTTTGGTAAAGTACTTGAGTGTGTGAAACATCCTGATGCAGATAAACTCAATGTATGTCAAGTAGATATTGGAACCAGTGTTCGTCAGATTGTTTGTGGTGCTTCAAATGTTAGAGCAGGTCTTGAAGTAGTCGTAGCTGTAATCGGTGCGGTAATGCCTAGTGGCATGGTTATTAAGCCCGTTAAACTTCGCGGTGTTGAGAGTGAGGGGATGATTTGCTCTGCTACTGAGATAGGCATTGAAGATTGTCAAGATGGAATATTGGAACTAGACAACTGTCTGGGAGTATTTGCTTTAGGCCAAGAAGTTTGCGAGCATCCAATATTTTCCGATGATTTAATAGAAATTGAATTAACGGCAAACAGGGGAGATTGTTTAAGCATCAGAGGTATTGCACGTGATTTAAGCGCTGCTTTTGACAGACCGCTAAGAGAAAAGAAACTCAATGAAAACGAAGATAAAAGAATAGGTATCGGAAGAATACTAAGTTTAACTCATGGAAAAGATTTAAATGTAAATCTTCGCTACAAAGCCATTGATCTTAAAAATTTCAAACTTCCTTTTATTGTAAAATTAAGACTTGCGCAAATAGAAGATAAAAGACAAACTGATATAGAATCTGTTATGCTTTATGCCACACATAGCAGTGGTGTGATTTTGCGAGCCTATAATTATGACTTTTTTCGTGAGAAAAAAGAAACAATGGCTAAAATAGAATTGCTTCAGGATGAAAATGGATATTCTTGTATTATGGCAAAAAAGAGAGCATCAGTTGTTGGGATTTCTCAAGATGAATTGTCAAAAGTAAATTATGACAAAGGTATAGTACTGATAGAGGCCAGTTATATCCCACCAGATATTGTATCTAAACAGATGGCAGTTCATAAAATGCAAGCAGGTCCAATGTACTATAGAACATCACGGGGAAGTGAACCGGAATTAAATCAAGGTTTATCATTTTGTTTGGATATGATAGAAGCAAATTCTGAATCTTCCATTTTTGGTGGAAAAATAGAGCTTTCTGACGTATATGAAAATAAAAATGTAAATATTACAAAACAAGAAATTGATGCAATAATCGGTGCTAAAATTGATAAAGTGAAAATAACAAAAATCTTAACAAATTTGGGTTTTAATATATCAAAATCACAATCAGATACTTTTGTAATATCCATTCCAAGATATCGTCATGACATAGTAAATAAACAGGATATTGTAGAAGAGATTGTTCGCTTAGTAGGCATTGATAATATACCTTCAAAACCTTTTGTTTTTACAGAAGCCAATAGACTTGGAAATGATTATTCTTTGTATAAAAAAAGAAAATATTATAGGCATCGTGCAGCATACAGCGGTTTTTTTGAAACTGTACATTTTGTATTTGATGAAAAAAAAGTACTCAAAGAATATGGGTTTGAAACAATACTTGAAGAATTGGAATTGCTAAACCCAATTGTAAATACCTTAGATACATTACGCTCTACATTATTAACGGGTCTTTTGAAAGCAGCTTCGTTAAATATTAAAAATGGCTATTCTCAAGTTAAACTTTTTGAAGTTGGATCTGTGTTTAATCAAAAAAGAGAAGAGTCTCTTAAAATGTCTATGTTGTTCTGTGGGGATGAAGAGAAACAAGCACTTGGGAATTCTGGGAAACCTGCAAGAATAGATTTTTCATATTTTGTTAGAAAAGTCTCTGATATTATTGGAGAATTTGAACTTAGACAATTAAGCACTAGTCATTCACTCTCTCACATGTATCAATCTGCAGAAATTTTGATTAAAGGTGAAGTCATTGGAGAACTTTTTAGAGTAAATCCAACTGTGGAAGATAGTTATGATTTGGATATTACATTTATGTGTGAACTTGATTTTGATAAACTTCCCTTTGAACTTAAAATTGCGCGTACTACTTCAAAATATCAAGCCTCTTTTAGAGACTTAAGTATTATCATGCCAAAAGAGATGAGTTATGATAAGCTTAAAAATGTAATAGAAGCATCGGCAACGAAAGAGCTTATTAGATTTTATCCAGTTGATAGATACAGTGATGAGTCTCTTGGCGAGAATATAAGTTTGTCTATTCGCTTCATGCTTCGCTCAGATGAAAAAACACTTGAAGAAGAAGACATTACAACATCAATGGATACAATTTTGCAAGCACTCAATAGTGAACTAGGAGTAGGACTGCGATGAGTGAAATAGAAATTAGTCCATGTAGTAAATTTACTTTAAATATTTCAGACATAGCCCCAGACAAGTCTATTTCTCATAGAAGTGTTATGTTTTCTATGCTTGCGGATGGAAGAAGTGAAATTACAAATTTTTTGAGGGCTGAAGATACACTTAATAGCTTAGAAATCGTAAAAAAACTGGGTGCTACTGTTGTAGACGATGGTATAACAATTAAAATAAGTTCTGATGGGATAAAAGAGAGTTCTGATATACTTGATTGTGGAAATTCTGGAACTGGGATGAGACTTTTTTGTGGACTTTTAAGCTCTGCAGAAGGTCATTTTATTTTGACCGGGGATGAGTACCTTCGTCGTCGTCCTATGAAAAGAATTACGGCACCTCTTATAAATATTGGGGCAAGACTTGATGGTAGAAACAATGGAGATTTGGCACCGCTTAGTATAAGAGGGGCTTCATTAAAAGCATTCAACTATGATAGCAAAATTGCATCAGCTCAAGTAAAAAGTGCAATGATTTTAGCAGCTCTTAGAGCAGATGGAGTTTGTACCTATACAGAACCAGAATTAAGTCGCGATCATACTGAGAGAATGTTAAAAGGGATGGGTGCTAATATTGAAGTTAATGGTTTAAAAACAACAATTTCTCCAATGAAGAATCTTTTATCACCACTTATTATTAGAGTGCCTGCTGATCCTTCAAGTGCATTTTTCTTTGCTGTTGCTGCCGCGATAACACCAAATTCGCATATAGTTTTAGAAGGTGTAACACTCAATGAAACTAGAATAGAAGCGTTTAAGGCTTTAGATAAAATGGGTGCAGATATTAGTTATGAAATTACTGATAATAAATATGAACCAATAGGTAATATAAGTGTAAAGTATGCTCCTCTTAAAGCTATTACAGTTGAAGAGAATATTTCATGGCTCATTGACGAACTTCCAGTCCTCTCTATCGCTTTTGCATGTGCAGAGGGAGTGAGCGTAATTAAAAATGCAGAGGAACTTAGAGTCAAAGAGAGTGATAGAATTTCTACAGTTGTTAATGGACTGTTGACATGTGGCATATCGGTTAGTGAATATGAAGATGGTTATAGCGTAACAGGCGGAGTACTAAGCCATGCCACGGTCGATAGTCACGGTGATCATAGAATAGCTATGAGTTTTATGATAGCAGGACTTAGATGCGGAATGATTGTAAAAGATATCGATTGTGTAGATACATCGTTTCCTAATTTTTTTGAACTGCTGGAAAAGATTACAAAAATAGAAATAAAATCTTGCTGATAAGTGAAGCCTTAGTGGGGAGAACTGTTTAACCCGAATTATGCAGCAGGAAATTAAAAAACTCATTCATCATTGCACTGGGGAGCATTCATTAAAAATTCACACCATCAATAAGGTGGCTTAATATTTTTACTAAATACCTCTTAAGCACGATGATAAACGATTTTTAGAAATATCTACTGCATAATTGGGGTTTAAAGAATTCACTTGTGTAAAGAAGGAAACGGATAATTATGAAAATAGAACTTGCAGAAAATTATGGTTTTTGTTTTGGTGTGAAAAGAGCTATTAAAATTGCAGAAGAAAATACAAATTCCTCTACTTATGGACCGTTAATCCACAATTCAAAAGAGATAGCAAGACTTGAAAAAGATTTTAAAGTTGCTCTTGCTAATGATTATAAAACTTTTAAACCAGGTGAAAAAGCGGTTATTAGAACCCATGGAATTCCTAAAAATGAGCTAGATGCCTTAAATGCAAATAATGTGAATGTTGTTGATGCAACATGTCCTTATGTGACTAAGCCTCAACAAATTTGTCAAGAGATGAGTGAAGCTGGGTATGACATAATTATTTTTGGCGATGAGTCTCATCCTGAAATTAAAGGGGTAAAAAGCTATGCCACGCATGGTGCTATAGTTGTCTCATCTTCAAAAGAATTGGAAACTTTAAAGTTGGGTGAAAGAGTTGCGCTTGTAGCTCAAACAACAAGGAAAGTTGAAGATTATATGGAAGTTGCAAATTATTTGATTCCTAGACATAAAGAAGTTAGAGTATTTAATACCATCTGCAATGCTACATTCGAAAATCAGGATGCTGTTAGAAAAATATCTAAAAAAGCTGATATTATGATTATTATTGGCGGTAAAAATTCATCAAACACAAAGCAGTTATTTAGTATTTCATGTGACAACTGTAAAGATAGCTACCACATAGAAGATGAGGCAGACTTGGAGCATAATTGGTTTAGGGATAAACAATTTTGTGGTATAAGTGCTGGTGCGTCCACGCCTGACTGGATTATACAAAATGTTATTGGTTCAATTGAAAACATGAAGTAATTAATAATTTATTAGTTATTGATGCTACTAATAATATTTATATTTTTCATCTATTTTATGGTAAAACAATCATTATTTAGATATAATCTTCCTAATTTTTATGTAACAGAGGATAGGTAATGGCGTTCGATAACGAATCATTTGAAGAAGAAAATTTTGCAGAGATGTTCGCTGCAAGCGAGAAAGAACAAGAAACAAGTCGCATAGTAGAAGGTGAGATTGTTGAGGTTCAAGAGGACGAGAATAGAGCATTAGTTGGCGTTGGTGAAAAGTTAGAAGGGATTTTAAGTTTAGATGAGATCCGTGGTAAAGACGGAAAATTAATATTTGGTGCTGGTGACAGAATTAGAGTAATGGTTACAGGATACTACAATGAGCGTCCTAAAATATCTTACAAAAAAGTTTTAGAGCTGCAAAAAACTATTGATTTTATAGATGCGCATAAAGATGATTATGAAGATATTATCATCGAAGGTATTATTACCAAGAAAAACCGTGGTGGGTATGTCATAGAAGCTGATGCAGTTTCTTTTTTTATGCCTCGTTCATTAGCAGCTTTTAAAGAGAGCGATGAAGTTGTTGGTCGTAAGATTAAAGCCCAAGTAGTTAAAATTGATGACGCTGAAAACTCTATTGTAGTTTCTCGTCGTAAATTATTTAACGAAGAGAGAAAAAAGAAAAAAGAAATTATCGACAAATTAATGGAAGATGATGTAGTTGTAGAAGGTACAATCAAAAAAATCACCAGCTATGGAATGTTTGTAGATGTTGGTGGTGTTGATGGTTTAGTACATTACAATGAAATCAGTTATAAAGGTCCCGTTAATCCATCTAAACTTTATAAAGATGGTGACGTAGTAACTGTAAAAGCTATATCATACGACAAAGACAAAAGACATCTTTCTTTATCTATTAAAGCTGTTCAGCCTGACCCATGGGCAGAAGTTGAGAGCGAATTAGACGAAGGTGATACAATTACAGTAACTGTTTCAAATATTGAAGCTTATGGTGTGTTTGTTGATTTGGGTAACGACATAGAAGGGTTCTTGCACATATCAGAAATCACTTGGGACAAAAATGTTAAAAACCCTAATGATTATTTAACTGTTGGGCAGGAAATAGATGTTGAAGTTATTGAAATAAATTCTAAGACTCATAAGCTTCGTGTTTCACTAAAAAGACTTTTAGCAAAACCTTTTGATGAATTTATGAAAAATTATAAAGAAGGTGACATCGTTACCGGAACTGTTACATCTTTAACTGATTTTGGTGCATTTGTTCGTATTGATGGAGTTGAAGGTCTTTTACATAACCAAGATGTTTCATGGGATAAAAATGTTAAGTGTAAAGATATTTTAAAATCTGGCGATGAAGTTGAAGTTAAAATAGCTAAAATTAGTTCTGAAGATCAAAAAATATCTCTAAACCGCAAAACACTTTTAGAAAGTCCTATAGATAAATTTGCTACTCAACACAAGATGAATTCTGTTGTTACCGGTACTATCCGTGATATAAAAGAATTTGGTGTATTCGTCTCATTAGATGATGGTGTTGACGCCTTAATTCGTGATGAGGATTTGTCTCCACTCGTTAAAGAAGAATTAGAAATCGGTCAAGAAATAGAAGCAGCCATTGCAGTTATAGACACTCGTCGTGATCGTATTAGACTATCAGTTAAAAAACTTGATTATATTAAAAACCAAGCAATGTTAGAAGAGTTAAATGATAATGAATCACATTCACTAGGTGATTTAATTAAAGACAAATTTCAGTAATAAATAAAATGCAAAAGATTATAAAATGGATATTTGCACTCCTTTCATTAGGAGTTTCCATTTTTATAATCTTTTTTTTAATTTCAATCAACTCTTTTGAAAAGTTAGCTGAAAAAGAACCATTAACTTTAAAAAATGATGTTATTCAAAAAAAATCAAAAGATATTTGGCTAAACCATTTTTCCAAAAATGAAAAATCAGGTTATTTTTATCCCGTAAATGAAGTTTATGTAAAAATAGATTTAAATGAAAAAATAGTTAAAACTATCATATATAAATTATCTGCTTCCATTTTGGATCCTTATCAAACTTTCTGTTTAAAAGAAGAACTGAAGCGTCATACTTTAAAATACTCTCTTCAAAAAGACAAAAATAGCGTAGAGTTACTTATTTTTTCGGAAAATATAAATAAATTAAATTCTTTAGTTAAAGTTTTAAGAAACTATCAAATATCTGCAACTATAATACCGTATAAAAAGGATCTAACATAATGAAAAAACATACAATCGTAGTTTGTGACCATATTCATGAAGCAGGACTGGCTATGCTTCGTAATGATGAAAACATAAATCTTATCATGGCAGCTGATGAAGATAAAGTGAAGCTTTTAGAAATTATTGAGCAAGCAGATGTAGCCATTACTAGAAGTTCAACGGATGTGAATACTGCTTTTATATCACATGCTAAAAATATGAAAGCAATTGTTCGTGCCGGCGTTGGTGTAGATAATGTTGATATTCAGGGTTGTTCAAAAGAGGGCATTATAGTTATGAATGTCCCTACAGCCAATACGATTGCAGCAGTTGAGCTTACGATGACACATATGCTTTCATGCATGAGAATGTTCCCATATTCTCATGATCACCTTAAAAATCAAAGAATTTGGAAAAGAGAGAAATGGTATGGCCGTGAGTTAAGCGGTAAAAAGCTCGGTATTATTGGCTTTGGTAATATCGGCTCTCGCGTAGCTATTCGTGCAAAAGCGTTTGGGATGGAAATTGTTGCATATGACCCGTATATCAATCCATCAAAAGTAACTGATCTTGATATGACGTATACGAAAAATTTTGAAGATATATTAGGCTGTGATATTATCACTATTCATACACCAAAAAACAAAGAGACTATCAATATCATCAGTGATGCAGAGATAGCTGATATGAAAGATGGTGTAGTATTGATTAACTGTGCTAGAGGTGGCCTTTACAACGAAGAAGCCCTTTATAAGGGACTAAAAAGTGGCAAAATTAGTTTTGCCGGCATAGATGTTTTTGTATCAGAACCAGCGATTAACAATCCTTTGCTTGATCTTGATAATATTGTTGTATCTCCACACTTAGGTGCAAACACATTTGAATCTCAGTACAATATTGGAACACAAGCAGCGCAGCAGGCTATTGATGCTGCTAAGAACATTGCGTTTGCACATGCTATGAATTTGCCTATTGATGAGAGTAAAATACCAGCATTTGTTAAGCCATTTTTAGAAATGGGGCAAAAACTAGGATTTTTAGCTTCTCAAATAAATAAAGCGCAACTTATCTCAATAAAAGTAAGCGGAAAAGGTGATATTGCAGAATATGTAGAATCATTATCTACCTTTGTTGCTGTTGGTGCTATGAGTGAAGCTAGCGGTGATACAATTAACTATGTTAACGCTGAATTTATTGCTACTGAAAAAGGCATTAAAATAGAGACAAAAATTCAAAAAGAATCCTCAGTATATAAAAATATTATTACTGTAAAACTGACAACAACTGAGGGAACTACAACTCTTTCAGCAACTATTTTTGATGATAATGTTCAGCGTATAGTTGCCATAGATGGTTTCGATATAGAAGTTGCACTAAAAGGAAATATGATACTATTTAAAAACAACGATATTCCTGGCGTAATTGGTAGTATTGGCACAACTTTAGCGAAAAGTAATGTAAACATAGCAGATTTTTCACTAGCTAGAAATGATCAGTCACAAGCACTTTCTGTTATCTTGGTTGACAATGAAGTTAGTTCTTCCGTTTTAACTGAACTCTCGAAACTTGATGCCTGTTTAGGTGTTAACTACGCACATCTTTAATCTAAAATTTTCTTCTTTATAACCTCAAAATTTTGAGGTTATAAAACTTCCAAAACTTTTATTATATAGCCTTAGTACTATCCATCAAAATTGGTATGAATATTAGCGAGATAATCACAGCCGCAACTGTTCCGGAGATAAGAGCAACACCAAGTCCTCCGAAAACGGGGTCACTTGTAAGAAGTGCTGAGCCAAGGATGATTGCGACTGCCGTTAACATAATTGGCTTTGCTCTTGTAGCACTGGCGTGTGCTATGGCTCTTCGTTTTTGGATTCCTTTATTTTTTATAAGACTTTTTGCAAAATCAACCATTAACAAAGAGTTTCTTGAGCTAATTCCCATTAAAGATATAAATCCGATCAGGGATGTTGCTGTGAGGAAGAAGGTATCTGTAGTAAGCATATCAGCGACCCAGTGACCAACAATTACCCCTATAATAGATAAAAAACTACCACCTAAGATAATGCTACTTATGGCAAAAGATTGATAGTAAATAACAAATACTATAAAAATGAGAAATAATGCAGCCAAAAATGCAGTACCCAAATCTCTAAAAGTGTCAAGAGTGACTTTCATCTCTCCATCCCATCGTACCAAATAGTTCTCACCCGTATACCTATCTTTGAGTTGAAGGTCAAACATGTATGTACTTAAACCGGATTGTTGTGTGACTTCATAATTATCACTAAAATAATCTATCATTGTATCTCTTGCTGCAAGCAATGGGTATACTTGACTTACCATGTTAGTTTCAGCTGTAACATTTACCATGTTTTTTAAATCTTTATGATAAATCATAGGGTCTGATTTTGTTTTTTTTATGCTTACAACTTCTGTTAAAGGAATCATCATCCCTTGTTGATTCATAAGCTTGAGAGAACTCAGTTTTATTTTCAAATTTTGTAAAGTGTTTTCATCTAAAGTTTGAGAGCCCTCACTGAGTTGGACATAAATAGGTATTTGATTGTTTGAAGATATTGTACTTTTAGCAGCAACATCAACCCCGTTAAACGCCAAGTATAGTATATTATTTATTTGAGATACATCTAGTCCGCTTCTTGTTATTTTTTCAGTGTTAAGTTTTAACTGGTACTCTTCATAACTATGATCAGCCATGATATTTATGTCGACTAATCCATCCGTTGTATCAAGTATGGTCGCGACCTCTTTTGATAAATCAATTAATTTTTTATTATTATTGCCGTAGAGTTCTACAACGATTGATGCAAGCATAGGTGGACCTGCAGGCATTTCTATCATGCGAATCGTAGTCGCCTTTGTAATTGGCTCACAACTTTCTTGTATAATAGGTCTTAATCTATGTACCATGTTGAATGATGTTTCATCCCTTTCATGCTGGTTTGTTAGATTAACTACTATTTCAGCATATTGCTCACCATTTTTTAGCGCGCTTCCTTTTACCAGTCCAGCATAATCCAGCGGTGAGCCCTCTCCAAAATATGACTCAATGTCAGTTATTTCTTTCTCTTTTTTTATTATTGACGTAACGCACTTTGTCACCGCTTTGGTCTCTTCTATGGAAGTTCCTATGAGTGTGTCTATATAAATATTAAAAGTATTTGCACTTTTACTGGGAAGCATTCTTACTAAAACATCTTTGCTCGGTATCATCATTATGGAGCCAACAAATGACAATGCAACCAATAAAATTACAATAAATTTTTTAAAACGATTTTCTAAAATGCTAAATACAAAGTTTTCAAATTTATTATTTTGTTCCTGATTAATCATTCTTAATCTTCCCCTTTATTATGCGCATGATTAGTATCCGCTTTTTTTAACAGTTTTTTACTTAAAAATGGAACAAAAATATAAGCAACAAAAAGTGAAGCAATCAGAGCAACAGGGACGTTTAATGGAATTGGTTTCATGAAACTACCCATCATGCCTCCAACAAATATCATAGGAACCATCGTTAAAACTATGGCTAAAGTGGCAACGTTGGTTGGTCCACCGGTTTCATCTGTAGCTTTTATAAGTAATGCATCCATTGACAAGTGTTCACTTTCTTCTTCATGTAAATGTCTATGTATATTTTCAATCACAATAATACCGGCATCAACCAATAAACCAAGAGATAATAAAAATGCAAAAAGTGTAATTCTATTAATTGTTTGATTACTAATATAGGCAATAAATAATGTAATTGCCAGAATTGCTGGAATAGTAAAGGTAACTATTAAAGATTCCCTCCAGCCGAGAAATACTATTAACATTATAAAAATAATAGCAATTGTTATAATGATATGATGTACAAGTTCATCTACGGCAACATCAGCTCTTACTCCATAATCTCTTGAAATTTTATAGGCAATGCCAAGTTTTTCTAACTCTTGTTCTTTCTCTTGCAGATATTGTTTTATCTCGTCTGATACATGTACTGCGTTTGTACCGGCAAGTTTAGAGATTTCTAAAGTTATTTGATCATGTTCAGTGCCATCTTTTAGTATTATTTGAGCACTTTGTTTTTTCTGAGTTTCTATTCCATCTGTTATAGTGGCAATGTCCTTAAGATAAATTGGACTTTTCATGTACTGTGCTACTATAATATTTTGTACATCTTTTATTGATTCTAAGGCACTTTGTATACTCATGATAACCAGTTCATTATCTTTTGTTCTTGCATTTACATTTGGTGTTCGTACGGCGATAGACTGTATCCCTTCAACAACTTGCCCTAAAGACAAATGATAACCGGCTAATTTATTGATATCTATATCAACATTATATTGCTCTTTGCGTTCACCTTTGAGAGTAGTTTTTGAGACGTTTGTTATAGCATTTACATTCAATTGAGTGTTTTCAATATAGGATACAAATTGTTGATAAGGTATATTGCTATTTTTTTGGTAAAAAACAAGATCAACGATGGGGATACTATTATCTATATCAAATGGTTTTATGATAGGTTGCATTACATTTTTGGGCATCTCATCCATATTTTGCATTATTTTATCGTAGAGTTTTAAGTTTGATATTTCTCTGTTTTCACCTATATAATATACTAGGTTTACAAGAGCCATATTTGGCATGCTCATAGAGTAAATATGTTCAACTCCACTTATTTCTCTTAGTTTTTTTTCCAAAGGTTCAGTTATTATTTTTGTAATTTCTTGCGGTGTCAGCCCTGGTGCAGGAATTATTATACTCCCTGCACTTATGTCGATTCGTGGATTTTCTTCTCTTGGCATCATTTTAAGTGCTATCATTCCAAGTGCTAAAATGAAAATTGCTAAAACAAGGGTTAAAGGATTATGTAAAAATTTTTTGGCTAATTTACCGGCACTGTTATTTACTTTAATTTGTTCTAAATCTTCATCTTTCATATTAATTTACCCCTATGTCAACAGTTGCATACATCCCGGGATAAACTGACACATTTGAATGTTTAAATGATATTTTAATTTTAAAGGTATGTGTCATTGGATTTGAACTCGGTATTATCGCCGTTACTTCACCTATTGTTTTTAGATGTAAGGATGGTATATGCACAACAACTTTAGTTCCATATTTTATAAAATTAAGATTACTCTCTGCTATCTCTGCTTGGATTTTAAGTTTACTTAAATCTGATAAAACAATAGCTGGCATTCCAGGTATTGCCATCTCTCCGACTTTTATATTTTTACTCACTATAACACCATTATTTGGTGCCCTCACATTCAAATATTGGTATTGATTTTGAATTTCTAGAAGTCTAGCCTCGGCTTGTTGAACTTGTTTTTTTGCAATCTCCACCATATCCATGAGATTTTTAGCAGCCAATTCAAGGTTTTCAACATCAAATGCTGAAACCATGTCTTTTTTTAGAAGTCTTTTATTTCGATCAAGATTAAGTTTTACGTTTATATATTGATTTTGGTACATTTGCAGACTAAGTTTTGCTTGTGATATTCCAAGTTGAACTTGGGTCAGTGCGGAATCAATCTCTCTTGAATCTATGGAATATAAAAGTTGGCCTTGTTTTACATAATCACCTTCTGAAACTTGAACATCTGTAATAAAGCCCATGAAACGGCTTGTAATCATTTTTTCATTATCAGATATTACGTTGCCTGAAAGAGTCAGGTTTTCTGCCAAAAGTGAAATCGAGAGGCTGAGTAATACGAATAGTAGTTTAATAAAACCATTGAATGGTTTGATTAGAATGTGATTGCTTGTCATTGTTCTTCTCCATTTGCTAATTTTTCTAGTGCGAAAATTCTTTCATTTCTTTGGTTACGGGCCTTTTGAATAAGTAATATTTTCTCTATTTGTTGGGATTGTTTGATGATTACATCATTCATAGAAGAAAGCTTTTCCTTATACCTAGCCTCATAATTCTTATATATTTCATTTGCTAATTCAAACTCTTTTTGTAAGGATTCTATATCTTCGTCTGATGTTGCTATTTGGGTTCTTAGCTGAGCTATTTTCAGTGCGATACCTTCTCTTGCCAATTTAGCCTGTAGAGAAGTTTTGAGTTCTTGAATACGGGACTTTTCTATGTTAGCATTATCTATACCGCCATTAAAAATATTCCAAGACAATCTGGCTCCTACCGTGTATGCTTTGTGATTAGAAGCAGAGCCTAAAAAAGTATTGTCTGCTGTTGAGAATTCGCCAAAAGCTCCTACTGTAGGATAGTATGACGATTCTGCAACGTTTGTCATGCTTTTTTGAATATCCAGCCCTGTGGATACTTTTCTTATATCTAAATTGTTTTTTAAGATATTTTCATCACTATAGTTTGGCATCACTACATCTATTGCAGGAGTGGAAATATTTGTCACTTTTTGATTGAGTAAAAAACTAATGTATTGATATAGTAACTTTTCATTTAAGTCAACTTGCCTTAATAAGCTTTGCAAATTTCTTTTTTTTGCTTGAATTTCCAGTAAATCAACTTTCTTTGCATAACCAACTTCTATCATCTGCTTAGTCGTACTTTCTAACGTTTCTATATTTTTATAAATTGTAGATAAATTTTTTGATGATTCACGAAGTAGAGCCATATCATAGAAGCTTTTTTTAACTTGATAAATTTTTTCATTTACGACTTGTTTTTTTTCTAATGACTTGATTCTAGTAATAGATTTCATGACATCTTCATAGCTGCTGATTTTAAAGCCTGTGAAAAGTGGAACTTTGAATGTTAGTTTACTTTGAAAGAAATTTCTATCATCTGGATAGTTTAAATCCTTTGGCCTGACATTTAGTATATTTGGATTTGTATTATCAAATTCCGAAAATCCAAAATCTCCAAAGGTAGCTTCTCTTGAGGTGAGTTTAAATCCAAAAATATTGCCAGCATCATTTGAGCGTGATACATCTTGGATAAAAGCTAACTTGCCCCAGTGATTTCCAGAAGTTACATCGGCATCTTTTTTAGATATACTAACATCCATTGAAGCAACTTGTATTTCTAAATTATCGGATTTTAAAATATTGATTGCATTATCAAGGGACAATGATTCCTCTATCCCTTCTGCGGAATTTAGCAATACAGTAGTGAGTAGTAATGCATAAGCTATCTTTTTCATCATATCTCCTGCTAAATTAATAATCAATAGTAATGTTTATTATACATAAATTTCTTACATTTATTTATTAAAAGTCACTGAGTAGCTTATTATAAAGGGAAGCACTAAGTCAAGTTTATTCTATTGTTAGGATTCACTTGCGACTAGTTTATACCCTACGCCTTGAACTGTTTTTATGAAAGATTTATCTGTTTTTTGTCGTAGTCTAAAGAGAAGATTTTTTAAGCCTGCTTCAGTTATCTGCTTTTGTTCCCATACATGCTCCTGAATCATATCTACTGTTACTAGTTTATCTTTGTGTTTAAGCATCAGTTCTATAAAAAGTATCTCTTTTTTTGTTAGATTAATATTGATACTATTCATGTACAATATTTTTTCTTTAAAACTATACATAATATTTTTTCTTATAAACACTTTATCTATTGATTTAAATTTTAATGATAATTTATTGAGTAGCAATGTAAAATTTTCATAGCGCAAAGGCTTTAATTCATATGATGTAATATTTAGTGGTATTGCTTTAAATAAGAAATTTTCATCTTTATATGCAGTTAAAACAACAATAGGAATAGAAACATTCACATCTCTTATATCTTTAATAAAATCAAGACCGTTCCCATCTTCTACGTTTATGTCAGAAATAATAACATCAATATGGTTGTTTTTATATAATTTTAGGCTTTTTTTTATTGAGGTAGCATGAAAAATCTTATGAAAATACATCGTTAGCAATTCTATGATATTTTTCGCAAACTCATTATTGTCTTCTAAAAGCAATATATTTAGTGGCTTTAGATTATCCATGTAATAAACTCAATCGTAAACATTGCACCATCTTTTTCATTTGACACTCTAATTAACCCATTGTTTTTTTCAACTATATTTTTCGCTAAATACAATCCGACTCCCCTATTTTTATGTGTGCTGACAAATGGTAGGAATATGCTGTCTAATAGTTCGTTATCTATACCACCCCCATTATCTTGAATTGATATTCTTTGATCATAAATTGTTATATTTATCTCTGGATTTTTTTTATTTCTTGCTTGAAATATATCTTGTGCATTGTTTAAAATGGAAAAAAGTACCTGTGTAAATTCATTCATATTTCCAAAGGTCTCTTTTTCTTCTTCAGATGTAACATATATTTTAATATTATTAAAATAAAATGTTGCCTCAATTATAGATAAAACATCCATGACACATTCTGATATAAAAAAGAGTTTGTCTTCATAAGATGGTTTGTAGAAATTTTGAAATGTGTCTACAGTTTCTGACATGTACATAATTAAATCTTCAGATTTAATTAAAGATCTTAGCTGCTCTTCTATATTTGGAGTTTCACCATTTTGTA
>Ga0316206_1001361_pt1 | contig 22210 bp, 18 predicted proteins | sample 6monthpyrite_MG_FD_204942 | JGI IMG/M metagenome (GOLD analysis project Ga0316206, IMG submission 204942) | Microbial mat bacterial communities from mineral coupon in-situ incubated in ocean water Damariscotta River, Maine, United States -... | ecosystem: Environmental > Aquatic > Marine >... | reverse complement strand
CTCAAACTGCCACTGCATATTGACAGGCATCAGACGCATTGAACGTCTCTCCTGCTTCATACCGGCTTTTTCCAGAGCATCTGCAAAGTCTGCAAATTCACTGGCGACTTTTTGTTCCAGCTCCGCAACAATATCAACAGCCATCGTCGCACCACGCCCCCACATGGCTGCCGTTATATGGATTTCTTTATCCAGTATTCTTTGTTCAATCAGTTTATCTATCGCTTCTACAAAACAAGCATGACTGTCAGCCAGCATAAAAACATCACCAGCTAACGGGCTATTAAAGCTGCTATCGACTAGCCTTCTGGATACTATCTGATTAAAAATCCATGAGCGCATGGCTGAAAAATAGATTCCACGCTTATGTGGTTTCATGCGGCGCAACTTGTTATTACTGATTAAGTCGGTCGCCCTCTTCAAGTTATTCATCTGATGGCCGAAACGCTGAAGGCCAAAATAATTAGGAACACCATTTGCAAAAATTGAACTCAGTCTTTCATCCCACTCAGACTCACTGCCTTTCAGATTTCTCAGCCGTATCTCAAACTTGTTAGCAGATAATGCGCCTCTTTTGAGTTTACGAGAGTGTCTGCTGACTTCATTGATAACAAATTCTTCATGCTTACATTTTTGCCAGTCAGGCTCTTCTTTACCAGGCAAATGCACACTGAACCACTGTGTAGTTAGTGCATTGCGATCCTTTAAACCGGCGTAACTGACAGCACCACTTTTCACATGACAAAATTTAGCCAGCAGAGTGGCTACGTAATCTGTATTACTGCCTTTTTTTGTTATATTAAGCCAGCAGTGCTCGCCTTCTCCACTCAGAATAACCGGCATGACTTCATCAACAATAAAGTCTTCCTCCTGTGTTTTCAGGTCTGCGCTAAGATCTAAAACGGAGTTAAGGTATGCTAGTTCTTCGTAGTGGTACATTAGTCAGCTATAAATACACTAATAATCAAAACAGGATATTAACAATGCAATGCCGTGCAATAAAACCTTTTTTACTTCTCTGTTTCATTTTATTAATTTCCTGTAGCGAACAAAGCCAGCAATTTTCACCACTATCAGACAATGCCACTATTCTGGCTTTTGGTGACAGCCTCACGTTTGGAAAAGGCGCAAGCCGTTCACAAAGCTATCCCTCTGTATTGCAATCGTTAAGTCATTTACGTGTTATTAATGCCGGAATTTCTGGCGAAGTAAGTGCAGACGGGCTTAAACGCCTACCTGCTTTATTAAGTAAGCACCTGCCAGAATTAGTTATTATCTGCCACGGAGGTAATGATATTTTAAGACGCCACAACACTCAGCAAACGAAAGCTAATATTATAAAAATGATTGCGCTTGCGAAATCACATAATGCGCAAGTTATGCTACTGGCGGTACCAAGACCAAGCCTGCTACTTACTCCAGCCGAGTTTTACGCTGAAATTGCAGAAACGACTAAAACCATATTTGATCAGGAAACAATGCCCGGCGTATTGGCAGATCGGCGCTTAAAATCCGATTCTATCCACCCAAACTCGGCAGGTTATGCCGCCATTGCTGAACACATCTTTAGAAAATTAAAAGAGCGAGGTGCTTTAAAATCAGACACTTGACTGACTTTACTAAATCGAGGTCAATCTCAAACATTTGACTTTCTGGCATTTTTTGACGGAGCGTCATATTATTCATGCATGGAAATTTCAGCCCCCTCTCGCAAAGAACGCGAATACATGGAACGTGAGCAGCTTATTCTTGATACTGCTCGAGAACTGCTGGCCACCGATGGCTATCAGGTGTTCTCCATGGAGCGCATCGCCAGCGAGATAGAATACTCAAAAGGCACTATCTACAACCACTTCAAATCCAAAGAAGACATTCTCTCCGCTCTGTGTTGCGACAGCCTCGAATCTTTATCATCATTATTTGAACGGGCAAAAAACTACGAAGCCAGCAGCCGTGACAAAATATCAGCACTTATTCTAGCTTACGCACTTCACGCCAAACTTCGCCCTGTTGATGTTCAAAATATGCAGAGCATAAAAAGTCAGGTTGTGCGCGAAAAAGTGTCCGCGCCACTGGCTGAAAAAGTATACGTTGCTGAACAGCGTGTTATCGAACCAGCAAAAGAAATCGTTATGTATGCGATTAACCAGGGTGACCTAATCGTCGATAGTGAAGAAACTGCCGGCGAAATGATTACCGGAATGTGGTCATTAGGTTATGGCACATTCCTTCTGAGTCAAACACTGATCGATTTTGACAACCTTGGTCTCGCACTGCCAGAAAAACAGTTCCTCAACAATGCCCAAAGATTACTAGATGGTTACCACTGGAAACCATTAAGCAATAACACCAATCTCGATGAATACTATTTAAAAATAGGGAAAGAAGTTTTCCCGGAAGAATTTAAAACCATAGAAACTATGTAGGCCTAAAATGATAAGCAAATATGCAGAAAGGATTGTGCGTTGGAGATACCTGGTTTTATTTTTAACAGTTGTCACCGTCTTATTACTCGGCAAAGGAGGCGAAAACTTAGCCTTCAGTAATGATTACCGAATTTTCTTCGGAAAAGATAACCCCCAGCTGCAGGCTTTTGAAAATCTGCAAAATACCTATACAAAAAATGACAACGTCATGTTTGTTGTCTCACCAAAATCTGGCGACGTTTTTCAGCCGACAGTCCTGAAAGCCCTGCAGGAAATCACCGAAGAAGCCTGGCAGACGCCCTACTCAATTCGTGTCGATTCGATTACCAATTTTCAGAACACCGAATCTGAAGAAGATGACCTGATTGTTGAAGATCTCGTTCTTGAACTCGATGAATACACAGCCAAAGATCTGGAGCATCGTAAGCAGGTTGCATTAAACGAACCGCAGTTACTTAACCGTATTATCTCCAAAGATGCCTTACATACTGGTGTGAATGTCGTTATCCAGTTTCCAGGCAAAGATCTCAATAAAGAAACACCTGAAGTGGTGGCTTTCGCCAGAGACTTAAAAGACAAAATACTGAAAAAGTATCCGGAGATTGAAGTCCGTTTAATCGGTATGGTGATGATGAACAACGCGTTTGCAGAAGCCAGCATGAAAGATATGCAGACACTGGTTCCATTAAGCTTTTTGATGATCGCCTTAACACTAATACTATTAACCCGAAGCATTTCTGCAACTATCATTACGATATTCGTTATTATGTTCAGTATTATGGCTGCCATGGGCACAGCAGGCTGGTTAGGTATTAAGCTGACACCACCCTCTGCTTCTGCACCCACTATTATTCTGACACTCGCCGTCGCCGACGCGATTCACCTGATCGTGACTCTGTTCCATGAAATGAACCGGGGCATGGATAAAAATAAAGCTCTGATTGAAAGCGTGCGTATTAATTTCATGCCGATATTTTTAACCAGCCTGACCACCGCGCTGGGTTTTCTGACCATGAACTTCAGTGACTCACCTCCATTCCACGATCTTGGAAATATTGCAGCCATGGGTGTCGGTTATGCATTTATTTTATCAATTACATTTCTACCCGCCGCCATTAGTATTTTCCCGTTACACAATAAGAAAGTAATCGTCGGTTCAAAAACCATGGATAAGCTGGGACGGTTTGTGGTTCGGAAATACCGGCCTTTGTTCTGGATCACAGGACTGGTTACTGTCGTGCTTATTTCATTCCTTCCGCAAAACGAACTAAATGATGTATTCGTTGAATATTTTGATGAAACCGTTGAGTTCAGAACTGACACAGACTTTGCAGCCGATAATTTAACCGGCACTTATTTTATTGATTACTCAATTCCTGCAGGCGAAAAAAGCAGCATTTCAGAACCTGCTTTTTTAAAGCAAGTCGACAACTTTGTTAACTGGTACAAAACTCAGCCCGGCGTTTTACACGTTAACACCATTACAGACACATTCCGCCGCCTGAACAAGAACATGCACGGAGACAATCAGGAATATTACACACTTCCTGAAGAGCGTGACCTTGCGGCGCAATATTTATTGCTGTACGAAATGTCATTACCGTATGGACTGGATTTAAACAATCAGATCAATGTGCAAAAAACAGCTACCCGAGTCAGTATCACTTTTGACAACCTCTCCAGTAATGAGATATTGGCCGTGGAAGACAAAGCCAATGACTGGATGAAGAAAAACACGCCTGATCTTGTCACCGATGGTGCCAGCCCGACCGTGATGTTTGCTCACATTGGCAAACGAAATATTCAGAGCATGCTAACCGGCACAACAGTAGCATTAATCCTGATTTCACTTATTTTGATTGTTGCATTGAGATCGTTTAAATACGGTTTGATCAGCTTCCTGCCAAACCTGTTACCGGCTGCAGCGGCGTTTGGTTTATGGGGTTTAATGGTTGGTGAGGTTGGACTAAGTCTATCCGTGGTTACCGCAATGACACTTGGCATTGTTGTTGATGACACCATTCATTTCCTGAGTAAATACTTAAGAGCCAGACGTGAGAAAAACCTGTCTGCCAAAGATGCTGTTGAATATGCCTTCAGCAATGTCGGCGTTGCACTATGGGTAACCTCTGCTGTATTAGTTGCCGGCTTTATGATTCTTTCATTATCATCATTTGAGCTAAACTCAGGCATGGGACTAATGACGAGTATTGTAATTTCACTGGCACTGGTTATATGTTTTCTATTATTACCTCCGGTTCTTATTAAAACAGAGGAAGCTAAATCATGAACAAGTTTTTCACATCGATTGTTATTACTGCTGCCATTAGTCTGGTTAATACCGCTTTTGCAGAAACCAATGAAGACAAAGGCCTGAGAATTGCCAATGAAATGGATAAACAGGACAGTGGCTTTGTCGACTCAGTAGCAAAACTCACGATGGAACTCAAAAACAAACAAGGCGACACCAGTTTAAGAGAAATACGATTAAAAACATTAGAAGTAACCGGCGATGGCGATAAAAGCCTCTCTATCTTTGACACACCGAAAGATGTAAAAGGAACTGCCTTCCTGACTTTTTCACATTCTAAAAAGCCAGATGAACAATGGTTATACCTGCCATCATTAAAACGCGTTAAAAAAATATCTTCACGCAACAAATCAGGTCCGTTTATGGGCAGTGAGTTTGCCTTTGAAGACATGGCATCTCAGGAAGTTGATAAATATACCTATAAATACATTAAAGATGAAACAGCTAATAATATTGACTGTTATGTCATTGAAAGAATCCCAGCTTATAAAAACTCCGGTTATAAGCGACTGATGAGCTGGGTCAACAAAAAAGACCTGCGACCAGAAAAAATCGTTTTTTATGACCGCAAAGATTCTAAATTAAAAACACTAACCTTTAGTGATTACAAACAGTACCTGAATCAATACTGGCGTGCCGATAAAATGTTTATGGAAAACCATCAAACAGGAAAGAGTACAACTTTAAGCTGGAAAACATATCAATTTAAAACCGGCCTGAAATCTAAAGATTTCACACGTAACAGTCTGAAACGCGCCAGATAATGAACTTATATTTTCGCCTGTTATATTTGTTGCTGAAAAGCTGGCGATCGACTAGATTACAGCCGCTTGATACATCCATAATTAATATGCGTGTATGGATAAATGATCTGGACCTTAACCGCCACATGAATAACGGTCGTTTCTTAACCATCATGGATCTGGGCAGAATGGACCTGTTAAAACGAACTGGCACTCTGAAAATGGCAGTAGCCAACAGATGGATGCCTATTGTTGGTACGGCATCGATGGAATTTTTACGTCCATTAAAGTTTGCCCAACAATATGAACTGCATAGCCGCATCAGTTCATGGGATGACAAATGGTTTTACCTTGAGCAAATTTTCTATAGCCGTGACAAGATTATCGCAGTAGGTAAAATAAAAGGCTTGCTTCGGGGGAAATCAGGAAATGTTTCACCAGATCATATTATGCAACAACTCAGCCCAGGCATTACCAGCCCTACAGAAGCTCAAGAAAACAATCATGATTCTAAAATTTCGTAACCCATTACAAGCCCTCATCTTGTTCTCAATATGTAGCTCTACTATCGCAGCTACTGAGTTTTCTGGACTAGTAAACTTTGATGTCCAATATTTTAATTCTGAGCCATTGTTTCAGGAACAACATGATAGTTATCTATCTGTCAGTGCAGAACCAGAAATCCATCACAGCTGGAACGATGAGAACTCCTCAATATTGTTTAAACCATTTATTCGTATTGATCAGTACGATGAAAACAAATCACATAACGACATACGGGAACTCTATTGGCAAGCAGTCACTGATGACTATGAATTACGAATCGGCCTTAGTAAAGTATTTTGGGGCGCCACTGAATCTCAGCACCTGGTAGATATCATTAATCAAACTGACTTAGTTGAAAACTTTGATGGTGAAGACAAACTAGGTCAGCCGATGATTAAACTCAGTTTTGAAAAAGACTGGGGCAATGTTGATTTATTCATCCTTCCCTATTTCAGAGAACGTACCTTCCCTGGTGAAGAAGGTCGACTGCGAGCAGGACTACTTATAGACGACAGCCTTACACAATATGAATCCAGTGATGAAGAAAATAATATCGATGTGGCAATACGTTTTTTCAAAACCATTGGTGACTGGGATCTTGGGCTAAGCTATTTCAATGGTACATCGCGTGACCCGGTACTCACTCCTGCTTTCAATGCACAAAGCCAACTAGTTCTCGCACCTTTCTATGAACAGATACAGCAAATTGGGCTTGATTTAACAGGCACAGTTGAAGACTGGATATGGAAACTGGAAATAATCCAGAGAAATTCAGATCGTGAAAACTATGCGGCACTGACTACAGGATATGAATACACTTTTTACGGCGTAAACGAATCAGCAATCGACATCGGCATTGTAAATGAATATTTATATGATGATCGTGCCAACGAAGCCACCACACCTTTTCAGAATGATATATTACTAGCGCTACGCTTTAACTTTAATAACGAACAATCAACTGAAGCTTTAATCGGCTTCATTATTGATGCAGATAAACAATCACAGATATTTTCAATTGAAGCTAATCAGCGAGTCAGTGATGACATAAAAATCGAACTGGAAGTCCGATTATTTAATAACATTGACTCAAACGACCTGGTTTATAGTTTTAGAGATGATGATAATATTAAACTAAGTTTATCTTATTACTTCTAAAATCCATATAATTAAAAATAGTTACGGTAAATTTAACATCAGCAAAAAACCAAGAGCTAGAACGATTTTATTTTATATAGCGTGCGAGTAATTTAGTAAAATCAACAATATTAATTGGTTTAGTAATATAATCGTCGAAACCTGCTTTTAAACCATCTTTAATATCATGTTCAGTGGCATTTGCACTTATGGCTATGACGGGAATATCTGCCATTTTTGAATTACTTCGAATTTTCTTCAGGATATCAAAACCATCTATATTCCCAGGTAATTGAATATCTAGCAAAATGAGATCAAAATCATTTTCAGAAGACAGGATTTCGAGTGCCAGAGAACCATTTTGAGCATCGATAATATTAGCATTTCCTTGTTGTTCTAAGACGCGAGTAACTAAACGAAGATTTGCAGGATTGTCTTCTACATAAAAAACATTATACTTTGCGCCAGATTTTATGTTTTTAGCTTCTTCTTGCGTCGGCGTTTGACGTGCCTTTTCTTTGGATCCAAGATTCATTTCTATCCAGAATATTGAACCTTTATCTTTTATACTCGTAAACCCAATCTTACCACCCATGAGTTCTATCATTTTTTTAGCAAGGCTTAAACCAATACCCGTTCCTTCTATATCTGTTGAATATGCTGATAACCGATCAAAGGGCTCAAATACACGAGCTTGATATTCATCTGCTATTCCAATCCCGTTATCTTCGATTGATAATTTAATGATTTCTTCACTAATATTATACGTAAGATCAACCTGACCATTTTCTTTATTATATTTAATTGCATTAGCAAGCAGATTAATGATGATTTGTTTGATTCGAATACGATCAGCAATAATGTATATTGATTCACTTACATTAGGGTAAGTTATTTTAACATGTGATTTTTCTGCCAGAGACTTAACCAGTGTCACACATTGACCGACTATTTCAGTTAATTCTATACTTTCTAACTTTAATTGTAACTTACCAGATTCAACCTGAGATAAATCAAGAACTTCATTTATAAGATCCAACAAATGGTATCCAGCCAAGAGAATTTCTCCGATTGACTCAAGATTATCTTTTGATAAATTATTGTTTTTATTTAGTTCAAGCACTTGAGAGAAACCAAGAATAGCATTCATTGGCGTTCGTAACTCATGACTCATCCGGGAAAGAAACTTTGATTTACTTGCATTGGCGCTCTGAGCCTCGTCTCGAGCAATGGTAAGTTCCTTTGTACGTTGTGATACTTCATGTTCCAGCCGACGATTCCAAAAGATAAAAAATATCACCAGGGCTATCGTTACGACAATGATTTGATAGACAAGAGTATAATCAGTTCTTTCTACGTACCTGCTCCTAATCCAGTTATCAAAAATAACCTGCTGCTGCGAATGGTTTATCTTAGCAATCGCTTTATTTAGTATAGATTGAAGCTCATGAAGGTTTTTTTGTACCCCCAGTGCAAGCTTAGTATCGAACTCAGTTTTTCCAACAATTCTGACATCATTTAATCCTAATTCAGAAATTGTATAACTACATAGTGCATGCGTACATAACAAGGCATCTGCTACGCCTGCCGATACTTTATGCAATCCATCCTGGATATTTTCAACTGTGACAAAATTAATTGCAGGATATTTTTTACGAATTTTCGAGGTGTAACCATAATCTCGAATAAGTGCAATTTTTCTATTTTTAATACGCTCGATTGATTCCACATAGTTTTCTTTACTCGACATAGCGATAACAATAGGGTTAGAAACATATGGAACGGTGAAATTAAGGTGCGACTTCAAATCAGAGTCATCTGTTTCAGAAAGAACATCAACCAGGCCTTGCTTTGCTTTTTCTGTGGATTCTGACCATGTCTGGCTGGGACTCATTATGAACTTTAGCCCGGTCAATTTTGTAATAAGATCAAGGTGTTCGGCAACAATCCCTATATATGTGCCGTCATCTTGAAAAGCTTCATAAGGCAACCAGTTTGGATCACCAGTAAATGTTACGCCAGAGTTTTTTGATAACCATTTTATTTCTTTAGCTGTTAAATCGAGTTCACGACTGGCTATTGATTTTTTTTCAAGATCATCTTTTACTTCCTCTAATACTTCATCATAAAGATGTTTTCTTGGCATTACATCCCAGAGTATCATTTTCTCAAAGTAAGCTTCTTCATTCTCTGGCAATGAGTTATTTTCTTCATTATTTAATATTTTCTTTGTTTGTTTATTTGCGGGAACCAGACCGGTAACACGAAACATTTCTTTTTGAACAACAGGGCTTATTTGAAAGTTAATATATCGGTGTGCGAGTTCTTTTTGTTTTGAACTAGAGCTAATTAGATAGCTATCAAACATTCCAACAGCCCCTTCTTTAGGAATGACCATTTTGAATTGATGGCCTTGTTTTCTCAGCCTGTAAGATGGGTCGTACCAGCTGTTTAAGATCGCCACATTTCCTTGATTAATATATTCTTCTGCCTGTTCTCCACCGCTGTAGTAGCCGTACACCTGGCTATTTAATTCAAACAATTTATTTTTAACATTGTTAAGTTGTTTTTGAGTCAGGTTATAAATATTTTTGTATCCCAGAGAAAGAGCAGTAGTCCAAATCATAGATACATCATTCCACAGCGATATTTTCCCCTGGTATTTCTTGTCCCATAAAATATTCCAGCTATCCGGTCTCGATAATGTTTTAGAGTTATATAGTAAACCAGTCGGGCCCCATGCCCAGGGTACAGCCAGAACATTATTTTCCTGCATTACCCATTTATTTATTTTTAGACTAGGAATTAAATCTTGATAGTTGGGTATTTTTCTTAGATTTAACGGGATTGTTAGCCCCATCTCTGCAAGGATATGGATACCTTCATTTGAGATAATAATAACATCGTAGTTTACGTTTGATTCCGAGGCAGTAATGATGTCATCAAGATGACTGAGTGGTGTAAACTTAATTATGACGTTGTGTTTTTCTTCAAACTCTTTATAACCAATCGTTTTATTTTTATCGATGGGGTCTGCGTATACATCCCACCCGACAATCTGTAAGGTTATTTTTGACTGACCATCTATTTGAGAGCGTTCAAGCTTATCACTTGCAACACTTACCGATGTAGAACTGAAAATAATGAGACTTATTGAAAATAAATATTTAACCAATACATCAAAGTAATTTCTAATAGATATTGTCGCTGAAAAATGCTTCATGCAGTTCCTTATATAGGCGTTAATATAATGTCTTAATTTAAGGAGGAATATACATTTATTGCTTAAATCGCATGTTTTATATACTCGGATCCAAATTCAAATCACTAAATTAATAAGGAAATCATGGTATAAAGTACTCGCCGAGTTATCAATTGGAGCAGTACAATAATACCCAGAAAAACATTGTTTTACTGGTATATACCGCTGGGCAGATAATTATGTGAATTTCTTCAATATTTGAATTTCTGCTTGATCAAGACCTGCTTTAAAGTCTTACTCGCAATACCTAGCTTATCATTTCCTAATACAGAGGTTACTAAGTTTTTCCTCATTGCTAATATTATAGCTATAGTTGAAAAGAATATAGGTAGATTCTATAAATTTGTTTCTGAGTTGAAGATGTAAATGAAAAATAATCGAAGATTATTTAGGATCAGTGAAAATAATCTCGTAACTAATAGTATTTAAGTAATCTATATGGGCGCTTCGAATAATTATAAGTGATGAATATTAAGGACTTCTGAATGACTGGTTTGGATTGCGGATTCAACCGGTCAACGCAACACACGCATTAAATTGTTCTGCCGGTGTTTCATAGTCTAACGTTTTTCTTGGGCGTTCGTTTAATCTTCTTGCCACTGCATTTAACTTTGCTTGTGAGTGTATTGATAAATCAGTACCTTTAGGGAAGTATTGTCTCAACAAACCATTTGTATTTTCATTAGACCCTCGTTGCCAAGGATGTTGTGGATCACAAAAATAGACTTTTATATCTGTTGTGAGAGTAAAGCGTTTATGTTCAGCCAGTTCTGAACCACGATCCCATGTGAGTGACTTATATAATTCACGGGGTAACTTATGAGCTTGTTTTATTAGAGCATCAACAACGGTCTTACTGTCTTTGCCATCCGCTTTAGCCAATAACACATAACGCGTACTTCGTTCTACTAACGTTGCAATCTGACTATTATTGCTACCCATTATCAAATCGCCTTCCCAATGACCTGGAACGGCGCGATCTGCAACTGAAGCAGGCCGTTCACTAATCGAGATGGCATCCTTAATTTGACCATGATCTGGTGTCTTCTGCGTGTGGTGGCGTGAACGACGCATAGCACGCGTTCGCCTTAAATGTTGCAATAGCTCTTTTTTTAAAGCACCACGGGCTTGTATATAAAGACTACGATAGATTGTTTCGTGTGACACTTGATAGTACTCATTATTCGGATAGGTTTGTTTAAGCCATCCTGCGATCTGTTCTGGCGACCATTCCAATTGAAGTTTTCTTGCAACGATACGTGCTAATGAACGGTTCTCAACCAGTTTACAGGTTTTAGGTCGATGCGCGCGATCCCACGCTAATTTATCAGCAAGATTTGCTCGATAGTGGTTCAACCCACCATTACGATTAACTTCTCGGCTTACTGTTGAAGGTGCACGGTTTAGTGAAGTAGCAATTGTTCGGATAGATTGACCCGTAACAATGCTACGGGATATTTCTTCTCGTTCAGCTAAAGACAGGTGACGAGATGAGCGATGACGAGTTGCAGGTCGTATGCCTCCAGATTCTGCAATAATACGTTCGATAGATGAATGTTGACGATCAAATAATCTGGAAATAGAACCAAGAGTTTCACCCTTTTCCCAGCGATCCCACATCAAAGACTTTTGTTCTTCTGTGTAATATATTCTTGGTCGTTGTTTCATTTTCAACATCCTCCTCTATATAGTTAGAGTTTAGATGTTGCATTGACCGGTTGAAACCACAATCAACAACAGTCATTCAGATAATTCCTTTAAGATGCTATTAGCATCCTTTCAACATTAATCGTAAATCGTGAACAGAAAATATCAATTTTTATTTTTTTCACTCACCATATAGAGCCAAACAAATCCTGCTATACCCGTAAAAATAGAAGCAGCAAGAATTCCTGTCTTGGCCATTAACAGATGTTCTGCATGACCGGCAAAACCAAGCTCAGCTACAAATATCGACATTGTAAAACCTATACCGGCTAGCAGTGATACGCCTGCAATTTGGGTAAACCGTGTATCTTTTGGCAACACCGCTACGCCAAATTTGAGTAACAACCAACTAACACCAGTGATACCAATAAATTTACCTAACACCAGTCCCAGTGTTACGCCGAGCATAACAGGATGTGACATTGTGTCGCCCAAAGCATCCAGTTTTATTGGTATGCCAGCATTGGCCAAAGCAAAGATAGGAATCACCAGATAGGCTACTGGCATGTGCCAGGCATGTTCCAGTCTTTGTAATGGTGCTTCAACACTGTGCACACCGTTTTCAAGTGTTTGAACAACGGCACGTAATTTGTCATTAGTCATAATGCTCTTACCCGGTTCATGGCTGGCATCAAACCGTTGCATGAGTTCTTTTACACTGGCGCTAAATAGTTCGGGTTTGTATCTTGGCATCGCAGGTATTGTGAATGCCGTCAGGATGCCAGCCAGCGTGGCGTGAACACCGGACAGAAGTAAGGCATACCATAAAAACATTCCAACAATGACATAAGGTAAGCTTTTACGGATACCACTAAGATTAAACATCACTAATAACGCAAGAAGTCCGGCTGCGAACATCAGTGGACCAAACGCAATTGTCTCGGTATAAAAAATAGCAATCACCATCACCGCACCGAGATCATCGACAATAGCCAGGGCTACCAAAAATGTGATCAGAGCCTTGGGTACTCGACTTGCCAGCAAAGCCAGTGCACCAATAGCAAAAGCTATATCGGTGGCCATCGGTATACCCCAGCCGTTAGATGCTCCGCCTTCCGGATTGAACGCGAGGTAAATTAAAGCAGGCACCACCATGCCGCCGATAGCAGCACCAATTGGTAATGTGGCGTTACGTAAATTAGCCAGCTCTCCCACCAATATTTCTCGCTTGAGTTCTAAACCGACGACGAAGAAAAACAAGGCCATTACGCCATCATTTATTAAATGATGCAGAGTCATTTCAAACTTCAGACTACCTATCCCTAAGCTGATTAACGTATGCATAATATGCGTGTAATCATCAGCTAATGGGCCATTAGCTAAAATCAATGCAACCACGGCCATGCTCATTAGTAATAAGCCACTGGTGGTTTGTTGATGAATGAATTCTTCAAATGGGGTTAGTATTTTATCGAAAGACTTCTCCCATGGAGAATAAAAAATACCTTTTGCTGAAGAGAGCATTTTATTTTTCTTAGACATTATTTTTTTCCTACAGTTGTCCTATTTGCATCACCCTGGTCTCCACTGAACAACCATTCTCTAGCCGTTTCAGTTATGGCTGCCACCGCTGGGTGAGTAATTTTTCGTTCTACAGAAATGGCATAGAACTGTTCTCGTACATCATTCGTTGTACCAATAACAACGACACCATATTGTTTTTCCACTTCTGCAGCAATTGGTGTTGGCGCTATAAAAATACCAGTGCCTGCCTGCCCGAAAGCTTTCATTAACGCGCTATCATCAAATTCACCGACAATACGTGGATAGATGTGATGTTTGTCTAACCATTTCAAGAGCCCGCTCTGCACTACCGTTATTTCACTAGGCAATAACATCGGCGCTCCCGTCAGACTTTGCGGGAAGTTTTCGATTAAGGGTTCTGCAATTTCAGGTATTGCAAAAAAACTAATGCCGCACTCACCCAACTGGTGATTGTAACTACGCACATTTACATTGTGAGGAATCGGTCCATCAGAAATAACCAGATCTACTTTGTGCAATGCCAGATCAGCCAGTAATGATTCGATACCGTTTTCACGACAAACAATTCGTACAGCTTCCGGTAATTTCAATGAAGGTGCCAGTAAACGATAGGCAATAGATTTAGGTACGACATCGGCCACACCCACTTTAAATACTTGTGGCCTGTCATCTGGAAGATTATGCAGCATTTGTTCGAGCTGACCACCTAATGAGAAGATTTCATCGGCATAACTTAGCGCAAGCCTTCCCGTCTCTGTTAACTCTAAATTACGCCCAACACGGTTAAACAAAGCCTCACCTAAGTTTTCTTCCAGCAAGCTGAGCTGGCCACTAATCGTTTGAGGCGTCAGATGCAGGCTTTCGCTGGCACGAGCAATACTACCTTCATTAGCTACCACCCAAAAATAGTGAAGATGTTTATAGTTGATCATAAAGACTACACTTCGTTAAATACGAGCAATACAACTATAGTAATCGTATTTCTCTTAGTTTCAAGTAAAAAATGATCATTTGAAATTGTTAAAAATCCGGTATCACCTGAATATTAGCCAATGTTCGTATAATTCGACCTATAGTGTAATTATATTCGAATTTAACTGTGTATATAAGTCGCTTAATATACACGTGCTGTCCCCGATACCGGTCTATTAAACTCTCCAAAAAGTGAATAGGCCGGTATCACTTTCACCCTATACTCACAGTTACTTAGACATGATAAACACATCAATATCAAAATCTCCTGAACACAAACCGCGGCCAATGATCGACTTACTCGTCAGTATCGTTGCTCCATCGGTAATTTTAATGAAATTTAGTGGCGCTGATGCGCTTGGCCCCAGCGGTGCTTTGATAACAGCTCTTGCCTTCCCGATAGCATGGGGACTTTTTGAGCTGGTCAAATACAAAAAATTTAACTGGATTGCACTACTCGGTTTGATCAGCGTACTCCTGACGGGAGGCATCGGCTTGCTTCAGCTTGATCCTAAATGGCTGGCAGTTAAGGAGGCTGCTATTCCAGGACTGCTCGGTTTAGCCGTACTAGTGTCCACCTTTACCCGCTATCCATTAATTAGAGTCATGCTTTATAACCCTGCCATTATGAATGTTGACGAAATAAAGAAAAAGCTCGAAGAGCTCGGTTACAGTGAGGAATTCGATAATCGCTTGTTAAAGATTACCTATTTTTTGAGTGGCACTTTTTTCTTTTCATCAATGATGAATTTCATTCTCGCAAAATGGATTGTTACCAGCCCAGCCGGCAGCGTTGCTTTTAACGAAGAACTGGCATGGATGACACTACTCAGCTATCCCGTGATTGTTATTCCTTCTATGCTGATGATGATGGGCATCTTCTATTATCTCTGGCGCACCATTCATGGCATGACCGGCCTGCCATTTGAAAGTGTGCTGGCCTCTCAACACATAAGTAAATAAAACCGATGTCAGTAATGCGTTCTCGTGTGAAGACACTGATTGAACATTCTTTTATTCAGCGTCTGGTTATTGCTTTAATCCTGATCAATGCCGTACTTTTGGGATTAGAGACATCACCTGCCGTAATGAACAAGGCAGGCACATTCATAGTCACTCTCGACAAAACAATTCTTACGCTATTTGTGGTGGAAATTGTGCTACGAATCTATGTATACCGATTAGCATTCTGGAAAGATCCCTGGAGTATATTTGATTTCTCGGTTGTTGCTATTGCACTCGTACCAGCATCAGGACCTTTCGCCGTTTTACGTGCCTTAAGGGTACTGCGAGTATTGCGCCTGCTAACCATGGTACCTTCAATGCGCCGAGTAGTTGGCGCATTGCTAGCTGCTATTCCTGGGCTTGGTTCGATTGGCTTGATGCTGCTGATTATTTATTATGTTTTCGCTGTCATTGCTACTAATCTTTTCGGCGATTCACACCCGGAATGGTTTGGCACACTGGGCAACTCGTTCTACACCCTGTTTCAGATCATGACGCTAGAGAGCTGGTCGATGGGCATTGCTCGTCCGGTTATGGACACCTTCCCTTATGCCTGGGCATTTTTTGTTCCCTTTATTCTGATAGCCACCTTCACGATGCTTAATCTATTTATCGCCATCATCGTTAATGCGATGCAAACCTACAGTGCAGCGGAACATCAGGAAACAGTAGACGCTCTTCATCAGACTCAAGATCACATTGAAACTGACCTACATGACGAAATGCAGACTTTACGCACTGAGATAAGAGAATTAAAACAGCTACTATCAAAAAACCATCTATCCAGTTGAAAATTAACGCCAGTACAATACATCGTCATATTCGATGAGTAATGTAATTATATTCGACTTTATCTTATCTTTAATCAGCCCTATCTTAGTTATTACTTTCAGTAGTTGAAGTAATGGAGATTATCGATGCAAATTAATATTCAGATAGATATTCAGGCACGTAACTTTTCACTAACGAAATCTTTACGAAGCCATATTATCCGCCGCCTACATTTCGCTTTAGGCACAAGAGATAAACATATCCAGCGAATCGTGGTTCGATTATCTGACATTAATGGCCCACGTGGCGGTAAAGATAAATGTTGTCACATTCAAGTTGTATTACCACACCTTAAAGATGTGGTGATAGAAGACATCGAAGTCGATATGTATGCCGCTATTGACCGGGCAACTGGCCGTGTTAGCTGTGCAGTCGGACGTCGGTTATCAAAACAAAGAGATAACAACCGTTCAACAGCCATGCTTGATTTTGCATTACTCAATGATGTGAATGAATCAACACTAGCAGAAAGTAATTCAATAACAGGAACAGGTGCACAATGAATACGCCAATGAACAATGTTTTAACAGACACACAAACAAGCGTACTTGCCACTAATAAGGTACTTAAAAATACCTACACACTTTTATCCATGACATTGATATTCAGTGCTGTGGTTGCAGGTATTTCGATGTCTTTAAATTTACCACACCCTGGTTTATTACTGACACTCGGTGGTTATTTTGGATTACTGTTTGCTACCACAAAATTTCGTAACAGCAGTTTAGGTATTGCTTTTGTCTTTGCGCTAACTGGCTTCATGGGTTACACGCTGGGTCCCATTCTTAATAGTTACCTGAGCATGTCAAATGGTGCCGAGACGGTGATGATGGCAATGGGTGCTACTGGTGCCATTTTCTTAGGCTTGTCCGGTTATGCATTAGTCAGCCGTAAAGACTTCAGCTTTATGGGCAGTTTCTTAATGGTCGGTATTATCGTCGCGTTTATTGCAGGACTAGCCGCTGTGTTTTTTGAAATACAGGTATTATCTTTAGCGGTTTCTTCAATGTTTGTGTTGCTGATGTCGGGTCTTATTCTTTACCAGACCAGCGATATTATTCATGGCGGTGAAACGAATTACATCATGGCAACGGTCACTTTATATGTTTCCATCTTCAATCTGTTTACCAGCTTACTGCATTTATTAGGCTTCATGAATGGTGAAGACTAAAGCAATTCAAATTAAAAAATATTTTTGGAGTATCAACTAATGTCAAAATATCAAAAGTCAGGTTTAACTGCCGAGGTAAAACAAAACGATATCATAACGCCTGCTAATAAACGTTACATGATATTATTCACCACGACAGTGGTCATGCTGAGTATTGCTATCATCATATCCAGCTTTACAATCTAATAGTCGTATTTAGTCACAACTTTATAAGTCATATAGGTGGCTGAGGAATTAATTTTATAACCTCTTCCACCTTTTTTATTATCTGCAGCTACGGGTCAGTTATTGCCTTTATATACTGACTAGTAAGATTCAATCTGGAGAAAATAAATAATTAAATACTCAATTTAAAATATGAGTTTTTCTAGTTTCCTAAGGATAACCAGACGTCGGTCCCAGAATGGCTTTTCTAAATTTTTATATCCTATTCGATCCACATTATAAGCATGGATTGCCATTACCCAAATCACTGAGACTAATTCGTAATACGGTATTGCAATGAGCTCTTCAGCTGATAACTCCCGGACAGACTGATAACCGTCTATAAAAGCATGACTTATTTTGTCTTTATCGTTGATACCATTAAGTGATGATATAAATTTTCCAATTTCGAAAGCACGATCACCGTAACCGCACTGATCAAAATCAAACAGAGTAATATCATTCCTGTTATTTATATGGAAATTTGTTGCGTTAACATCACCGATACATATTCCGTACATACCGACCTTTTTTGAAAGTGAAGCAAGAGGAACTTTTAGCCTGACACTAAGTTCTTCTAAATAATGTTGAGACTCCACATCCACATATGGCTTTATTGCGTCAATAGAGTCATCAAGTAAATATGATATATCCAGTACTTGTTTTGATAGATCAGTTTCGAATGTATCTGTTATTTGATGCACATTGGCAACAGTCCTTCCTAAAAGCTCACTTTGCTCAGCTGTAATACTATTACCAGGCGCATATCCGTCAGCATAATGAAATAATACAGAGGTTCTTTTTCCTTCCGGGCTGTCGATGATAAAACTAAGTGTGTCAACTTTAGTCGAAAGTGGTGTAGCAACCTGTACACTTCTTTCCCCAATATAAGCTAACAATTCGAGCTCGAATTGTATCTCCTGATCAGATCGCCAATCATTTCGATAAATACGTAAAATATACTTTTTATCATCACTCTCAATTAGATAATTATCATGCAACCCTAAGACATAGAATTTGCAATCAATACTTTCAGGAAAATCATACTGTTGAATAATCCTTTGGGACACTGAACTCGCTGATAGCTGAGAATATGTGTATTCTGATATTTCCATTAATATGAATACCTATCGTTTAAAGACAATTTCAAAAGTTATTATATTTATTTTTTTCCATAGACATAGTACATCGTCATGTCGTGCCAGATGCCTTTATCGGTCACTAATTTGTTGGCCTCAGCTTTAATATCAGCCGCCGCCTTCTTCAAAATATCATCTGATAACCCCGTTAGTGGATGCGGATATTGCCCAGGCGCATAGTCTTTATCATTTATCACTAATGAGTCATATCCATTTTCTACTGGGAGATAACGGCCATCCTTAACTTCATGTATTTCAATATTCTCAAATCCTGCCAGCTCAAGCATCTGCTTACATTTTTGTAGCGTGCCTGTTGCCTGATGTATTGAATAATCAATACCGTATTTTTTGAGTGCTCTTCGTCTGCCAGCTCCCCAGACAAACGAATTATCTGGCCAGGCATTGAAGCCTACGACACCACCCGGTTTTAATAACTCAATCCAGTGCCGTAAGACAGCTTGAGGATGACTCATCCAAAAAAATGCAGAACTGCAATATATTCGGTCAAAACTATTGGGTTTGAACGTAAGATTTTCTGCATCACCATATTCAAACTTTAAATTTTTAAAGCCTGAGGCCGACAGTTTTTCCTGACACTTTGCCAACATACCTTTAGATATATCGATAGCCGTTATCGCCCCTTCTGGACCAACCAAATCCGCAGTATAAAATGCAATCGTTCCTGTACCGGTTCCAATATCAAGCACCTTATGACCTTTTTCTGGAGGATCATAATCGACTGTCTGTATTGCCAGACCTCTGTGCCAGTCGCTATTATCATAGTCTTTGCTACGTTCATCATAGGAGTCGGTAATAGTTTTGTGATATGCATTTCTGTCATTCACGCCGTTATATAAAGGTTCACTTAATGACTGAATATAATGTTTAAGCGTAGCCCAGCTCGAATAGCCGTATTCACGCGCAAGAATACGCTGAGCATCATTGAGCGTGAATTTAAGATTAAATATTTCACTGTCAGATTTTTTACTAAACGAGGTATCAAACTGGCGAATTGATGGCAAACATTGCTCAGAACGTTGTTGATGAAGCGTACGCAGGTTTTTGGCTTCTTTTTTTAAAAAGTCGAGATTAGGTTTTTTTGGCAGGGATTTCATAGAAATCCTCCTTTCATTATTTCCTGTTGTCCGCGATACAGGTAGAAAGAAGGATATAAATTCGTATCTTATTGTAAGTGGGGGTAACCCCCTGCCCGCGGACCAGATGCACCTTACAGTACTGACAAGTAGTCTAGCACAAAATGATTTGGACGCAAAAAAGCGTGATAAGAACCTGAATAAGTTTAGATATTATTAACAAACATCATCTCCGCTATTACTAGCGGCCAGAATTCAGGATATCAAATTATCCAACACAAATACTCTGATATCGTCAGAAATAGATTCTGAATAGCTTTCAAAATCATTTCTGATTTTTTCTAAATCATAACTACCATTTTGTATAAGAATTGGTGTGGCTTTGTAATGTCCGGGACGATTTTCACCATCATCTACTTTTTGATGAATCAACCCCGTATCAGGCTTCCAGCTTATCGCTTTTTCATTACCTGTTTTGTCATAACATAATTGAAAAGCAAGTATGTTTTCATTTTCCTGCCAGACAATGAGATCCATATCGTGATTATTAAACCATCGACGATTCGGTTCACCTTCAATTTGTCTGACTTTTTTAATTTCAGTTAACATACGGAACTATATAAGACCCAGAATTTTCTCATTGATTGCCTGCACTTTATCTCGAACAGCGGCTGCTTCTTCAAATTCGAGATTTTTTGCATGTTCATGCATTTGCTGTTCAAGCTTTTTCATTTCCTGAGCCAGCTGTTTATCTGTCATTTGTTCATATTGCTGCATAGGTTCAGCTACGTTCCTGTCACCAACAGAGAAGGCTTTATGCTGGTAACCAGTTTCCATAACATCAGCAACCGCTTTTTTAATGCTTGTTGGTGTGATGCCATGCTCTTTATTAAATTCATCTTGTTTTGCACGACGTCGTTCAGTTTCATCAATCGCTTTCTTCATCGACTTGGTGATTTTGTCGCCATATAAAATGGCTTTTCCATGAAGATTACGTGCTGCGCGTCCGATGGTTTGTATCAATGATCGCTCTGAACGCAGGAAGCCTTCTTTATCCGCATCGAGAATTGCCACTAATGACACCTCAGGCATATCTAAACCTTCCCGTAACAAGTTAATACCAACCAGCACATCAAACACACCGAGGCGTAGATCTCTGATGATTTCTGTTCGTTCAACCGTATCGATATCTGAATGCAGGTATCGTACCTTCACGCCGTGCTCTGTCAGGTAGTCGCTTAAATCTTCTGACATGCGTTTGGTTAATGTGGTGATTAAGACTCTCTCACCTTTTTCTGCTCTGATGTTTATTTCTGAAAGTACATCATCAACCTGACTCGCTACCGGGCGCACTTCAATTTCCGGATCCAGTAAACCTGTTGGTCTTACGACCTGCTCTACTATATTGTCTGAATGTTCCATTTCATAAACAGCAGGCGTTGCTGAGACATAAATAGCCTGAGGTTTTAATCGTTCCCATTCTTCAAACCTAAGAGGCCTGTTATCCAGAGCTGATAACATTCTGAAACCATAGTTAACCAGGTTTTCTTTACGTGACCTGTCACCTTTATACATGGCACCCAGTTGTGGCACTGTGACATGACTCTCGTCTACCACTAATAAAGCATTTTCAGGCAGGTAATCATAAAGACAAGGAGGTGCTTCACCCGGCGCACGACTGGACAGATACCTCGAATAATTCTCGATACCGTTGCAATAGCCAAGCTCTCGAATCATTTCGATATCATATTGTGTGCGCTGTTCGAGACGCTGAGCTTCAACCAGTTTATCTTCATCGCGTAATTGCTTTAAACGTTCTTTTAACTCGATTTTGATTTCATCTAGTGCATTGATCAGCGTGCTACGGGGAGTCACGTAATGGGTTTTCGGATAAATAGTGAGGCGCGAGACTTTGCGAATGACTTCGCCGGTTAGCGGATCAAAAAAGCTGAGCTTTTCTATTTCATCATCAAACAGTTCAACCCGGATGGCTTCTTTATCTGACTCAGCCGGGAAAATATCAATGACCTCTCCTCGCACTCTATATGTACCACGAGCCAGTTCAAGGTCATTCCTCGTGTATTGCAGCTCGGCAAGCCGTCTTAATAATTCACGCTGGTCGATAATATCACCCTTGACCATGTGCAAGACCATGCTGAAATACAGTTCCGGATCTC
>Ga0316206_1001360_pt1 | contig 22215 bp, 18 predicted proteins | sample 6monthpyrite_MG_FD_204942 | JGI IMG/M metagenome (GOLD analysis project Ga0316206, IMG submission 204942) | Microbial mat bacterial communities from mineral coupon in-situ incubated in ocean water Damariscotta River, Maine, United States -... | ecosystem: Environmental > Aquatic > Marine >... | reverse complement strand
GGCCTTTATACTCTGATTCGCGGCCGGGAGCCGCTCCTACACTAGACCAGGGAATGTAGGAGTACACTTTCCGGCACTGTAACTGAAATGGACTTTAAAATGTAATCGGCAACAATCCGCAAAAACTATATTGGGGGTTTTATAGTAATGAATGAGTGTTTGATTTTTTAATGGCCTTTATACTCTGATTCGCGGCCGGGAGCCGCTCCTACACTAGACCAGGGAATGTAGGAGCGGCTCACGGCCGCGAAGACACCCGTATCAAATTAAAAAACACCCATATCCATAACAATGCCCATCGCCAAAAAGTACACCCCGGGTTTATAAAGACCATTAGAATACAAATCCAATGAATAATACTTTGTTGAGATCAACCCAGCTTTTTCGGCTTCAACAACCACGTAGCCAATGCTGGTAACAACACCATCGCCGCCAGCATATTGGCCAGAAAAACAAACGTTAACAGGATACCCATGTCTGCCTGAAATTTAAGCGCAGAAAATATCCAGGTACTCACTCCCATTGCCAGTGTTAAGGCAGTAAACAATACCGCATGACCGGTTGTGGTAAATGTTTTAAACAGGGCTTCCTGCATCTGCAATCCTTCTTGCAGGTATTCACGCAGACGACTGTAGATATAAATACCATAGTCCACACCGATACCTACTCCCAGTGCAACCACGGGCAAGGTAGCGACCTTGAGGCCAATATTTAAATAAACCATTAAAGCATAGGTTAAAACAGAGACCAGGGCTAATGGAATAATAATACATATGGTTCCCAGTACAGAACGAAATGCAATAATACATAAAATGATAATCGCTGCGTAAACATAAATCAGCATTGGAAACTGCGCTGCTTCGACGGCTTCATTGGTTGCGGCCATCACACCGACATTACCACTGGCTAAACGAAATTTAACTTTGGCGGCAGGAAAACCGGCCTTGTAATCTTTTACAGCGCGAACAATACCGGCTATGGTTTCTGCTTTATGATCTTTGGTGAATATGTAAACCGCCATAACCCCACAATCAGAATTTAACAGCCCTGTGCTGGTATCAAACGATTTAACTGACTGGGCAAGTACAAAATTATTACGTGATAACACATGCCATTTTAAACTACCTTCATTCCAGCCTGAATTTACGATCTTGGCCAGTTGCGGCAAGCTTATGACTGATTGCACACCGGAAGTCTGCTGCATTTTCCATGCGAAGCGATCAATCTCTGCCATGCTTTCATATTTTGTGCATGCACCCTTTCCTGCTTCGGCTATAATCGTTAGTACATCTACGCCAATCGCATACTGACTTGTGATTTTTTCTATATCACGATTATAGCGAGAGTCTTTATGTAACTCGGGGGCACCTGCGGCGAGGTCACCAATTTGTAAACTCGCCGCCTGCCATGAACCCAGTGCAAACAAAACGGCTGCAACTATAACGATAATAGTTGAACGTGGACGGGTAAATGTATTTGCGAGGTGCCTCCACCACTTGTCATAATGGCCAACTCTTGTACGTTTGAAACAGCGCACAGGCATGTATGACAGTACAACCGGCAATAACAACAGATTAGTCAGCAAAATAACCGCAATACCCACACTGGCAGCGATGGCCATTTCACGAATAATACCAATGTCTATCAACAGGATCGTCATAAAGCCAAGCGTATCACTGACTAACGCCACACTCCCGGGCACCAGTAACTGACGGAACGCGCGTCGGGCTCCTCGCATTGAATCCTGTGTTTTTTCAGACTCGACCCTGACCGAATTAACCATTTGTATGCCGTGACTGATACCAATCGCAAACACAAGAAAAGGCACCAGAATTGACATCGGGTCTATACCGTAATTCATCAGTGGCAACAAACCCAGTTGCCATATCACGGCAATAATGGAGCAGACCATGGGCATGACGGTCAGTCGCCACGAACGTGTATATATATAGATGAGTAATGCTGTCACTAATAATGTAATGACAAAAAACAGACCGACATCACTCAGACCTTCAACCACATCACCAATCAGCTTGGCAAAGCCAATGATCTGAATCTCTATGTTCTGACCCTGATACTTAGCGCGCAGCTGCTCCAGCTTATTCGCTAATTGTATATAGTCTATCTTCTTGCCAGCTGCGGCATTTGCCGAAAGCAGATTAGCACTGACAATGGCACTTTTAAAATCACTGGAAACAATTCGCCCGAGCTTGCCTGATTTGAGAATATTTCCTCTGACAATATTAAACCACTTTTCATCCGGCACGAACCCTGCGGGTATAACATTACCTCCGGCAAAACCACCTTCTACTACTTCAACGAAACGTGTATTGGGTGTAAACAGTGATGTCACTGATGACCTGTCTATACCCTGAATAAAAAATACATCATCAGTAACAGACTTTAATGTCTTGAAAAACTCCGGGGTAAAAATCGTACCTTTTTTAACTGACACTGCAATTAAAATACGATTGGCGCCACCAAACTCCTTTTGGTATTCAAAAAAAGTTTGCATGTATGCATGTTTTGCGGGCAACAGTTTTTTAAAGCCTGCATCCAGACGAACATGGGTTGCAGAATAAATCAGTAAAGCCGATGCCAGTGCAAATAAAAACAGAATCAATGGGCGCCGTGCAAAGACCCAGTTGGAGATCTCACCGCAGATTGTCTTTCCATTTTCCATTACTTAATTTTTACCACGCCTTTTTCACCAACCGCAAACACCTGTCCATTACCACACTGGGTAACGGCACTCATATGAATCCGATGTCCCTGCTTCTGATTTTGTACATTGCGCAATGCAGCATCTATCTTCAACACCTCACCACCTGCACCAACAATAATGACTGAACCGTCCTGAAGCACGGCCGCAGATTCAAGTGCAACCTGCGTACCCGTACTGATTTTCTTCCAGTGTTCCCCCATGTCATCCGTGGTAAATAAATTACCGCGCATGCCATAGATCATAAAACTACCATTCTGAAGCGTCAGATTACCAAAATAGGTTCCTTCATACGGTGACTTCAATCGCTCCCAGTTGGCGCCCTGATTCACAGACAGGTAAATAACGCCCGCTTCACCTGTAATGAGCAACTCCCCTTTCGGCATTTTTGTGATAGTGTAAAGATGAAAGTCATCCTCGCCATAAACGGGTTTCTTTTTCCATGTTTTACCGCCATCAGTTGTTATCAGATATGCCCCGTATGCCCCGACAGCAAACCCCTGCTTTTCATTTATAAACATAATATCAAACAAGGGCTGCTCAGCCTTGATATCCTGATGCACTTTTTTCCAGTGCTGACCACCATCTTTTGACTGTAAAATAAGACTGTCATGGCCTGTTATCCAGACCTGTTTTTCGTTATAGAAATAAATCGCATTCAGTGTCTCTCGTGTAGGCACACTGACCTGCTTCCACTGAGCACCACAATCTTGTGTATAAATAACCAGACCACGCTCACCCACAGCCAGCATATGATTCCCTGTGGATGCAACATCCAGCAGTAACGATGTTGTGGCATTTGTGAATACTTCTGAAAAAACATGACCTGTCGCATGGGCAGATGATGTTACAAGCATAAAAAAAGCCAGAACCAGACGTAATGATCTACGGCTGCTTCCGGCTGTTAAGACAACTTTATTAACAAACATCCTGCTGTCTGTTCCTGTGCTGATTAGCGTCTGCCTGAACGTCTCAGTGATGAAGGCGTATAATTGGATTTGCTACGTTTAATATTAAAATCATACATCTTTTCCTGGTTATTCAGGCCAAGCACCAGATAACGACCCGACTGCAAATCATAATGCACTTCAAGCGTTGTCCACAATAATTGCTGATCATAGTAATTAATCGGATGGCCTTCACCGACACGCCAGATCTGACCGCGGTTATCATACTTGTCTGTCATGATCACCTGCCAACTATCTTCATCGATATAAAAAATGCGTTTCTTATAAATATGTCGCGTACCGGGTTTAAGGTTTGCTTCCACCACCCAGACACGGTGTAATTCATATCGTGCAAGATCTGAATTAATATGCCCCGGCTTTAATACGTCTGCATACGTAACCTTGTCTGAATGTAATTTATAGCTATTATAAGGAACATACATTTCCTTTCGGCCTAACAGCTTCCATGTATAACGATTTGGAGCACCATTAAACATATCAAAATCATCACTGGTTCTGAGACCATCAGATGCGGTACCTGGATTATCATAGGAGATATTAGGTGCGCGCCGTACACGGCGCTGGCCAGGATTGTACGCCCATGCATGACGTGGCTCTTTTACCTGGTTAAAGGTTTCGAACACCAGCAGTACACCACCTGCCAGTCGCGCAGGGGCTTTTACAGACTGCTTGAAATACAATAGAATATTATTCAGGTCAGCAAGTTTGACCCCTTCCTTGACATACTGAAACAAAAATTCATCCACGAGTTTGACAAGGGTATAATTGCCGGAAGACGTGACCGCTGCCTGATTAATCCAGCGTTTTACGGCTGTACCACGATAACGAACGATATGATTCCAGATAGCCTCCAGACCATTTTCAGGAATCGGAAAAGGAATACCCACAATCGTGTTATCAACTCCATTACCATTATCAGTCAGCGTTGCTTTTGACGCGTTATTGATCGTTGCATCGTATACTCGTTTTGGCAATGATGCGCTACGTCGGGTCGGGTAAACATTGAGTTTAAAATCAGGGTATTTTTTCAGCATGGCAACATGCCCTGCACCCAGCTTGTCTTTATACTGATCAAGATTAGCCGCAGAAATAGTGAACTTGATTTCATCAGCAGCATACGGATCAGGGTGATGTTGCCCGGGTTGATAGCCTGCCGGAGCTTGTGTAATACCACCAGTCCATGCCGGAATGCTGCCATCCGCATTACCGGCTTTTATTGCGCCCAGGGGAGTCAGGTCTTTACCCAGCCTTGCGACCTGGTCTGCTGTTAACCCGGCCTGCACACATGCAGCACCTACCAACAAGCTAACTGAACTACCCAGCAATAATTGTTTTAATTTCATAACAACTTGTCCCTAGAAAGAGTATTTGACATTCATCGCAATAAAATCACGATCATGAATCAGGTTAAAGTTACCCGCGCCAAAATAATTCGTATAACTGAAATCACCTGTCCACCTATTCAGGTAGTTAAAGCCCATACCTAATGTGATTGCCTTTCGACCTTCGATAAAATTGCCACCGGGGCCAGGTGAAGTACCATTTACATCGTGTGCAAAAACAATGCGGGGTGATAATGTTGCAGCACCAAATGCAGAATCATAATTCAGTTTACTGACAATGCGATAACCCCAGGAGGTTGCATCTGCAAACCCGGTCGTTGTCGCTGGTACACCAAATGCTCCTGCCACTGCCGCAATTGCCGGTGTATAAGTACCAGGCCCTTCAAAACGCAAAGTACTCTGACTGGGCAAATTATATACATGTGTAACTCCGACCTCTCCCAGTAAAACCCAGCTATCTGCATTAAACGGATTACTGGAACCAAAAACCTTTGTGGCCGTAAATTGAAGTTGACCTACCCTATGTCGACGATAACCACTAATTTCGCCACCGAAGCCATTCGGACAGGCACCTAGCTGACTCGCCGCGTTACAGAGTGCACTTAACAGGATTTCTACATCTTCAACCTGCAGCGGCACATTGGTTCTATGGCTATACTCACCCTGCAATGCGATGCCATACTTTTGAATTTCAGTATTAAAACTGACACCATACATTTTGATATCTTCCGGGTATTCTATAAAATATCGACCACTACTGGGGGCAGCACTGGTTACTGCTCTGGCGCTGATCATTGGTAAACGACTATGGTAATTCATAAAGAAAAAGCCAAATTCAGTGTCATTCAGGTTCGGGGCAAGTACTCTTAATGCCAGACCAAATTGACCACTATCTTTAGCATCACGATCATTTGCTCTGGGAATACAGTTGACAGCAAATGCACTGGCTGTGCCACAGACTGCATCAGGCACACCACCAAAACCCAGCACAACATATTGACCACTGTCACCGGCAAAATCGTTGGTACTGAAATAGGTTCCTCTCGGGTCTATTTCGGTATGATCAAAACGAGTTAAAAATACCGCTTCCAGACTGATATTATTTGTAATTTCCTGCGATAACCATAGCATGGGTACCGGCAGCAGGCCTTCGCGCAATTCTGCACCCGGTACGCGAAAACTCGCTACATTCACCGGGTTGATGGTGTTAATTGAATTTTGAATAAAGGTACTTTCACCCCAGCTGACGACCTGGCGACCAATACGAATATCCAGTGCTTTTCCACCCGGGGTAAAGCTTGCACTCAGATAGGCATCCAGCAAGCGAGCGTCTTTGCCAACTCTTTCTTTAGCTAAACCAGTTAAACTTGACTTGTTATTGTTATATGTATCATAGAAATAACTACCACGAATAAACGCGCCATAGTTTTTATAATTCAGATCAAGGTCACTGGTAATCTTGAACGCGTTTGAGATCAGGCCCTTATTATAGTTACGGTTACCATCATCCCCGTTTACCGAGTAAGCCGTACCGCCCTGACTTCTACCAATCAACGCCGGATCACGCGAACTAATGCGCCGTGCAGCACCCCAGGACAATGTCGTGTCCAGATTACCGGTGATACCGTTGCTCTCGAATTCAAGTGCGAAAGAAGGCAGAGACGTAAACAAGGCCGCTGCAGAAACAAAACTACCCAAAATCACTTTGTTTTTCATATTTCCCTTCTTTATTGCTGCTAATGTCTAAAAACCTAAAGTTTCAGGAAAAAAATCAGATAAGATAGGTATAGATACCATGAGACCTTGCTGTAAAGCAACTTGAATATAAGAATTAGAATATTAGTTAATACTGAATAAAATGGCGCAATAATTTAATGATTAAACCTGCTTCAAACAACAATAATAATATTACGCACACCTTTCTGGAAGATTTTGCTGAAGATTTCCCTATGGCTATCATTGCATGGGATGAAACTTATACTATATATAAGTGGAACAGCACTGCAGCACAACTGTTTGCATTACCTGCAGCCAGCGCCATTGGCAAAACCCTGAATGAAGTCCTGTTTCGTCAACACCGGCCAAGTGATTTTTCTGACTTTACTAACAAGCTTCTGTCTGAAACAGCAGAACCTGTCCTGCATGAATATCAGGTTCATCCGGGTCAGCGCCTGAATACCAGTTGGCGCTTATATAAACCCGAAGATGAATCCAGATATACCATTGCCGTGATTGATAACATCACGCAAAAATTACAACTGGAACAAGAGGCAAATATAGCAAACCGCTCTCTCGCAGCATTAACAGAACATTTAAGCGATCACATTTATGCTCATGACCTGAATGGAAAGATGATCAAGGTCACTGAAACTGGCGCTGCAAGCATGGGTTATACCGTTAAAGAGTTTTTACAACTTAATATTGCCGATCTTATCGATGGCAATGGCCTTACTATCGCAAAAAGACAACTACAGGAAAAACTCAATGGCAGTACAACAGTCAGCAATTATGAGGTACAGGTGCGTCATAAGGATCAGCATTTGATCTGGATGGAAATTTCCAACAGCATAGTTTATATCGACAACAAGGCAGTGGCCGTTCAGGGTATTGCACGAGACATTGATGACCGCAAACAAATAGAACTTCAACTCAGGGAAAGTGAAAAAAAATTCCGCAATATTTTCGAAACGTCAGATGATATTTTTTATCAGCTTGATAAACAGAGCAGGATTGAACTAACTTCACCTTCTATTTATCGTCATCTTGGATATTATGCCAATGAGGTTCTTGGCAAAGAAATCAGTGACCTTTATGCAAACCCTGAACTAAGACAAGCCGTCTTTGATACGCTGATTGCCGATGGAAAAATAAATGACTTTGAAATAAATTTACGTCATAAAAATAATTCCACCATTACTTTCTCTGTATCAGCTCATGTTATTTTCGATGAATACAATCAAATGATGGGTATTGAAGGCGTTGCACGCAATATCAGCCAGCGCAAACAACATGAACAGATGCTGTTCTCTCACGAACAGCGCTTTAAACGCATTTTTGATTCCATTCAGGATGTCTATTTTCGTATTGAGAACAGCATTATTAAATTCATCAGCCCTTCCTGCCTGAAGCTACTGGGCTATACACCGGAAGAAATGATTGGGCATACATCCGACGAGTTTTATGTCCATAAGAATGTTCGCTCTGAACTGTATGATATTCTGAAATCAGAAGGCATGATTACTGATATGGAGGTCGAATATAAACATAAATATCACGACTCGGTCACCTGCTCCGTAAATGCAAACCTGATCAGGGATAACGATGGAAATATTATTGCAATAGAAGGCACCTTACGTAACATTTCATCACGTAAACAGACTGAAGATGCGTTACGAAATAGTGAAAAACAGTTCAGGCGAATTTTCGAGTCATTTCTTGATACCTACTACGAAGCCGATATGGACGGAAATGTTACAATTTTAAGTCCATCCGTTGAAACCCATTATGGCTATAAACCAGGAGAACTGATCGGAAAACCCGCTGCTACTGTGTATGCAGACCCTAAACAACGCGACAAACTGCTTGCTGAATTAAGATCAAAAGGTTTTACAAATGACTTTGAAATCTTGTTGGTAACCAAAGCAGGTGAGCTCAAACCAACATCCTGCAGTACGCGCATGATGTTTGATGAATCAGGCAACCCGGTTGGCGTACAGGGTGTATTACGAGATATCACCCAACGTAAAAAAGATGAGGCTGCGTTACGGGAAAGTGAAGCCAGCTTCCGTTCTATTTTCAACTCTATACCCGATGCGTTTCTTGAAATTAATCACTTTGACACTATCATTAATGCAAGCCCGTCGTTACATCAGTTTAATTATTCCCCAGATGCTCTCATTGGCTCAAATATCTCCAACTTATTTAATAATCAGCAAGACTGGAACAAAATACGCAAACAACTATTAAATGGCAATAAGGTTAGTGGTGTCGAATCTGTTCTTCTAATGGGTAATAATGAATTGTCACCTGTTTCTGTTACGCTCTATCAAATTAACGATACTCTCGAAAATTCTGATAACGCTATATGCATTATCCGTGATATCAGCACTCGCAAAAGTTATGAGCACCAACTGGAGCAGGCGCGCGATCAGGCACTTGAGGCCAACCGTGCCAAGAGCACCTTTCTTGCGAACATGAGTCATGAATTACGCACACCTCTCAATGCAATCATCGGTTACAGCGAAATGCTCATTGAAGATGCAGAAGAATCAGATCAGCAAGATACTGTCAACGACTTACTGAAAATCCACCATTCCGGAAAACATCTGCTAAGTCTGATCAGTGACATACTGGACCTGTCCAAGATCGAAGCTGGAAAATTTGAACTATACCCGGAAAAAATTGCTATCACGCCACTGATTGATGATATCACCGAGACCTTGTCTCCCATTGCTAGTGAAAACAGGAACACACTCACACGCAGTTGCCATCTGGATACGCTTGAAATCTATACTGACAAGATCAGACTTAAACAAATACTTTTAAACTTGCTAAGTAATGCCTGCAAATTCACTAACAACGGTAACGTAATACTGGAAATCTATAATCAATCTGAACAAGGAGCCCCATGGATTTATTTTAAAATCACTGATACCGGTATTGGCATTACTGAAGAACAACTACAACAACTGTTCAATGAATTTACCCAGGCCGACTCTTCAACGACACGAAAATATGGCGGCACAGGGTTAGGACTGGTTATCAGTCAACGCTTCTGCAGGCTTATGGGTGGTGATATTGAAGTAACGAGTGTGTATAAAGAAGGTTCTGTGTTTACGGTAAAATTACCTGTTAGACAAAACCCGGACTCGTCAGGCAATGCATCTATACTGTGAGGTATTTTGATACAACGTCATCATTAAGTGCAGACATTTCACCTTCGGCAACCTTTCTGCCTCTGTCCATGATAATAAATTCCCGACCCACCCTGCGAGCAAAAGGCAACTTTTGCTCCACAAGGATAACAGTAAGACCGTCATCCTTATTCAGGCGCGTGATAACATCACCGATCTGTTGCACGATATTTGGCTGTATGCCTTCAGTGGGTTCATCAAGAATCAGAATACCCGGGTCCAGCGTAAGCGCCCTGCCAATGGCGAGCTGTTGCTGCTGCCCTCCAGACAAGTCACCACCGCGACGATTTTTCATGTCTTTTAAAACCGGAAACAGTTCATAAATTTTATCGGGAATCGTTTTTTGTTTATCTCTTCTTGCGGCCAGGCTGATTTTAAGGTTTTCTTCAACCGTTAAAAGTGGAAAAATCTCGCGCCCCTGGGGCACATAACCCACTCCATTTCTTGCACGTGCCTCTGCTGGTTTTTTAGTTAAATCAACACCGTTATAATTGATCGCTCCAGTTCGTGATGGCAACAGGCCCATGATTGTTTTCAACATGGTTGTTTTGCCAACACCATTGCGCCCCATCAGGCATACACAGCTCCCTTCATTTATCTCAAGATCAATATCCCACAAGATATGACTTTCACCATAAAACTGATTCAGACCACTGACTGATAACATAGGTTAACTTCCTAAATACACTTCAATAACTTCGGGGTCATTCTGCACCTGGTCCATGGTGCCTTCTGCCAATACACTGCCTTCATGTAACACAGTCACCGTACTGGCAATATTTCTGACAAAGTCCATATCATGCTCAACCACGACAACCGAGTGTTTACCTGCAAGACTGGTCAGCAGTTCTGCGGTACGATCCATCTCCTGATGTGTCATGCCCGCAACCGGTTCGTCTACCAGCAACAGCCTGGGATTAAGCATCAACAACATGCCAATCTCCAGCCATTGTTTCTGTCCATGCGAAAGATGTTTGGCCTGCAGCAGTCGCTGGTCTTTCAGGCCAATTATATCCAGCACTTCATCAATGCGTGTTAGTTCTTCACTGGTCAGTTTAGCGAAAATACTTTTCCAAACCCGCTTGTCTGTTTGCATGGAAAGTTCCAGATTCTCAAATACTGAATGTTCCGGAAAAATAGTAGGCTTTTGAAACTTACGACCAATACCTGCCTGAGCAATTTCAGTTTCATTCATTTGCCCCAGATTCATGGTCTGTCCGAGAAACACACGCCCGGTATCGGCGCGTGTTTTACCCGTAATAACATCCATCATCGTCGTTTTGCCTGCGCCATTTGGACCAATAATACAACGCAGCTCACCATCATTAATATAAAGACTAAGGTCATTTAATGCCTTGAAGCCATCGAAACTGACCGTCACATTCTCTACATATAAAATCGTACCATGCGACACATCAATTTCACCCGGTATTACCCGGTGACCAAAACCTTTGAACGGGCTTTCATTGCGTGCGACAAAATCGTAGACCTTGTCGCGACGCATCACTTCACGTAAATTATCAAGCGCCTTCATGATGCAACCACCTTTTCAGACCTGGCTTTGAGGCGATCAAACAATCCAACTATACCTTTTGGTAAATAAAGCGTTGCGAGTACAAACAGACCACCCAATGCAAATAACCAGACTTCAGGTAATGCTCCGGTAAAATAGGTTTTGGCATAGTTTACAAGTATCGCACCCATCACTGCACCATATAGCGTACCGCGTCCACCCACGGCGACCCAGATGGCCAGTTCAATCGAGTTCAGTGGTGAAAATTCGCCTGGATTAATAATCCCGACCTGAGGCACATACAGTGCACCTGCAATACCGGCAAGGACAGCTGATGCAACAAATATCCAGAGTTTATACTTTTCAACATTGTAACCAATGAAGCGAGCACGATCCTCTGCATCACGCACGGCAATCACCACACGGCCATATTTTGAGTCAACTATATAACGACTGAATACATATCCAAGTAACAGTGCCAAACCCGAAATAACAAAAATTACGATACGGGTAGAATCAGCTTGAAGATTGAAGCCCAGAATATCTTTAAAGTCAGTCAAACCATTGTTACCACCAAAACCCATTTCGTTACGGAAGAAGGCCAGTAACAAGGCATATGTGAGTGCCTGGGTAATAATGGAAAGATATACACCTGTTACTCTGGAACGGAATGCGAGCCAACCAAATACAAATGCGAGCACGCCCGGTACTAATGCGACCATGACCATCGCAAACCAGAACTGATCAAACCCACTCCAGTACCAGGGTAGCTCACTCCAGTTCAGGAATACCATAAAATCAGGTAAATCCGGATTGCCGTAAACACCCCGGTCACCAATCTGTCGCATCAAATACATGCCCATGGCGTATCCGCCCAGCGCAAAAAAAGCACCATGGCCCAGACTTAGTATGCCGCAATAGCCCCAGACCAGATCCAGTGCAAGTGCGAGCAACGCATAAGTCAGGTATTTGCCGATCAGGGTGACCGTATAAGTTGACAGGTGAAATACAGAGCCTTCAGGCACAACCAGATTAAGCACAGGCACCAGAATCAGGACGGCAATCAGCACTGTGAGCATGCGGTCGCCACCTTTATCATTGGCCAGTAAACGTTTAAGAAAAAATCTCGATAACATAAACTGATTTACCCTTGTTGAATGTTTGGCTTACTAGTTATCAACGGAACGTCCCTTTTGTGGAAACAATCCACGTGGTTTTTTCTGTATAAATAATATAATCAGAACCAGCACTAGAATTTTGGCCATAACCGCGCCCGACCAGGGTTCAATAAATTTACCGAACACGCCTAATGACATTGCGCTGACAAACGTACCCCACAAATTTCCAACCCCGCCAAATACCACAACCATGAAGGAATCGATAATATAAGTTTGCCCCAGATTAGGGCCAACATTCGTGATCTGGCTCAAGGCCACACCCGCCACACCCGCTACACCTGAACCCAGTCCAAAGGTTAGCGCATCCACCCATTCAGAACGTACGCCAACGGCCTTTGCCATCGGACGGTTTTGTGAAACAGCGCGCACCTGTAGCCCCAGACGTGTTTTCTTTAATATCAAAAGTAGCAGGAAGAAAACAATCAGGCTGAATACAATAATATAGAGTCGATTATTGGTCAGTGATAACGCATCATTTATATCCAGCGACCCACTCATCCATGATGGCGTTGATACGGAACGATTCAAAGGTGAGAAAATACTGCGCACCATCTGCTGCAAAATAAGACTGATACCGAATGTCGCCAACAAGGTTTCCAGTGGTCGGCCATATAAATGACGAATCACCGTGCGTTCAATCACTACGCCAAACAACCCTGCGACGATAAATGCCAGTGGCACGGATACCAGCAATGAATAATCCAGATACTCCGGCATCATCAACTGTACAACATAAGCTGTATATGCACCGATCATCATCAGCTCACCATGCGCCATGTTAATTACTCCCATGACACCGAATGTTATCGACAAACCAATGGCAATTAATAATAATACCGAACCCAGGCTCAGACCAAAAAATGCAGTTTCAATAAAGCCGTAGAAATCCAGACTGGAATTTATATTATCCAGAGCGCGCTGTGAGGCATTTCTGATTTCCACATCCGGCTCATCATACTTACCCGCTTCGTCTTTGGTCAGAAGGTCTGCAAGTGCATTTTTTGCCTCAGGCAACAGACTATCACCGAGAATACCAATTGATTTTAGTCGCACGGCCTTGTCATCGCTATTAATATCAATCATAGCAATGCTGGCCAACATTGCTTTATGTACTTTTTCATTTTTTTCTTTCTGTATCAGATCACGCAGCAATTGAACTTCCTGCGGGCGACTGGTTTTGATAATGTTTTTTACGGCACTCAAACGCACTGAGGCCTTATCACTGTATAGATTTATTTTTGCGAGAAGCGAACGTATAACACGGCGCAACTTATTGTTTATTTTTACTTTCTTGATGGCACTCTTCTCAATAGCGCCCATTTTTTTCAATGTAAATGCATCAGTAGCTATAAACTGATCCGGTTTTTTGTTAATCAACAATATTTGCTTTGTTGACTTATTAATATATAAATTGCCTTTGAGGATAGCTTGCAAGATGGGTACACGACGCGGATCATCAATAACCCCAATGGTATTGATAAGCACCTGTTTTTTCTTGTAGCTACGAACATCCAGCTGTTTAACCGCAAGTTCAAACTCACTTTCTGATTGCGCAACAACGTCTGCCTGACTTGTTGACATGAGTAACATGGCAACGATCAAACTGACAAATAAATAGAAAGTGCGTGATATCAACATTAATATGACGTCCAAAAAAAACTACTTAAAAGTAGCCGTGAATAATTTATTAATGAGAGTCTACTTTAACGCTACTATCTGTGTACAGCGCTAAATCAGAACATAAGTGAATACAATCTGTAGTGATTACCCTGCATCAACATGATTGCTGACACAGGGATCACAATCTAACCTAGTATTTCTGACCTGAACATTTCTTTGTTTTGGTATTGTAATTACCGCAATTAAGTTTGACCCAGTCAGAGACCACATCTTTACTACCCGGGAGGAAATCAGACCATGCATCGCCTGGAACCAGACCTTTTGTCTGCCAAACGATATCAAACTGACCATTACCCTGAATTTCACCAATCAGAACTGGCTTGGTTAAATGGTGATTAGGTAACATAACTGACATACCACCTGTGAGGTTAGGATACTTCTGACCAACCATCGCTTTGGCTACTTTGTCCGGATCTGTTGTACCGGCTTTCTTGACCGCATTCACCCACATGTTGAAACCAATATAATGTGCTTCCATTGGATCATTCGTTACACGCTTTTTGTTTTTGGTGAATTTCTGCCATGCTTTAATGAAAGAGGAGTTGGCTTTATTTTCTACACTCATGAAATAATTCCATGCAGCCAGATGACCTACCAGAGGCTTGGTATCCAGACCTGACAGCTCTTCTTCACCTACCGAAAATGCTACAACCGGAATGTCTTCAGCAGAAATTCCCTGGTTACCTAATTCTTTATAGAAAGGTACGTTCGCATCACCATTGATAGTTGAAACAACTGCTGTCTTTTTACCCTTGCCACCAAATTTCTTGATCTTGGCAACAATGCTCTGCCAGTCAGAATGACCGAATGGCGTATAGTTGATCATGATGTCTTTGCTCTTGACGCCTTTTGCTTTCAGATAAGCTTCAAGAATCTTGTTTGTAGTACGTGGATATACATAGTCTGTACCTGCAAGTACCCAACGTTTTACACCAATTTCCTTCATCAGGTAATCAACCGCCGGAATCGCCTGCTGGTTTGGCGCAGCACCGGTGTAGAATACATTTTTAGATGATTCTTCACCTTCGTATTGAACAGGGTAGAACAACAAGCTGTTCAACTCTTCAAATACAGGCAATACCGATTTTCGTGAAACAGATGTCCAGCAACCGAATGTCGCAGCCACTTTATCTTTCTGTATGAGTTCACGTGCTTTTTCAGCAAACAATGGCCAGTTCGACGCAGGGTCAACAACAACCGGTACCAGTTTCTTGCCTAGCAAACCACCTTTCTTGTTCTGCTCGGCTATCAGCATCAGCATGGTGTCTTTCAGTGTCGTTTCACTGATCGCCATAGTGCCTGAAAGTGAATGGAGAATACCGACCTTGATAACATCGGCAGCATGTACCATGTTCATTCCAGCTGCCAGTAAAACACCTGTAGTTATCAACTTTAATTTTTTTAATTTTGAGTTCATCATAAACCAATTCCTCATGTGCAAAATAATTAAATACTTTTACTATAGAGCTGCACAAACAAAAGTGACCGGAATAGATCAATAACAATAATTAATCTATTCCAGTCATCATGGCTCAACTCCAGAGCATAATATCCATTATTTCATTGAAAATGTTTTGCTGTAGCTAACAACAAATAATGGATCTGTATCAACACCAGCACCATCATCACTTGCTTTACTGGCAGTAAAGGTTATGTTGTCATTAAAGTTGAAGCCAACCTGGAAATGTGAGTAATCATTACCCGTATTTGTTCCATCGCCTTTGTAAACACCATATAAAAGGCTGAATTTCCCAATATCACCACTCAATGTGTAGTAATCATCCTTGGTCGTATTGCTTTCAGCGCCCAGGTAAGCAGTAAAAGCAACCGGGCCATAAGATAAACCAAGAACGAAGTCAGAAGCATCTGTATTGCCTACGCTTCCAGTTTTAGAAGGATAGAGGTATTTCCAGTAAGAAACATCATACCCGAAGTCACCAATACTACCGCCATAACCCAGATACAGATCTGTTTCATAACTACCTGCTGCTCCCTCATTACTCATCCATGCACCAGCGTAAAAACCGGAGGCATTAGAATAATCGAGACTACCACTTACCTGCGGCTCATTAGGTGTCAGATTCTGACCGCGCCATAAGTACATGTTAGCTGCACCAATAGTTGCAGAAACATCGGCTTGCGCAGTTGATACTGCGAACAGTGCTGGAACTGTGATAGCTGCTGATACAGCCAATGGAATTAATTTCTTTGAAAAGCTCATGTTTATCTCCTCAGATAAGTCTTGAAAAATCTTTCTTTGTTGTAACATAAATTTCATAAATATCGCCTAGACTGTTGCATAGGCCATGCCAACATTTATATTTATAGACATATCAATAAGATACCGTGTTTTAAGAGATAAAAAGGCTTCCCGTATTATTTGTCTCGCTTCATTTCAGTGCGCTTATACGGGCCTAACGCATTATAATAGTGCACCAGGAAGGTGCGGAATGTTTAGACAGGCCGGGTCTGGTTTCTCACATGCTTTTGCACATCCTTGTGCTTTAAAATATAAACGCGTTTTGAGTAAAAACCCGACCTGTATTGAATTTAATTTAGCATTCCTTGCTCTATGATAAACGATTCAACCCGTTGCAGGCCGTCACCGGTTTTCAGGTTTGTGAATACAAACGGTCTTTCGCCACGCATTCTGCGCGCATCTGTTTCCATAACCTCGAGCGATGCACCCACATAAGGGGCAAGATCGGTTTTATTGATCACGAGCAGATCCGATTTGGTAATACCGGGGCCACCCTTGCGCGGTATTTTTTCACCTGCGGCAACGTCGATCACATAGATCGTCAGGTCTGACAGCTCCGGGCTGAATGTAGCGCTCAGATTATCGCCTCCGCTTTCGATAATGACCAGGTCAAGATCATTGAAGCGGTGCATCAGATCATCTATCGCAGACAGGTTCATAGATGCATCTTCTCGAATAGCAGTGTGCGGGCAACCACCGGTTTCGACACCGATGATGCGACCTTCTTCCAGTGCTTCATGTTTGATCAGGAATTTTGCATCTTCCCGGGTGTAGATATCGTTGGTGACGACTGCGATATTATAACGCTCACGCATGCTTTTACACAGGGCTTCCAGCAAGGCTGTTTTACCGGAACCAACCGGACCCCCGACACCGACTCTTAATACTTTATCTGACATAGTTATTCCCCTCACCCCTGCCCTCTCCCCCAAGGGGAGAGGGTGTCAGTGTTATGTAATTATTTGCATTCATTTTACACACAGTACAATACTATTTTTTCTTTGCGCTCTTTGCACCTTTGCATCGAATGATTAAACAAAAAATCAAGACCGAAACATGCGACTATACTGCTGTTCATGTTGCGCACTCAGTATACCCAGACCTGGCAGCGTAAAGCCGATTTCGTCGTCAGAACAGGTCAGTCCCTGGTTAACAATATCCGAAATCTGTTTTTGTAATTCCAGCAATACCCGTTGCCCGTCTGTTTGCCCGAGTGGTACCAGTTTGATTGAGGCAGCAACCTGATTTTCGCTCCACGACCATAGTAAGGCTTCGGCTGCATCGTGTAGCGGTATTTCCCAGCTGACGATCACACAGGCAAACACGCTCGCGTAGGACAAGTGTGCGTCATGTGGTAATTGCTGACATAACAATGGAATGTCCATGTCAGTTAACAGGCGTTTTAATGCGCGGCCTAAATGACGGTCTTCCTGTAATAATTCAGCAGACTCACGGCTCGCTTGCAGGTATTGATTCCAGTAGGCAAAGTCTTGCAGGTTTTGTTCAACACAGGCCTGATACAGACGTTGCAACACCGGAATATCGAGCTTTCCCATTCCGTATTGCATGAGCTGCTCTATCCATGTTTGCGCCTGTTCGCGATTTTTGATTGCGCCACATTCAATCGCAGCTTCGAGCCCACCTGAATAGGCATACGCACCCACCGGCAATGACGGGCTGATGAGTTGCCAGAGTTTCAGATGTGTGCGCTGATCAGTCATGATGGTGGTGGTTATGCCCGCCACCGCTATAGGCACCGGCTTCGGGTTCAAACGGTGCCTGCTCACAGGTGACTGTCATACCCAGTTGTTGCAACATTTCATCCAGCACATGGTCGTGCTGGTAACATAATTGTGATTCGGTAATTTGTAACGGCACATGCCGGTTGCCGAGATGATACGCAGCACGTGCAAGCATCAGCATATTATCGGTACGCATAATACTTACTGTTTCATCGGCAGCACAAATTTGTACGACATCGCCCTGATCTGAACGCAGACAATCACCGGCGCGTAATACGTCACCGCGTGACAGGATAATCCCGGCTTCACGGCCATCATCAAGTGTTGCACGGAAACGGCTTTTCTGACGTATTTCAAATGGTAATGTCAGCGTGATATCGGTTGCAATGGCCTGTTCAAGTTTTTCAGTTAAATTCAGCATGGTCACTAAAATAAAAAATATCGCTGGGCCAGTGGCAACTCGGTAGCAGGCTCACAGGTTAGTAACTCGCCATTGGCACGTACTTCGTAGGTTTGTGAGTCTACTTCGATTTCGGGTTGCCAGTTGTTCAGAATCATATCCTGCTTACGGATGTTGCGTGTATTTTTTACTGCGGATAATGTTTTCTGCAACCCCAGTTCCTGTCCTATCCCCGCGTCCATCGCAGCCTGACTTACAAACGTAAGTGATGTGCGTTCAACGGCCTTGCCGTATGCACCGAACATATAACGGTAATGTACGGGTTGCGGAGTCGGGATAGAAGCATTAGGGTCACCCATGGGCGCGGCAGCAATAAAACCTCCCTTGATAATCAATGCGGGCTTTGCACCAAAAAATGCAGGTGACCACAACACCAGGTCAGCCAGCTTGCCAACTTCAACCGAACCGACTTCATGTGAAATACCATGCGTGATGGCCGGATTAATGGTGTACTTGGCAATATAACGTTTTACACGCTGATTGTCGTGCTGGTCATTATCTCCGGCCAGTGCACCACGTTGCAGTTTCATTTTATGCGCGGTTTGCCAGGTGCGGGTTATGACTTCACCGACACGACCCATGGCCTGTGAGTCGGATGCAATCATCGAAAATGCGCCGAGATCATGCAGGATATCTTCAGCTGCAATGGTTTCACGACGAATACGTGATTCCGCAAATGCAACATCTTCGGCGATGCCCGGATCCAGGTGATGACAGACCATGAGCATATCCAGATGTTCATCTACGGTATTGACTGTATACGGGCGAGTCGGGTTGGTGCTGGAAGGCAGTACATTGGCCAGTCCGCAGGCACGGATTATATCAGGAGCATGACCGCCGCCCGCACCTTCGGTGTGATAGGTATGAATGACGCGATCTTTAAACGCGGCTATCGTGTCTTCAACAAAACCTGATTCGTTCAGGGTATCGGTATGAATCGCAACCTGCACATCGGTTTGTTCCGCGACTGACAGACAGGTGTCTATTGAAGAAGGCGTCGTGCCCCAGTCTTCATGCAATTTCAGACCCATTGCACCGGCCAGTACCTGTTCGTGCAATGGTGCCGCCTGACTCGCATTGCCCTTACCCAGAAAACCCAGGTTCATCGGCAGGCTTTCGGCGGCTTCGAGCATTTTATGAATATTCCACGGACCCGGAGTACACGTGGTTGCATTTGTACCTGTGGCCGGGCCTGTGCCACCTCCGAGCATGGTGGTCACACCCGACATCAGCGCTTCCTCGATTTGTTGCGGGCAAATAAAATGAATGTGCGCATCAATGCCGCCGGCGGTCAGAATTTTTCCTTCACCTGCAATTGCCTCGGTGCCCGGTCCGATAATGATGTCTACACCCGGCTGTACATCCGGGTTACCTGCCTTGCCGATAGCACTGATGCGGCCATTTTTGATGCCGACATCGGCCTTGACGATACCCCAGTGATCGATAATCAGTGCATTTGTAATCACGCAATCAACCACGTCAGCAGCAACACGCTGGCTCTGCCCCATGCCGTCCCGAATGACTTTTCCGCCACCGAATTTCACTTCATCACCATAGACGGTGTAGTCTTTTTCTACCTCGACCAGTAATTCAGTATCTCCCAGTCGCACCCTGTCACCCGTCGTCGGGCCATACATTTCCGCATAGGCCTGCCTGTCTATCGTACTCATGATTCCTTCTCCAGTGCACCCATAACCTGTGCATTAAAACCGTAAACAGCTCTGTCACCTGCATATTCAACCAGTTCGACTTCGCGTTCCTGCCCCGGCTCAAACCGCACCGCCGTACCTGCCGCGACATTCAATCGGTAGCCTCTGGTGACACCCCGATCAAATTTCAATGCACCATTGGTTTCATAAAAATGATAATGCGAACCCACCTGTATCGGACGATCACCCTGATTGGCAACCTTGACGGTAAGTGTTTTTCTGCCCGGGTTGAGTTCGATATCACCCTGCTGTGGAATCAGTTCTCCAGGTATCATGATGATCTCCTCACGGTATCGGGTTATGTACGGTCACCAATTTGGTGCCATCAGGAAAAGTCGCTTCGACCTGAACTTCTTTAACCATTTCCGGAATGCCTTCCATCACATCATCACGGGTTAGCAGGGTTGCACCATAGCTCATCATCTCGGCAACACTGCGACCATCGCGTGCACCTTCCATGATGGCCGCTGAAATATATGCGATTACCTCGGGGTAGTTCAGTTTTACACCGCGATCCTTGCGTCGCTCTGCGAGCAGTGCTGCAGTAAATATCAGTAGCTTGTCTTTTTCTCTTGGTGACAATTCCATCAGAATCTCTCCGGTTTGCTCTCTTCAGGTTTCATATATTTTATCATTCAGGTTTTCCATATACGTGGGGAACAGGCCTTGCGCCCCATCACTGCTGGTCGAATCAGTGTCCAGGCCTGTTCAAATACCTCACGCGCCTGCGCGCCGTGGTGTCCCAGAAAACGGCACACCAGAATATCATCCAGCAACGTTGCACTAAATTCAAAGTTACTGGTCTGTTTGAATGCATCACGCAAACGTAGCAGTTCGTCTTCACACGCAGGGGTTGCGAGCATAGTCGCACTGACGGTACAGGCATTCAGTCCCCAGCGACTTGATAGCACCGGCTCATCTGCCTGCAGTACCGTCCTGTCTATATAACGATTAATACCATCACGTTGCAACACCAGCTTTTGGGTACAGTCGCCCCTGAAGGTCTGATCACAAAATGGACGACCGAGACAAACAATTTCCCAACCGATAAATACCGCATCTCCATGCAATGTGATTTGCGTTTGAGTGATACTACGCGAATCTTCAAAAAAGATATTATCCTGAGGCAACCATTCGAGTTTCGCGCCATTTGCCACAGACAGATTTTGCTGCATAGATGAAGGCTTGTGCAGGCTGTTATAAAACTTGCCCGAAGCCGGTGTTGTCAACAACGCATGTGCACCGTCAGCGACCTGAACATCTATCTGCAACTGATCACCCCCGGCAATGCCGCCCGGCGGATGAATGATATAACTATGACAAACGGGTGCTTCCGGGTAAAAAGGCCGCTGCACTAATAACGGACCATGATGTGAACGTTTACTCAGTACGGTACGGCCAGCCTGATTCTCATACTGCAATTCAAGGTGGGCCTGCCAGCCATCTGCGCTGGCTTCGTTGCCGTTTTTTTCCAGAATCACAGCACTCATATCGCTACCGTCTGCATGATAATCAACATGCCCGCAAGGATGGACAGCAACCCCAGCATTCCCCGTAAATACTGTAACAGAGGTAAACGCCTTGCCTGCAAAAATCTGAACAGGTTACCCAGCAGCCCACCGAAAATTATCATCGAAGTACAAACCCCGACACTGAATATCAATAAAAACCACATGCCCTGATCTGGTGCATGCAAACGACTGACCGGCAACAATGCAAGTAACGGT
>Ga0316206_1001359_pt1 | contig 22255 bp, 18 predicted proteins | sample 6monthpyrite_MG_FD_204942 | JGI IMG/M metagenome (GOLD analysis project Ga0316206, IMG submission 204942) | Microbial mat bacterial communities from mineral coupon in-situ incubated in ocean water Damariscotta River, Maine, United States -... | ecosystem: Environmental > Aquatic > Marine >... | reverse complement strand
TCCTTGTTCGATGGCCGAGGCGACAATGCGCGATACGCCGATGCCGTAGCAGCCCATTTTCATCGGTTGGGATTGTCCGTTTTCGTCGAGAAAGGTGGCGTTGAGCGCCGTCGAGTACTTAGCGCCGAGTTGGAAAATGTGACCCACCTCGATGCCGCGGCATAACGACAGGACGCCCTTGCCGTCTGGGCTGGGGTCGCCCTCGACGACGTTGCGGAGATCGGCGGCCATGGGTTCCGGCAGGTCGCGGCCGAAATTGACACCGCGCCAGTGATAACCGTCCTCGTTGGCACCGCAAATGAAGTCGGCCATCGCCGCGGCGCTATGGTCGGCGATGATCGGCGCGTCTAATCCCACCGGGCCGAGGGAACCGCCGCCACAGTTCGCCGCGGCGCGGATTTGCGCGTCGGCGGCGAAGCGCAGGGGATGCGCCACGCCTTTCAGCTTGCCGGCCTTTACTTCGTTCAGGCTATGGTCACCGCGTAGCAGTAGTGCGACCACGCCACCGTCCTCGCCCGCGACGAGCAGCGTTTTTACTATTTTTTCCGGCGGTGCCTGGAGAAAAGCGGAGACCGCTTCGATACGGTGTTGGCCGGGCGTGGCGATTTTTTGCAGCGGCGTCGCGGGCGCGGGACGGGGTGTGGCGGGCGGCAGCGCTTCCGCCAGCTCGACATTGGCGGCGTAATCGGCGTCCGCGCTGAAGGCGATGGCGTCTTCGCCGGAGTCGGCCAGGACATGGAACTCGTGGGAGCCGGTGCCGCCGATCGATCCAGTGTCCGCGGAAACGGCGCGGAATGTTAAGCCGAGGCGGCTGAAAATGCGGTGATAGGCGTCGTACATCTCTTGATAAGTCTGCCCTAGGGATGCTTCGCTGTCGTGGAAGGAATAGGCGTCTTTCATGATGAATTCGCGGGCGCGCATGACGCCGAAACGGGGGCGGATTTCATCGCGGAATTTGGTTTGAATCTGGTAAAAATTAAGCGGCAATTGACGATAGCTTTTCACTTCCCGGCGGGCGACATCGGTGATGACTTCCTCGTGGGTGGGGCCAAAGCAAAAATCGCGTTGATGGCGGTCTTGCAATCGCAGCAGTTCGGCGCCGTAAAAGTCCCAGCGGCCGGATTCGCGCCATAGCTCGGCGGGTTGCACCGCCGGCATCAGGAGTTCGATGGCGCCGCTGCGGTCCATTTCTTGGCGCACGATGGCTTCCACTTTGCGCAGTATCCGCAGACCCAACGGCATCCACGTATAAAGGCCGCTGGCCAGGCGCTTGATTAGGCCGGCGCGCAGCATGAGGCGGTGGCTGACGAGCTCGGCGTCGGCTGGGGCTTCCTTGAGTGTCGATAGAAAGAATTGAGAGACCCGCATGATTGTTTTCCAAATACGCTGTAAAGATACGATTTTACCGTGAAAGCGGCGCCGCGTGCGCGGCGGAAAGGCGCTATAATGCCGCGCGGGCCTAACGAGGAAGGAACGGCGATCATGGATTTTTTTTCCAAACGCCGCTTGCAGCGGGTGGCGGGAGCGGGCGGTTCGGTGGAGGTGAGCGAATCCAACGGGGTGCGTTGCCTGCACCTCGGCAACCGCACCGTGCAAAGCGCCATGCGGATTAAGCAGCCCGACAGGCTGGAATTGGATTACACCCGTTGCATGATGGCGTTTCTGTTGTTCCATCCCGATCCCCGGCAGGTATTGTTGGTGGGGCTGGGCGGCGGCTCGCTGGCTAAATTTATTTATCGTGCGTTTCCCGAGAGTGCCTCGGTGACGGTGGAAATCGATCCTCGCGTGGTGGCGGCGGCGCGCGCCTATTTCTTCGTGCCCGCCGACGATGCGCGTTTACGGGTCGAGATCGGCGATGGCGCGGCGTATGTCGTAGATCATCCATGCAGTTGCGATGTGCTGATGGTGGACGGTTTCGATGCCAATGCCCAAGTGGACGGGCTTTGCACGCAGGCATTCTACGATGGGTGCGCGGCGGCGTTGACTGCGAATGGCGTGTTCGTGGTCAATTTGTGGGGCAACGATTCCAACTTCGAGACCTATCTGAAGCGGATCGGCGTCAGTTTTGACGGTTTAGTGTTGTGCTTGCCGACCAGCGGACGCAGCAATATTACCGTCCTTGCCTTTAAGCAGAGTCCCGGCGCGCCGCTATGGCGCGATTTGCGGGAACGCGCCCGCCACCTGGAGACGCACTACGACTTGACGTTCGTTAAATTTCTCGGCGCCCTGCGCGACGCCAACCTGCATACCGAAAAACGGCTCCTTATTTGAGACGGCGCAGCGGTCGCGGAGCGGTTGCGGGCAGTCGCGCTAATATGTAAAAATTACAATCAATTAGTAATGTTTACAGGGGCTGAACAATGATTGATCGTGATGGTTACCGCCCCAATGTCGGCATCGTTTTATGCAATAAGCAAAACGAGGTGTTTTGGGGAAAGCGCATTCGCGAGCATGCCTGGCAATTTCCACAGGGCGGCATTAAGCAGGGTGAATCGCCGGAGCAGGCGATGTACCGGGAATTAGGGGAAGAGGTGGGTTTGCTTCCCAATCATGTGAAGATTCTTGGCCGCACCAAGGAGTGGCTACGCTATAATGTCCCGCCGCATTGGGTCAAGCGCGAGTGGCGCAACACCTACAAGGGCCAGAAGCAGATTTGGTTTCTGTTGCGCATGGTGGGACGAGACTGCGATGTTTCGCTGCGAGCGACCCGACACCCGGAATTCGACGCCTGGCGCTGGAATCACTATTGGATTCCACTGGAATCCGTGATTGAATTTAAACGGGATGTCTACCAGCAAGCCTTGCGGGAGCTGGAGCATTATCTCCACCCGGGCCGCGCAGCGGCGCGCGCTTCTCAGCGCTCGCAGTTGTGAACAGCAACGCGTGCCGGGAAGCGCGGACGGCCTTAGCCGTTCTTTCTTCCCTTCACGATGAAATAGAAAATCCAGAAGCCGATGACCGCGATAGCGCCACCAATAGTAGCGATGGATAGAATGCCAACCGAGGAACCGAATAATACGTGCAGCATAGGTATTTTCCTCTAGAGTGGATTGACGATGCACTACACTTCCATTATAGCAAACAGGTCGGTGCGCTAAGCCGGTTGCGCTTGATCTAAAAGTGAAATAATGGCCAGTTATGGTATTGGTCTAGGCTAAGCGTTTCTAACGCGGGACAGGGTTTCAGGGAAAAGCCTGGCTTTTCCCCGTACCGTGAAGGGGCTGTGGTGACGACGATAACCCCGGCTGCCGAAGCCGCACGCAGCATTGGCTGTGCGCCATTGACGGCACGATTCCTGGAAAAGGGCGCAACGTCCCATCGGCCGATCCGAGTATTCATCGAACGTATCGAGATGAGAAGTTGCGCGCAAGCGGCTAACGGCGATTACGATGGGCAATTCATTTGATCGAACGCGTCAACCGGTTCGCCGAAACCGCGCGCCAAAATTCAAGGCGGTTGCACCTCTTCTGCCTATGCTATCCGGCTGGAGCGGGGCGCATGCTCCCGCCATTTTCTTGATCTGTCTTGCTTGACAGCGGTAGGGCTTAAAAATAGACTGGCCGCCTGGTTTAGATTCAATCTAAATCAGGCGGCCGTGATTCGGCTTGTTTTCCCCTGCCGGTCAGCTACATTGGAAAGGCAGTTTCTTCGTTCTCTTTTAAATTAGGAGTTATCAATGGAACTTAAAGGATCCAAAACCCACGAAAATTTAAAAGCCGCCTTTGCCGGCGAGTCTCAGGCGAACCGCCGTTATCTTTACTTTGCGGCCAAGTCCGACGTGGAGGGACAGAACGACGTGGCGGCGGTCTTCCGCTCCACCGCCGAAGGCGAAACTGGCCATGCGCACGGTCATTTGGAATATCTCGAGGCCTGTGGCGATCCGGCGACCGGCCTGGCCATTGGCGCAAGCCGTGAAAATCTGAAAGCCGCCATTGCCGGGGAAACGCACGAATATAGCGATATGTACCCCGGAATGGCCAAGGCGGCCCGCGACGAGGGGTTCGAGGAAATCGCCGATTGGTTTGAAACCTTGGCGAAGGCCGAGCGTTCCCACGCCAACCGCTTTCAGAAAGCGTTGGACACGTTGGTTGATTAACGGCGGACCGGTTCCATGGCCGGCTAGCTGGCCGGCCGTCTATCGGCCTTATTCGGAAAGGAGCGATCGATGGCTGTCCGTGAAGGTAATTTAGAACCCCCCAAACGTCACCCTATCGCCTGGAAGGCGGCTGAATTTTACAACGAGGACGCGCTTTTCAAGGAACTGGAGCGAGTCTACGATATTTGCCATGGCTGCCGCCGTTGCTTCAATCTTTGCCGGGCGTTTCCTACCTTGTTCGACGCCATCGACGAGGGAGAAACGGGGGAATTGGATGGCGTCGGCCGGCCAGCGTACTGGGCGGTGATCGATCAGTGCTATCTGTGCGATATGTGCTTTATGACGAAATGTCCTTACGTTCCGCCGCACGAACTGAACGTGGATTTCCCTCATCTCATGTTGCGCGCCAAGGCGATCAAGTTCAAACGTGGAGACATCACCTTCCGAGACCGTTTACTGTCCAGCACCGATGCACTGGGTAAGCTGGCTAGTCTTCCGGTGGTGGCGCAGACGGTTAATGCCGTCAATCATACGCCAGCGCTTCGCAAGGTCATGGATGCGGCGCTCGGCATTCACCAACAGCGCGAACTTCCCGATTATCAGAGCGCGACCTTGCGTAAAACCGCCGCGCCGCGCGACGATTTCCCGGTGAGAGACGGTGCGCATACGCCAGGCAAGGCGGCGCTCTACGCGACGTGCTATATCAATTACAATGAGCCGGGCATTGGCCGCGATTTGCTGAAAATCCTAGCGCACAACGAAATCCCCACCCGCCTGGTGGAAAAGGAAGCATGTTGTGGGATGCCGAAGCTGGAGCTGGGCGACCTGGATAGCGTGGCGCGGCTCAAGGCCATTAATATTCCCGTGCTGGCCCAATTCGCCCGGGACGGCTATGCCATACTCACCGCGATTCCGTCGTGCACCTTGATGTTCAAGCAGGAGCTGCCGCTATTGTTTCCCGATGACGAAGCGGTGCGGCAAGTGGCGGACGCTGTGTTCGACCCGTGCGAATATTTCGTGCTGCGCCACCGCGATGGATTACTCAATACCGACTTTAAGCATGCCTTGGGACACGTCGCGTATCATGTGCCTTGCCACCTGCGGGTGCAGAATATAGGGTTGAAAACGCGCGATATGCTGCAATTGGTGCCCGATACCCGGGTGACGACTGTCGAGCGTTGCTCGGGACATGACGGCACCTGGGGGGTGAAAAGCGAATTCTTTGATTCGTCGATGAAAATCGGTCAGCCGGTATTCCGGCAAATGGCGAACGGCGCGCCCGATTATCTGAGTTCGGATTGCCCCATCGCCGGTCGCCACATCGCGCAAGGTATCGGGTCGGAGGCGGCGCAAAAACAGCACCCATTGACGTTGATTCGCATGGCTTATGGCCTGTGAGTTCTGGGAGGAAATTATTCGTGGCTAAAATCACCGCCGACAGTTTGATGCCGCTCGAGGTCTACGCCAAGGCGCGTCCCGGTTTCCGCGCCCAAGTCATGGCGCATAAAAAGATGCGTCAGGTGCCGCTGGGGGAGCATGTCACGCTATTCTTCGAAGACGAACTCACCATGCGCTACCAAGTCCAGGAAATGCTGCGGGTGGAATGGATTTTCGAGGTGGAAGGCATCGAGGAGGAGCTGGCCGCTTACAATCCGCTGATTCCCGATGGCACGAATTGGAAGGCGACGCTGATGATCGCGTACGCGGATCCGGCGGAGCGGGCGCGCATGCTGGCGAGTTTAACCGATATTGAAAATCGGGTATGGGTTCAGGCGGCGGGCTGCGACCGGGTATTCGCCATTGCCGACGAAGACAGGGTGCGCGGCACCGACGAAAAGACGTCGGCGGTGCATTTTCTGCGTTTTGAGCTTACGCGCGAGATGGCGCAGGCGCTTCGCCGCGGCGCTGGCTTGCGTATGGGCGCCGATCATCATTTCTACGCCGCCGAGGCGGCGTGTGTCGCGCCCGCGGCACGGGATGCGTTATTGCAGGATTTGCACGCGTTCGTTTAGCGCGGTGCTTGCCGTCAGCTTCCATTGCCCGTGGGAATTCATCTAAAATAGGTCAAGGGGAGATTCCGTAATGAAACGCAGGGGGGCATATGTTCCAGAATCGTTTGTTAGGGGTCGTGGAAAAACAGCTACAGGGCTTGCCGGTGGAAGTGGCGCTATGGAATGGCGCTACACTGCGCGGCGCGCCTAGTCCGCGCGTCAGTATCGGCGTGCGTAATCTCAAAGCGCTGTTGGGCCTTTCTCATTTTAATCTCGGCAAGCTCGCGCAGTATTACGTCGAGCAGCAAATCGATTTGGACGGCGATTTACGCGATATCGTCGCCGAGGGCATCGCGCTGTGCGATGCGCAAGCGTGCGCGGTGCATCGCCGCAAAAGCTTGACCCCGGCGTGGCGGCGGCATACCCGCGCCTTCGATCGCAAGGTGGTCAGCAGCCACTACGATGTTTCCAACGATTTCTATGCGTTGTGGCTGGATGCGCGACGGGTTTATTCTTGCGCCTATTTTCACCATGCCGATGACACGCTGGATCAGGCGCAGGCGCAGAAGCTTGACCACATCTGCCGTAAGCTCCTGCTACAGGAAGGGGAGCGTTTCCTGGATATCGGCTGCGGCTGGGGCGCCCTGATGTTGTGGGCGGCGGAACATTACGGGGTTTACGCCACCGGCATTACCGTCAGTCAGAACCAATACGAATACGTCCAGGCGCAAATTCAAGCACGCGGGCTTGCGGATCGCTGCGTGGTGCGCTTGATGGACTACCGAGATTACCCGGAAAACGAGTCGTTCGATAAAATCGCCAGTGTCGGCATGTTCGAGCATGTGGGCCGGCGGAATCTGCCGCATTATTTCGGTAAAATTTACCGTCTGCTGCGGCCCGGCGGCTTGGTGATGAATCATGGCATTACCTTGGCGGCGTTGAACAGCTATGGATTGGGCAGCGGGATCAGCGATTTTATCGAACGGTATGTTTTCCCCGGTGGCGAGCTAACGCATGCTGCCAAGGTTATCGAATCCATGTCGGCGCAGCAACTGGAATGCCTGGACACGGAAAATCTCCGCCCCCATTATGCCAAGACCTTGTGGCATTGGGTCGAGCGCTTGGAGTCTCAGCGCGAGGAAGCGCGTCGGCAAGTGGGCGAACGCATTTACCGGATTTGGCGTATTTACATGGCGGGTTCGGCCTATGGATTCGAGGCGGGCTGGCTGGCTGTCTTTCAGATATTGGCGGGCAAACCGTTGCCTAATGGCTGCCAGCAATATCCACTCACGCGGGAGCATGTGTATGCGGTATAAGGTAATCTCCGGGCTCGTGTTGCTGGGCGCGTTGCTCGCGCCCATCGTAGCGGCGGCGGGCTGGGGCGATTTCGATTATAAATTCGATAACGACAAGCCGTGGAAGGAACTTCGGGCGAAACTGCCGCCGCCGCCCGTCGCGAAAAACCAGCTGCCGTTTGCCGTGAGTCCCGCCACCGACAACAAATTTTACGTCGATGCCCCCTCCATCAGCATCGGCAAGGATGGCGTGATTCGTTATACGCTGGTGATTCAATCGCCCTCCGGCGCGCGCAACGTCACCTTCGAAGGAATGCGTTGCCGCACGGAAGAATACAAGGTCTACGCTTATGGCCGCGACAACGGGGCATGGGATAAGGCACAAGGGGGGAAATGGCGGCCCATTCGCTACCATGATTTAAACCGTCCGCGGCATGTATTGTACGATGACTTTTTCTGTCCGCGGCAAATCCTGGTGCGCTCCGCGGCGCAGGCGATTCAGGCGCTCAAGTATCCCGCTAGTCACGATCCTTCGATGATGTTCTAGGCGCGAGGGCCGTGGCTGGGGACGTTTTTCCTCCTCTTCCGGCTCCTGGCGAATTTCCTTTTCCTACCGGTTAGACGGCGGCGGCGCGGGCCGTCATCGCGCGCCATCGGCTGGGTGGCGTTAGGGTGCGCGCGTCATGCTCGCGCCGCCGGATAGCGAACGGACCATGGTATTTTGTACCTTGGCTTCGGTATGGGGTTTTCTCGGGGCGGCGAGTAGAATAAAACGTTTGTTGACGCCGCGCTAGTCGCGCGCAATCGCGCCCGGCCGGCGGCGAGGGCGGCAATGGGAACAAGGATGGGCGATGGCGGACAACGGAATTATGCTGGTCGGAAAGAACGGCCAAGTGGGTTGGGAACTGCAACGCACGCTAGCGCCTTTAGGCCGGGTCGCCGCGTTTGATCGTACGATGCTTGATCTGACCGACATTGCGGCGGTGCGCGCGGCGGTGCGGCAGACCCAGCCGCGGCTGATCGTCAATGCCGCCGCCTATACTGCGGTGGATGCGGCCGAAACGGCGCAGGCGCAGGCGCGGGTGTTGAACGCGGACGTTCCCGGCGTGCTGGCGGAGGAAGCGAAGCGATTGGGCGCGATGTTCGTCCACTATTCCACCGACTATGTATTCGATGGCGCTAACGCTTCACCATACACCGAGGAGGACGCACCGCGGCCGCTTAACGTGTACGGTTTGACCAAACGGGCAGGGGAAGAAGCGGTGCAGGCTGTCGGCGGCGCTTATCTCATCTTCCGTACCAGTTGGGTTTATGGCCGGCGGGGAAAAAATTTCTTACAGACATTGTGGCGTCTGGCGGCGGAGAAAGACACGCTGTCCATTGTCGACGACCAGATCGGCGCGCCGACTTGGAGCCGGATGATCGCCGAAGCCACGGCGCTAGTCCTCGCCCAGTGTGGTAAAGGTTTGGGTGCGGCGGCGGGAATTTATCATCTTGCGTGCGCGGGCGGCACTTCCTGGCATGGCTTTGCCCAAGCTATTTTGGCGCACCATGAGACAGCGCATCAGCCGCTGCTGCGACCGATCCCGTCTCGTGATTATCCCTTGCTAGCGCGCCGCCCCGGCAATTCGCTCCTGTCCGGCGAAAAACTCCACCGCCAGTTCGGACTCGCGCTGCCGGATTGGCGGCAGGCGCTGGCCTTATGTCTGGCCGAGGGGGCAGAGGACGCGTGAAGCCGGCAGGTCGCGGCGGTTAGCCGCCGGCGTCGCATCGGTTGGCGTGGACAAGGCGTTAAACCCGCGAGCGTCAAGAGATTGCGGGTCGGGGCGGCTAACATAATACACGCCGCTCTCGGAGAGGGTGGGTTGTCATTTTCTCCTATCGCGCACTACTTCGATTTTACGCCGCTGCCCCCTCCCTTTACTGGGGAGCGCCGTTCGTCATCTTGCTCGCCTACGCCATGTTTGCCCAAGGCGTGAAGCATTGATTGATTAGACGCTTTGGCCTGGACTAAACCCCCTATCCCTTCGGAAGGTTGGCGAGTTGTTGCGTGAGATAATTGCCCGTTTGTTTCATGCTGGCGACATAGCCGTCCATGGAAGAGAACTCCGCGCGGTAATTGGCTTCTACTTGCGTCATGCGTTGTTTAAAGTCGCTGCGCTGCTGGTCGACGGTTTTGATTTCCTGGTGAATGGCATCGGTGGCGGCGGAAATTTCGCCATTGCTGCCGAGAATACTGGATATTAAGGCATCCAACTTGGAGGCATAGCCTTGGGTGAAAGTGACCGTGCCGCGGCCGCCGGTCGTGCTGCCCTGCACCAGCAGCTTAATGCTGTCCACCGCGGTGCCCGATGCACCGGTCAGGTATTGACCGGCGCCGGTTGCCGCTATGCCGTTGATGGTTCCCGCCACGTCCTGGCCGGCTGTGGCCGTGCCGGAGGTCAGCCCCAGTGCGCTTGCCGACGTGCCGCCGACGCCGGTCACGCTGGAGGATGCGCCATAGCGGTTGGACGCGATGGTGAATTGGCCGCCGCTTTGGCTGACGGTGACCGCGATACCGGCGGAGGAGAGCGCGGACGCGCCGTTGATCTTGGTTTGCAGTTCCGCCGCCAGTTGGCTGGGCGTGTAGGTGTTAGCGTCGAGCGTGATATTGGCCGCTACGCCGTCCACCGAGAGCGCCAGCTGGTCGTTGGTGCCGGCGGTGATGATGGTCGAGGCGGCCGCCGTTCCAGCGCCGACAAAGTTGCCTTGCGTGGCGGCCTGGCCAAGGCTGATTGCATATACGCCAGGCTTGGCATTGGCGCCGGCGCTTTGATAGGTGACCAAGCTGTCCGACGTCACGCCGGTGGCGGCGAAGAAGCCGGCAAACGTATCCGGGTTTTTAGCCAGCGCAGCGGATAGTTTAGTGGAGTCTAGCGACAGTGTGCCGTCTGCCTGGAAATTGACGCCGATGTCGCCGAGACTGGTCTGCCCACCGTTGAGGCTCTGAATGGTCGATCCCAAAACGCTCTGGATTTGCTGCTCGATCGTTAGGGTGGTGAAGTCTCCCTCCAGCGTGCCGCCTTGTTTGGTGGTGGCGTTGTAGCCGGATAAGGTATGGAACGATTTTTCCAGTTTGTTGTAGGCGCTGACGAAATCGCTCACCGCCGAGGAAACCTTGCTGGTATCCCGCGAGACGGTTACCGTCGTGGGCGTCGCGTTGGTCTGGAGCAAGTTGAGCGTCACGCCCTGAATCGCGTCGCTAATCGTGTTGGATGGCTTGGAAATCGCGATGCCGTCTACCGTTAAATTGGCGTTTTGGGCGGTGATTGTTTGTACCATGTTTTGGGTGCCCGCCGGGTCGTACCCCAATGCCGTCGCTAATCCGGTGCTGCTGGTGGTGATTTTAAGGCTATTGGCGGCGCCGCTGTCGTTGGACGTGAGCACCAAGTGATAACCGTTGGTCGAGCCGTCATTAATGATTGCGGCAGTGACACCGATATGGGCGTTATCGATCGCGTCCCGGATGCCAGCGAGGGAGTCGTGCGCAGTGTCGATGGTGACGCTCTGCGCTGCTTTGTTGGTGTTTAAGGCGAACGTCGCGCCGCTATAGACGCCGCTGGTCAGTGTGCCGCCGCTGATGGTGCCGAACTGGAACGTCAATGTGCCGGTGCCGATAGCCGAGGTCGTATCGGCATATCCCTGGCTTTCTATTTTTTGCTGTTGCGCCAGCGCATTGACTTGCACCGAATAACTGCCCGCGGTTGCGTTGGACAAAGCGCTCGCGGTGACGGTGGTGGGAGCCGCCGAAGCCGCTTGCAGTGAATTGAAGCTAGAGGCGTTGGTTAGTTTTTCCACCGCGGTTTGAAATGTCGATAAAGAGCTGCGGAGCGTTCCGTAAGCGGTTAGTTCCGACTGGTAGCTGGCCTCTTGTTTGTCCATGAGCGTCAATGGCTGTTCCTCGGCGCTCATGAGTTTGCTGACGATGCTATTGATGTCCAAGCCCGAACCGATGCCCGGCGAGGTTAATAGGCCGACCGATGAAGAACTCATCGTTTTCTCCTTCTAATTGATTCGTTGACTAAACGAGCGGGCGGCGCCACGACGCCGCGTAGGATAGTTGAATGATTATATCGGAACAAATACAGGGGTCTTTAGGGAGGTGGAGAAAAAATATTTATATAAATCATATGGTTGTTGTAAGATTGGTGTAAGGTTTCTATGTTATAGCGAGATCGCCTCCGCTCACGCGCAAACCGCGCCGCCAGTGTAGGGTAACGGCGGCGCTGTATGCCGTGGGCGTCAGAATAAATAGGGGAAGCCGCCGGATTGACCGAGGAAGCCGCTCGCCGCCAGCGCCAGCGGATCCATATACGAGGGACTTGAGCCCAGCGCGTTGCCATTGTTTCCCATCAAGGCGTTCAGGCCGGCGACGCTGGACGGGACGCCGAGCTGATCCGCCAGGAATTGGCCGGTGTTTTGCATCGAGCTCAGCGTGCCGTTCAGCATGGCGTATTGACCGACGAGATCCTGCTTTTGAAGGCTGGCGAGGAAATTCGCATTTTGCTGCTGATTCTGTAATTGCAGCACGTCGTTGCCGAGCGCGTTGACCTGGGTTGGGATGGCCCCGCCCGCCCCGGTTAAGTTTTGCGCCAGGCTGATCACCTGGTCGGCGATTCCCTGATTGTTGCCGGTGAACAGCTGGGCGACGCCGCTGGGGTTGCCGACCAATGCCTGTTGCAGCGCCGTTTTATCCAGCGTCAGGGTGTGGTTCGGGTTGATGGTGATGCCGAGTTGCGCCAAATTTGGCAGATTGCCGAATCCCGCCAGCGATGTTTCGATGATATTCGACAGTTGCGCTTGGACGCCTTGCGGCAGCGGGTCGTTGGCGAGACTGCCGCTTTCGTATTTGTTGATTTGACTTTGCACCTGATTGTAGGCGCTGACGAACGCGCTAATATCGCTGATAATCGGCGCCGGATTGGGAGCGACCGTCAGCGTGCTGGAACCGATGCCGATCAAATTCATGGTAACCCCCAGAATGGTGTCGCTCAAGGTATTGACGCCGCTAGTGACGGCGACGCCGTTAACCGTGGCTTGGGCGTCCTGGGCGGCGGCCGTTTGCGTCAGTCCGCCGGTGACGCCGGGCGTATACGTGAGCAGCGTTTGCAAGGTCGTATCGCCGGTGACGCCGATGCTTAAACTATTGGCCGCGCCAGTTTGGTTGGGCGTGACATCCAATTGATCACTGCTGCCGTTATAGATGACGCTGGCATTGACGCCAATCGCCGCGGCGTTAATGGCGCCGGCGATTCCCTGCAAGGTGTTGTTGGTGCTGTCAATCGTGACGGTTTGCGCTGGCCGGGCGGGGTCGGCGGTGAATGTGCCGCCGCTCACCGTGCCGAACTGGAAGCTCAGCGTGGTGGCCGCGCCGCTGCCGATTGCCGTGCTGTCGCTGGCTTGGCCCGCCGATAGCAGGTTTTGCGCTTGCGCCAACTGGTTGACCTGCACCGAGTAGCTGCCGGGAGAAGCCGCGCTCGATGCCGTGGCGGAGAACACACCAGCGGTGGAAGCAGTGGCGCTGTACGCGTCACTGAACGCGCCGGCGCCGCCGAGGGCGGTCGCCGCCGTTTGCAGCGCGGTCAGCGCGTTTTGCAACTGTCCGTAATTGGAAATTTGCGTCTGGTCGCTGGCTTCTTCCTGTTTGAGCACATCCAACGGCTGGTTGTTGCTGGCCAATAGTTGACCCAGCAGGCTGGAGCCGTAGAGCGGCGTGGTATAGGCGGAGCCAAGTAACGAAGTGATAGCCATGATTCCCTCCGCATCCTAACGGGCGTCGTCTTGGCGGATGGAACGGGAGGGGCTCTCGGGTTGGCGCAGGACGGCGCGGAAAATTACGCTTACATATATCTATTATATATCACACTAACCTTACGAGATTCTTACAGGTGACGGCGAATGAGCCAATACGCTACGCCACCTAGGGCGATGAGGCCAAAAATAATGAGCTCGTCATGGTAAAAATCGGCCAATGTCCACCGTAATCCCTGGCCAAACGCATAACCGGCGCTGCTGATCACCGCCGACCAGAGCACTGCGCCGGCGAGATTGGCAATGGCAAAGCGGTACCGGGGAAACCCCAACATGCCGATAATGACTGGCCCGGCGATGCGGAAGCCGTACATAAAGCGGAGAGCGATGACGATCAGTAGCCCATAGCGCTGTACCAGGCGGTTGATTTTCTCGGTTTTGGCTGGGAGGCCGCGCAGCCAGGATGGCGGGTGGCGATGATAGCGGCCACCTAGCGCGAAGAACCATTGGTCGCCAAGAAAGGCGCCGGCGGCTCCCGTCAGAATGACGCCGCTCAGGTCGAGATGATGGCGAGAGGCGGCGAAACCCGCCATCACCAGCACGGTTTCGCCTTCCAGAAAAGTTCCCGCCAGCACCGCCAGGTAGCCGTATTGCTGCAATAGGGCGATGAAATCCATGGGCGCGAGGCGCCGCTTCCCGGCGGGCGGCGCGCTATGCCGCTAGGCGCGGCGGGAAGCGGGGCGCGCCCCTTTCGAATGGTAGGCGGGCCGCCGGTTATCGCGGGGACGGCTGTTGCCGGGTCTGCTCTTGGGGTTTGCGCGCGGGGTGCGTTTTGGCTCCAGGCCGGGCAACGTATGGCATGGAATCCGCTGGCCGATAAAGCGCTCGATGCGGCTTAAATTCATACCGTCCCGCACCGAAGCGAAGGAAATCGCGATCCCCGACGCGCCGGCGCGGCCAGTGCGGCCGATGCGATGCACATAATCCTCGGGAGATTTCGGTAAATCGTAATTGACGACATGACTGATGCCGGCGACATCGATACCGCGCGCGGCGACATCGGTGGCGACCAGTACGCGCACCGCGCCGTGGCGCAATTGCGTGAGGGTGCGGGTGCGTTCCCGCTGGCTCATATCGCCGTGCATGGCGGCGGCGTGATGGCCACGAGTGGCCAAGTGGTCGGCCAGGTCGTCGGCGTCGCGCTTCGTGGCGGTAAAGACGATAGCTTGGCTAAGATCGGTATTTACCAACAACGCCTCCAATAAACGGTTCTTGTGGGAGAGATCGTCCACATAATGCAGCCGTTGCTCGATATGTTCGTGCTGTGCCTGGGCCGAGGCGATTTGAATGCGCTTGGGATCGGTAAGCAAGCGTTGCGCCAGTTTGGCGATGCCGCCTTCCAAGGTGGCGGAAAACAGCAAAGTCTGGCGGTCGGCGGGCGTGGCGGCGGCGATTTTCTCCACATCGTCGATAAAGCCCATATCCAGCATACGGTCGGCTTCGTCCAGGACGAGCATTTCCAAACGGGAAAAATCGATGCGCCCACGGTTCAGATGATCGATTAAGCGGCCCGGCGTGGCGACTAGGATTTCCACCGGCTGGGACAGCAGCTTGTTTTGCAGCGGATAGGGCACGCCGCCGACGATGCTGATGGTTTTGACCTTGCGCAAGTGTTTGCCGTACTGGGTCGCGGCGGCGGCAACCTGCGCGGCCAGCTCTCGTGTGGGCGTTAGCACCAGAATGCGGGGGCCGCGGCTTTTTATATCCGATGGCGCGCTCAATCGTTGCAGCGCGGGCAGCACAAAAGCGGCGGTTTTACCCGTACCGGTTTGGGCCGATGCCATTAAGTCATGGCCCGCCATCGCCTCTGGAATGGATTGCGCCTGAATCGGCGTTGGGCTGTGGTAGCCGCATTCGCCCAAGGCTTGGAGAATGGAGGGATGTAAGCCGAGTGTTTCAAATGACATGGAATGTCCTTCTAATAGCGACGGACGAGCGCGGCGCGCAAGCTCCTGAATTTAACGGCGCGAGCCGTCGCGGATTAAATCGCGCAAGCAAACCGAACCGGTCGTGAAGCCTTTATCGGGCAACCGTGTGGAATATCCGCTAGCGCACAAGCATCGTCGCTAACCGGTGGTATCTTGAGTCGCAGACATCCGAATTGACGTCTGGATAGGGTCAGGGAGCGATGAACCAATGCAGCTTAATGCTGCAAGGAAGCGAGATTATACGGACATTCCCAAAAAAAGCCAAGCGGCTATGGTAGAATGGCGCCCTTTTTAGAATAACGGAAGAACTACGCTCATGTCGCGCGCCCTACGAAATGTCGCTATCATCGCCCACGTTGACCACGGAAAGACCACGTTGGTCGACAAGCTCCTCCAGCAGGCGGGCACCTTTGCCGCCCATCAGCAGATCACCGAGCGGGTGATGGATAGCAACGACCTGGAAAAGGAGCGGGGCATCACCATCCTCGCCAAGAATACCGCGGTGGACTACGAAGGTGTTCACATTAATATTGTCGATACGCCCGGGCACGCCGATTTTGGCGGCGAGGTCGAGCGAGTGCTGTCCATGGTGGACGGCGTGCTGCTGCTGGTGGACGCGGTGGAAGGCCCGATGCCGCAAACCCGTTTCGTCACCAAGAAGGCCCTGGCGCTGGGGCTCAAGCCGATCGTGGTCGTCAACAAGGTAGACCGTCCTGGTGCGCGCCCGGATTGGGTGGTGAACCAAACCTTCGATCTGTTCGATAAATTGGGGGCGACCGACGAGCAACTGGATTTCCCGATCGTCTACGCTTCTGCCCTGAACGGTTATGCGACGCTGGATTTGGCCGACCAAAGCAGCGACATGCGTCCCTTGCTCGATACCGTTTTGTCTCATGTCCCGGCGCCCGCCGGCGATTCCGCTCAGCCCCTGCAATTGCAGATCAGCGCGTTAGACTATTCCAGCTTCGTCGGGCGCATCGGTGTCGGCCGCATTAGCCGCGGCCGCTTGCGGCCGGGGCAGGACGTGATCGTACTGGCTGGCGAGAGCGCGGCGAAGAAAGGGCGCGTCAACCAAGTGCTGGGTTTCCGCGGCCTGGAACGGGTGTCCATGGACGAAGCCGAAGCCGGCGATATCGTGCTGATTAGCGGTATCGAGGAAATCGGTATCGGCGTGACCCTGGCCGACCCCGCCCAGCCGGAGGCGTTGCCGATGCTGAGCGTGGACGAACCGACTCTGACCATGAATTTTCAGGTCAACACCTCGCCGCTAGCCGGCCAGGAAGGAAAATTCGTCACCAGCCGCCAGTTGCGCGAGCGGTTGCACAAGGAACTGCTAACCAACATGGCGTTGCGGGTGGAAGATACCGAAGACACCGATATTTTTCTGGTGTCCGGTCGTGGCGAGCTGCATCTCACCATTCTGCTGGAAAATATGCGCCGCGAAGGTTATGAACTGGCGGTCTCGCGGCCGCGGGTGTTGGTCAAGGAGTGCGATGGCGTCAAGTGCGAGCCGTTCGAACTACTCACGGTGGACGTGGAAGAAGCCCACCAAGGGGCGGCGATGGAAGCCTTGGGCTCGCGCCGCGGCGACCTACAGGACATGGTGCCGGACGGCCATGGGCGGGTGCGATTGGACTATCGCATTCCGGCTCGCGGCTTGATCGGCTTTCAGTCCGAATTTCTCACCATGACTCGGGGTACCGGCATCATGAGCCACGTGTTCGACGAATATGCCGCGTTGAAGCCGGATATTCCCGCGCGCCGTAACGGCGTGCTGATCTCCGCCGAAAACGGCGAGGCGGTGGCCTATGCGTTATGGAACCTGGAGGATCGGGGGCGGATGTTCGTGAATCCTGGCGAGCGTCTCTACGCAGGTATGATTATCGGCATTCACAGCCGCGACAATGATCTGGTGGTTAACCCGATCAAGGGGAAAAAACTCACCAACGTCCGCGCCTCCGGCAAGGACGACGCGATTACGTTGACGCCGCCGGTCTCATTGACCCTGGAATCGGCCATCGAATTTATCGCCGACGACGAACTCGTGGAAATCACCCCCCAGTCCATCCGCCTCCGCAAACGGTATTTGACTGAAAACGAGCGTAAGCGCGCGGCGCGCGCGTAGCGCGTTTCGGCGAAGGCCAACCGTCAGGTGGGCCGAAGCCAAAAGTCCTCAGTCAGCGCGCGGCGCGCGCGTAGCGCGTTTCGGCGGAGGCCAGCCGTCAGGCGGGCCGAAGCCAAAAGTCCCAGTCAGCGCGCGGCGCGCGCGTAGCGAGTTTCGGCGAAGGCCAACCGTCAGGCGGGCCGAAGCCAAAAGTCCCAGTCAGCGCGCGGCGCGCGCGTAGCGAGTTTCGGCGAAGGCCAACCGTCAGGCGGGCCGAAGCCAAAATCCCTTCAGTCAGCGCGCGGCGCTAAAAAGGTTTACGTTGTTGGAAGACGGTGAACGCCGAGGCGAGGGAATCTTTCAGCGCCCGTTCCAATAAGCGCTTGCCGTTTGCCGTCAAGTCCTGGCCCTGGTGCAGCATCGCTTGATAGAACCGGTGATAGAACGCGTCGGGCTCCACGCGGACGCGGAAGATGAGCGCGGCGGCGGCCGGCCGCCGGGGTTGCCGGTAGTCGATGTGTATTTGCTGTCCGGGGGCCAACCGGGTATCCCGGTATTCCTTGGTCAGATCCAAGGAGACTTGGCGGCCGATAATATATTGCCTTAACGTACCCGCTAAGGGCTGGCCGTCCCGGCCAGCTTGGTAGATCTCCAGGATGACCTTGGGCGTGACATACGTCGGGAAATCATGACCGATCCAAGTGCTCTTAACCGTCAATCGGGCGGAGACCCAGCCGTTTTGGATCACCGGGCCAGCCGTGCGAATGGTTAATCCCTTACGCACCATGGCGGGATCGTGTATGCCGCGCCATAGGTGCCGCCTATCCGGCATATGGCAGCGTTGGCAACTGATTCCCTGGCGGGCGTAGCGGCTTGCGCGCCATTCCTCATAGGTATTCTCTAGGCGTTTTCCGTCGAGCGCATAGCCGTCCGCGCCGAATTGGTGGCAGGCTGCGCAGAAACGGGAATCCTCAAACGCCGGCGTGCTGATCCATCCACCGTGAGGCAGCTCAGGCGTGTCGGCGGCGAGCACGCCGTCACGCCGCGGCGGACCAAAGCGCTGATTATGGCGCACGTGGCACGCCGCGCAGACCACACCCTGTTGATAAAAGGGTTTGATGCTGTTTTTGCCGGGAATTTCGGCGAAGGGTCGGGGCGGTAAGGCGGACATAGCGGCGGTTAAATTGGCCGCCTGCTTCTTCAGGGGCGCGTGGCAATGCAGGCAGGACTGCCGCGCCGATGTCGCATGCGGCGGCGTATCGACGAGTTGGCCGAGAATCCCCGGCCCCATCGCCTGGTGATGGCGGCTTGTTTTCCAGTCGGCGTATTGGCGCGTATGGCACGTGCCGCATGCGTGCGGCGCGAGGGACGCCTCCAATGGGCTGAAACGAATTGGCGCCTTGCCCTGCGCCTGCAAAGGACGCGCCCAATACCAGGCAAGAAACCGGGCGATGTGCTGCTTGCCGCTGGACGGATGCCGGGGCAGCGGCGCACCTTGTCCCGCGCCGGCAAGGAATAAAAAAAGCACAGCACCCAGGAGAAAGCGTATGCGACTTCGCATGGCTCTCCCCCAGTGTTCGACGGCTAGTGCTTAGGCGCGCAAGGGTTAGCGGCTTTGGGATGGCACGGGTTAGCCATTTTGGGGTGGCAGGGATTGTGCATTTTTTCCATGGCGCCCGGATGGCAGGGATTTTTTCCTTTCATCCCGCCGACCGGCGGCTTGAAACTTTTTTGCACGGTTTTCGTATAGGCGGTGAGCGCGGCGAGTCTGCGGGAATTCCATGGCAACGGCTTGGCGGCCATGGGAGAAACCATACAGAACTGGATCATCTCGTCCAAGTAGACTTTCTTCATCCCGGCTTGTTGGTCGGGCATCGCGACGTAATGGGGATATGGCTTGGCGAAGGTGGCACGGAACGCGGCGTGGTTATGGTGGCAGCTATTGCAGGACAGGCCGTTGGTGCTTAACGACTTGTCATGCCACAAGTGCCGGCCCTCCTTGACCAATGCCCGGTGCCGTCCCTTCATGAGGTGCGTTCCGGCGGGGCGGGTGAGACGTGTCGCATCGATTTTTCCTTTTGCCGCGCAAGGATTCTTCGCCATGGTGCCGCAAGGATTGTGCGGATTGGATTTGGCCGATCCCATGCCGGCCATGGCGGGGGAGGCCCCCATCATGAGTGCTACACCACCGGCAAAAAACATTGCAACGATCTTTTGATAGCTGGCCATGTCTTGTCTCCTATTGTCAGGCATTGCGCGAGTGTCGTTGGGCAGTCAACAATGAGGCGGGTTTCCCTAATAATGAAATGGTCATACTAAACACCCCCCTTATCATAGTATATTATTCCCCCCCAGGGGCGCGGCCGTTCGCAAGGCGCGCCTTGCCCGCGGAAGGCGACAAGGGGCTAGCGCGCAAGACATTCTTGCAACCGTTGCACACCCTCCCGCAGCTTGTCCAAGGAAGTCGTGTAGGCGAAGCGCACATGTTTTTCCGGGGCGTGCGCGCCAAAGTCCAGGCCGGGGGTCATGGCGACCCCCGTTTGTTCGAGAACGTCCAGGGCGAAGGCTTGGCTATCGGCGGTGAAGCGCTCGCAATTGGCGTACAGATAAAAGGCGCCTTGCGGCGTGCAGGGAATATCGAATCCCAGCCCGCGCAATGCCGGTAACAGATAATCGCGGCGGCGCTGGAATTCTTGCCGCCGTGCTTCTAGGATGGCGAGGTTTTCCGGGCGGAAGGCCGCCAGCGCCGCATGCTGCGCCGGCGTGGAGGCGGCGATAAACAAATTTTGTTGCAGCACGTCCGCCGCGCGAACATGGCTTTCCGGCACCACCGCCCAGCCGAGGCGCCAGCCGGTCATATTGAAATATTTGGAGAAGCTGTTAACGACGAAAGCCTGATCGCTAACCGCCAGCACCGTCGGCGCATCGGTATCGTACACCAGGCCATGGTAGATTTCATCGACAATCAATTGCGCACCGCGATTTTCCACGAACCGGGCAATGGCCGCCAGGGCGCCTTGGTCGATCAGCGTGCCGGTGGGGTTGGATGGGGAGGCGAGCAGTACCGCGGCGGTATTTTCCGTCCAATGGGCAGCGACGCGTTCGGGCGTAAGTTGATAGGCGGTGGACGCATCCACCGGGACGCCCACCGGGATGCCGCCGACAAAGTGCACGAAGTGACGGTTGCAGGGATAGCCGGGATCGGCCATCAGCACGCGGTCGCCGGGGTTGAGCAGAACCCCCGCCGCGAGCAGTAGCGCGCCGGAAGCGCCGGGCGTCACCATAATCCGAGACGCGGGAACGTTCACGCCGTACCGGTCGCGGTAGAAGGCGGCAATCGCCTGGCGCAGGGCCGGCAAGCCAAGCGACAGCGTATAGTGCATGGCGTTTTCGCGGATTGCTTGCGCTGCCGCTTCGGTGACCGGGGCGGGGGTGGGGAAGTCTGGCTCGCCGATCTCCATGTGGATAATCGAGCGGCCCTCGGCCTCCAGCGCCCGGGTGCGTGCCATCACTTCCATGACATGGAACGGCTGGATTGCCCGCATCCGGTCGGCCATCGGCCGGGGGGGATTCATGGGACGCTGCTCGCGGCATCGTCGGCGGAAGCGCCCAACAGCGTTATGCCCTCCGGCACATGGAGTGTCGAGGTGGGGAAGGCGATTTCGGCATTGTGGTCGGCGATGATCTGATTGATCCGCAACAATACCTCTTGCTTAATGTTGTGGAATTCCGCCCATGCCGTGGTATGGGTGAAGGCATAGATGAAAAAATCCAGGGACGAGGGGGCAAAAGTGGTGAAATTAACCATCAGCGTTTGCGCTTCGTCGATTGCCGGATGATTCATCAGCATCTCCTTCACTTCGCGGACGATGACGGCCATTTTGCCGGCGTCATCGTAACGGATGCCGACGGTTTCGTAAATACGGCGGTGGGTCATGCGCGAGGGATTTTCCACCGCGATGCTGGCGAATGTCGAGTTGGGCACGTACAACGGGCGCTTGTCGAACGTGCGGATGAGCGTCAAGCGCCAGCCGATGTGCTCCACGGTACCTTCGATATTGCGGTCGGGAGAGCGGATCCAGTCTCCCGTGACGAAGGGACGATCGAGATAAAGAATGAGCCCGCCGAAGAAATTGGCGAGCAAATCCTTGGAAGCGAAGCCGATGGCGACACCGCCGATGCCGCCGAACGCCAGTACCCCGGAAATACTGTAGCCCAAGGTTTGCAGCGCGACCAGCACGCCGGTGATAATCGCGGAGGCGCGCGCCAGCTTGCTGACGGCTTCCACCGCGGTGCGGTCTACGCGCTTGCCGAGCTGTTGACGATGGGTGATGATGCTGGTTTCGACACGCTTAACCAGCCGCACCAGAAACCACGTGATGGTGACCACGACGCCGAGATCGCGTAACGGGACGATGGCCTCGAAAATAGCGGCGCCGGTTTCCTGGCCGACGATGTGGGCGGCGAATGTAATGCCGGTAATCCAGATCAGCAGCGCAACCGGCTTGCGCAGCGCGTCGATCAGCGCGTCATCCCACGGGTTTTCGGTGCGCTGGAGTTTATGGTACAGCCGGTTGAGCAAGCGCCGCGCGATCAAATTGGCGAGCAGCACCAAAAAAACAACGATAAATACTTCCGCGATCCACAGATTTCCTGCCAGATACGCTTTTACCTGCGGAATTAACACCTGAGTGTTCATAGTCCCTTACACACTTGCCAAGGAAAGTTTCTTCAGGGGCTTATTCTGTCATAGTTTGCGTGGCGGCGGCGCGAAACGCCGCAAAGAAAACCCGTCGCTTCCGGCTATTCGGCGCTTTGCGCTTCAAGCGGAGATTTGATCGAAGAGCGCCATATCGTCGCTGGCGAGGAGGCGCTCGATATCGATCAAAATCAACATGCGGTCATCGACCGTGCCGACGCCGGTGACATAACGGGTATCGATAGCCGCGCCGAACTCTGGCGCATCCTTAATTTCCTCGGACTTCAACGTC
>Ga0316206_1001358_pt1 | contig 22289 bp, 14 predicted proteins | sample 6monthpyrite_MG_FD_204942 | JGI IMG/M metagenome (GOLD analysis project Ga0316206, IMG submission 204942) | Microbial mat bacterial communities from mineral coupon in-situ incubated in ocean water Damariscotta River, Maine, United States -... | ecosystem: Environmental > Aquatic > Marine >... | reverse complement strand
CTATATAACATTAGCCAGAACACTTATTATTTCTAACCTCTAAAAACAACATTCCCCTACCTGGCTATTCCCTTGCTTACGCACAGCGATTAAAAACTGTGCAGCATGCTGAGTCTATTGCACCTAATACACCTATATAACTAGGGGAAACCCTAAAAACACAAATATAAACCTAGGGTACTCCCTTTATTTATTGCTAATTTTATAGGGAAAACCCTAGTAATATCAAAATGAAATGCTGTATAAAAAAACACCACTAACTTTAACTATTAATCTCAAACAGATTGCTTGCTAAGTTAAATTTATAAACCGAAAAATCATTACCTATAGCACTGGCTAAATATTTTTAAGTTTGATCAGAATTGAGAAGAGAAGTGAAACGAAAATAACGAAACGAGGTGGGCTGCTATACGGATGCTATCTTTTTGCGCTTGATACTTTTTTTCACTCGACATTGCTAAAATGGGCATTGCTAAAATGGGCATGACTATAAACAGGCATGACTAAATTAGCGCGAGTAAAACATTCCTGTGGTTCGTCACTAGGAGTTAACATGAACATCACACCGATGTCACATAAACACCCATTTCACTGCCCTTAAATCTATGGCTGGTTACCAAAAATCTGGCACTCACAAACCCGCATCGATGGAAATGTCAATATGTAACATCTAAGCGTTTTAGTATAAACTCCCCTTTAGTATTATAAAAAATAGTATTATAAAAAATCATATTATCAAGAATCACATTATAAAAAATCAGGGAAACATAAATTGCGACGGTTATTTTCGGGTTTACTTTTTACGCCATTATTCATTTTCAGCACACCGGCATCGGCCCTTATTCCACAAATTGAGCGTGATGCTCTGAACGATTTGTATCAGGCCACCGCTGGTGATAGCTGGCACAATAATTCTGGCTGGAATGAGCTTAGCAGGAATGAGATTAACTCAAATGAGTGCAACTGGTTTGGCGTAAGCTGTAATGTCACTGAAACATCCATCACTGGCCTGCAACTTAACGCCAATAATCTGCGCGGCCCACTGCCCGCCTCAATCGTTAACCTGAGCAATATCACCCACATTAATATTGACTATAACGCAGTGTATAGCGATAGTCAGACGGTGAATGATTTTATCAATGCATCCAGTGAACTTAACTATACTGCCTCTCAAACCCTGGACGTAAACGACATTACGTTTTCTTCAATAACTGCCAATAGCCTGCAAATTGACTGGCCGCCGGTAGGTTATCTCAATGATGAGGGCGGCTATCGTGTTTATCTTGCTGAACAGGTAGACAGCGAAGCCGCTTCGATTACTTCAGATTTTATTAAACAGACAGACGATATTGTTGGTAAAACCAATACCACAATAACCCTTAATGACCTAAGCCCCTGCCGACAATATTTTGTAAAGGTGGTGAGCTACACCAACCCCCATGCAGCTAACAACACTGCAATTGAGAGTGATGGGTTTGGCGGTGTGATAATGGGCACCATTCCCGGCTTTGAGTCAAACTGTGTGATAACGGGCAGCCCCTATAATGATGCGTTTAGCATCACCCAAATAACAACCGATCTTGTAACTACGGAACATGTAACTACTGATCTGGCACCTGTGATTATTCGCGTATCAGACACGGGGGAACGTGACTATCAACTTACCGGCACCGATTTTTTCCATATTGACGGCGCTGCTGGCCAGGATTCACTGACTGTTTTGGGAAGTGAGAATACGGCCTGGACTCTGTCGGGTAATAATAGTGGTGACGTTAATGGGAATACCTTTAGTAGTATTGAAGTTTTAATTGGCCAATCGAGTTCAGACACATTAGTTGGATTAAACACAGCAAATGAATGGTCAATAACTGAAACAAATACAGGCACACTCAATGAGAGTCTTAGCTTCAGTAGTATAGAAAATCTAGTTGGTGGTTCAGATATAGATACGTTTATTATCTCGCCCGATGTTATTATCGGTTCGATAGATGGAGGTGAATCAAGTCTAGATATCATTTCTGTCATATCAGAGCCTCAACCTGGCTCTACATCATGCGATTCTACAAATAGCGCGACACTTTCCAGTGGAAATTTCACCACCGTTTCATCCAGTTGCTCGTTGGTATTTAACCCGAGTGATCTTACCGCAACAACTCTCGATAACTCCACTATTGAAATATCAACTGGTCCACCATCACAGGAGGTGATAGATCACATTCTCACAGAGGACGGACTGGTACTCCCCACCGATGACGAAAACACCTGCACCATCACTAATGGCCAATGTATTGCTGAAGATGGTAGCGTTTATGTTTTTTCTGATGGAAAACTGATTAAAGCAGAAAACGGTTCTGGCTCGCTAGATATTTTCAGTCTGTTTTTATTCATATTGTATTCCGGATTTGTATTTTATCGAAAAGAAAAATTAGATTGAGATACGACGATTAATAGCAAAAGCAGACACTGAGCGTAATACTTATCCGGATGCTTTACCTAGAATCAAATTTAAATAGCACTTATCTTAAGCGTATTTAAAAGGAAGCGCCTATCAACGAATGCAATAGACTTGATGGTTATGCAATCTTAAGTCGCCCCGTTATTCAATTGATCTAATACCCAACATTCAAGTCTAATAAAAAAGGCGACCACAAGGTCGCCTTTTCAAGGGTACAGTTTTATTTATCTTTTAAGCGCGTTTGCGTTTGGAAAATCCGACTAAAACAATTAAACCAGATCCAAACAACCAAACTGCAGCGGGTACGGGTACGGGAGATGTCATCACTAGAAAACTGCCAATTTGCCCTTGACCATACGTCCTACTGATACCGAAGTCATGAACTTTAACTCTGTCATAAGAATCGCTGGTTGGTAAACCCGTTATACGATCTACATACTCAAAATCTTCGATTGCTGCAACTGTGGTGAAAGTTAGATCTGTTGGTCTGGGCAGGTACTCGTTTAATAACCCCTGAACGCCAGCTGCACCAAATGCATTGGTATCAAAGTCGTGGTTAATTTCGTCTAGTAACGCATCACGTGTGTCACCTAGCGTTTTGATGAAGTTTTCTATAACGATTCGATCACCTGAGAGATTAAAGTCACAATGTGTAACACCATAGTTACAAGAAGAACGTCTTGTGTAACCAAAGTTGGTAATCAATAAATCAAGCTCACTGGCCGTTGCATAGCGCCAACCTTCATACGCGGCTCCAGCACCCATTTGTGCAATGACTTGATTATAGGAGATACCACGGGTTTCAGTAACATCCAGCCAGTCTAGCCCCGTTCCCGTGTCACGTGTAATTATACCCAAATCCACTATTGAAGCATGTGTATTGATCGAGGAGAGTAATAAAAATAATGCGATTAGTTTTTTCAGGTCCATTCAAACGTATTCCGTAAATTTTAATATTTGAATGTTACACTAAAATCAGTACAGGCAATACTATTATTAGTCATTTAACTAACTAGGCGACTCACTATATGTATATGATTTTAAGAAATTAAAGCCGTTTAAAAAACGATCCATCTAATACGGTCCATTAATAGTAATCAAGACTATTATGTTAACTTATTTATTTTAAACTGAAATTAAACCTGACAAGAGTTAACGAACTAAATCTTTTCTACCCCTGCCATCATCGCCAGTCTAACTAACTCTGTTGGTGAACTTACATTCATTTTGTTCATTAAATTTGCACGATGCAGCTCAACGGTTTTTATACTAATACCCAATTCGGATGCAATAATTTTATTTTGTTTCGAGTTTAAAACAAATTTCATGACTTCATTTTCCCGCGGCGTTAATCGATTTATGCGGCTTTGTATTTTATCTACTTTACTTTGATGCTCACGTTTATCCCGGTCATAATTAATTGCACTTTGAATCACCTCTAACATAATTGCATCATTATAGGGTTTTTCTACGAAATCAAATGCGCCGGCTTTCATGGCCCTTACAGCCATTGCCACATCAGCATGGCCGGTTACAATAATCACCGGAATACTCGCCTGCGATTCTTTTAAGCGTGCAAATAAATCCATGCCGTTTATATCTGGCATGCGCACATCTAACACCACACAACCGGGAGAATTTTGATTAAACTGTTGCAAAAAATCTTCACCGCATTTAAATTCCAGCACATTCAAATGTGCTGACTCAACCAGCCACTTTAATGACTCTCTCGCCATGCGGTCATCATCAACAATATAGGTGACAGGATTTTGTGTGGGCGGTGATTTTTTTTCTAACTGTATATCTGAATTCATCATTAGCTGACCTGCAGTGCGGGAAGTTCAAAACTAAATTCTGCGCCACCGTCAGACAGTGTACGCGCTCGAATCATTCCCTGGTGTGACTCAATAATTGAACGGCTTATCGACAGGCCTATACCCATGCCATCTGACTTGGTGGTATAAAACGCATCAAAAATTTTGGCTAATGCGCCCTTCGCAATGCCCTCCCCACTATCGGTTGCACTCAGCATAACTTTTCCGCCTTTTATCGTTTGAGTAGTAATGCATAACAATCTTTTTTCCGGTTCAACCGACTCCATAGCATCCATGCCATTGCGAATAAAATTCAACACAACTTGCTCCAGTTGAATCATATCCCCTTCAACCATGGGTAGCGATTCCTGTAACTTCAATTCAATTTTTACCCGCTGCCGACTCGCTTCATGTTTTACCAGCGTCGCCACATTACACACTGCCTGATTAAGGTCTAGCTCGCTGTGTTGCGTGTCGCCTTTTTGCACAAACAAACGAATGCGACGAATAATATCAGCGGCCATGGTTGCGCCTTCAATTGCATTTTTCATTCCCTGCATCAGCTTTTTAGAATCAGCGTCGCCATCTTTAAGCATCCGTAAACAAACACTGCAATAATTAATGGCACCGGTAAGTGGCTGATTTAATTCATGTGCCAGGCTTGCTGCCATTTCACCGATGGCGCTCATTCGAGACACCCGAGCAAACTCGGCTTGATGGCGTTGCTGCGATTCGTGCGCCATTTTCAACTCAACTTCATCACCAATCCACTGCGCCATCACTTTTAGCAGCTCGTGATCCCATCGACTGTATTTATTGCTGCGAGCAATCACACCTGCAAATTCCAGACTGCAATGAATTTTTCCATCCACCATCACCGCCGCCCCCAGGTAGGTTTTCCAACCGGTTTGCTGGCAATCACAATTCGCTTGCGTGTCGGCGCTTAAGTCAGGAATATCTAATGGCGCGCCCTTAAACTCTAATAACCGGGCAACACAATTTTCATTAATGGGCCCGTTTCGCATGCTGGCTAATTTTGCGTCACCCGAAATACGACAAACCCAATTTTCATCCGCCTGCGTGCTCGTCAGCACCGCCACTGGCAAATTAAAATAGTCTCGTCCGGTGTCGAGTAACCTGGCGAGTTTTTCTTCATGGGTTAAATCCGGCGCGCTGGTAATTCGCACCAGCTCGCGTAAAGCTATTCGACTTTTCTCTAAGGCCTGATTCGTTTGTTTTAAATCTTCAGTGCGCTCGGCAACCTGTTCTTCTAATGTATTTTGATAAAGGGCAAGCGCTTGCTGCGAGCGTTTTCGTTGGGCTATTTCATTGCGCAATATGGTTTGCGCATGTTTGAGCTTATGATTGGTCCGCGATATATAACCATTGGCAACAATCAGTAACAGCAACAAAATAGTGGCTCCCACGAACCAGATTGCATAGCGCTTTAAAATGGCCATAAACGAGGTTTGTCGCAGCGCTTCATAAGGCCCGATTTTTAATGTTTTCATTAGTCGATGAACCGGCGAATAATCCAGTGGTATCGTCCAGCCAGCGGTACGTGAAATTTTTGCGGCGGGATGATTTTGTGGCATTGACAACAAGGCCTGCGCTACTCGGGTTGCCAGTTCTCGGGGGGTGTTTTTAAGGGTGGCAAATGGCCACTCGGGGTACAGACGAGTGCTCAGAGGCAATAAGTTTGCACTGCCATTCTGCAAATTCAGAATACGAAAATCATTTAATTGCACTTTGCCCGCATCCACCATTTGCATGAGCGTTTCTGAACGCACGGTGGCGGCATCAACATCCCCATTGAGCACCGCATAAATCATCTTATCCTGCGGAAAACCGACAAATTTCAACTCCCCGATATCACTGAATGGATCAATACCCTGATCGATCAACTCACGCCAGGCCATTTGAAACCCGCCAAAGGCGACCGGGCTAACCGCCATAAATGACTTACCGCGCAAATCCGCTAATGAGCGTATTTCAAAATTTCGTGAGCTCGTTAAAATCACTGCACCAAATCTCACCCGGGTACGCCCTTGTTGGCGGGTTTGCATGGTGGCTATGCGCGATGCACCAAAGCGAGCTTCCAGGCTGACATAATTGCCCGGATTGGTGAGGGTGAAGTGAAGTGCGCCGCTATTGATCGCTTCATCAATTTCATTTAAGTCGACGGGCACAATTTCAAATGCATGACCGATTGAATCAGACAGGTATTTAGCGGTAGCTGACCAGCGATTAAGCGCCTGCTCTTTGCCACGATACGCTAAAACGCCAATTTTAATTGTAACCTGGTTCGTCAGGCCATTAGCTGACGAAAGCGCTTCGCTTAAGTGCCGTGCTGAGGCAGGCCAATGAGTAATAATAATAAATAAAACTAGAAAAAAAATAGCTTTATAGAGCTGTTGTGCATTTCCACTCATAAAAATCCTGATTAATGATAATCCCGATCAACTGAGTAGAAAATGAAACGGCCCTCTGCGCAACCATAATATTGATACAACAGGCGATCTCGCAGATGATGCAACTACTCCAACTAGCTTATTTAAGTTCGCTTACCAGCGACTGACTATTATAGAGAGATACCACTGCGAGTCAGTTTATTCCATCTCGAACGATAAAATATTATGATAATGTGTGTCATTTTGAAAAATAATGCAATAATTACTTAGTTAACCGGAAATTAAATGCCTGTACAACAACTTTTATTGCTACCTAAACGTTGTGCCTGCCCTGCTTTTCAATTCAGCCGCACCGATTAGATATTAAGCCCAATTTATTACGGATAACGTACTGACGCCTGCATTTTCAATTGAGCATTATGCCGTTTACGCGCCTCCCGACAGTCGCCATAGTGTGTTTTTATGTATTCAAAAACCTGACATTTTTGAATTTGTCGAGGCATATTTAAACAGTCATTGATAAACACATCATAACTGGCCATTTTTAATCGAGGAAATGACGCCCTATCAAACTGCGCAGACTGATTCGTCATGGCCGCCGAGGTTTGAATGTATGAAATTTCACACGCCAGCAAAGGGTTGCTCTGCAGCGCTGTCTCGATAGTGATTTGATCGAGGTCCAAGCTCTGCTTGCTGTCACTAATTCGATGGTGGTTTAGCGCCATATGTTGTTTCGCCGTCCGCGCTAACTCTTTCCAGCCGGGCCGCAAACTCACTGAGTTGCCAGTGTTTAATGCGCCTACAGCCAACGGGTTTACCTGCGGTTGATTTTCATCCTGTTTAGCCTCCATCGCCAAATTCTGTGTCGGCCGCTCCATTTCGACCTTACCCTGTTTTACGCCGGGGCCGCCCTCATAAGTCACCGCCACTCGTACCGGGTGCAAACATTCCTGCCCACCACAGCCGGCATAAAAATGGCTGTTTGCCTGACTTTTGGTATACAGCACAGCATAGGGTGAATTTTCAATTAACAGAGTCTGGTCACCAAAGGCATAGCCCTCTAACAGTTCATGGGTGTAATTTGGGTTACCCACACCCTGAAATAAACACTCTCCCTCAGCATTTAAAAAACTGGTTAACGTATGCGCGGTGATAAATTCAAATGACCAGGTGTTCGCATTGCGCCGCCAGCCCCAAACATAAGTGCTAACATGCTGATGACCACAGGTAGTTGAAAAATCGGTTTTGATAAAATCCCACCAGTTGGTGTTAATACGCACATTAACGCCCTGCGGCATAGACGCTTCACCGGGTTCATAGCTTGCACCGCCAACCAGGCTGCCATTAACCCAGGATTTGCAGTTAAATGCTGCATCGGCTGCATCACCATAAGTCCACCAACCTGGCGGTGATATATAACTGATGTTGGGGCCGCTCCCCCCCCAGTAAAAAGGTTCGTGAAAAAGAGCCGATGAATCCCAGCTGGAAGTGGGACAGGCGATAATTTCAGTCCAGCCTCCAAAACCAGCATCGTACTCGGCTAGCAGGCTTGTTGAATGCATCAGTAACAACAGTACTAAAAATTCTTTTATCATTTTGATTGCTTTCACCATAACCTCCGTTTTTAAATGCAATCATTGCGTTACATACTCCATGAATGACAGGTATTGCGTACCCTCATAGATTATGACTTTAAGGGTGCTTATAAAATCAGCTAACCGGGCATATTTTTGTAGGACAGAAGCGGTGACTAAAGTCAGTTATTTATACATCAATTCCGGTTGCCCGTTACTGCTTACTGGTTATGCTAAGTTAAAAACAAAACCGCGAGAAAACACCACAATCACACCGACTACGAATCTACGGCATAATCAAATGCGGTGGGATAAACATTAAGAAGATTATTACAAATATAATGACTGAATAATTGTCTGTTTATTTAACAGGCTTAGCTATAAAATGAAGTTAATATTTAGCTATTCAAACCCTTGCCTATGCCAATCATTATGAGTCAACTGTTATGAGTCAATCGGTGGAAACACTCTACACTCTAGCCGAAGAGGTTGCTCACACAGTAACTCACGGTTTCGCTATGCTACTAAGCATTGCAGGTTTAGCCATTTTAATTGGTTTTTCCAGCCAAAACGGTGACGCCTGGCATATCGTTAGTAGTAGTATTTACGGCGCAAGCTTAATTTTACTCTACGGTACTTCAGCGCTATATCACGGCATCACACACCCATCAGTCAAAGCCCTGTTACAACGTTTCGATCATGCCGCCATTTACCTGCTGATTGCTGGCACCTACACGCCTTTTTTACTGGTGAGTTTGCGTGAATCCTGGGGGTGGCACTTATTTGCGGTTATTTGGTCACTCGCACTGATTGGCGTAGTACTTGAATTCACCAACTGGAAACCGTTTGAAAAAATATCACTCGCTCTCTATTTAGGAATGGGCTGGATAATTCTTATCGCAATAAACCCGATGCTAGAACAGGTACAAATCGATGGCCTCGTTTTACTGTTAGTCGGTGGCTTATTTTATTCTTTCGGGGTTATTTTTTATGTGTGGGAAAAGCTCGCATTTAATCATGCCATCTGGCATGTTTTTGTAATGGCAGGAAGTGCTGCGCACTTCTTTTCTATTTTGTTTTATGTCATTCCGTAATTCTTTAACTTTCTGAAATATGCGAGGGTAGCTCTGATCAAGTCTATTATCTCAGGCGATCAGGTGAGTTCACAATTAAGGCGCAGCTTTGTAAGCGTGCCCAACGATATTGACATGGGCATGGTGAAAAGTTGCAACGCCGAGTGTGCCAAGGCTGCTATAGGCTTGGACCTGATCGCTTCAGGTCACACAGAGACAAGATAGACTTGATCAGAGATACCCTCGTGCGCGCTTGTTTATTTTTTTAATTTTTTATTCTTCATTACGCATCGCATCTAATTCAGCGTGAATCATTTGCGGGGTTTCTAAACTCATTGCCCCAATTAATTTTGCGCGAAATTCATTTAATAAAATCTCTGACACTTTATGCAAATTAATTACACCGCCGGCCTGCAAGCAGCCGCGTTTTTTAGCGATGCTTTCTAACACCTGCATTTCACCCCCAGGAGAATCATCCCCTTGCAAATCATCCCCTGGTAAATCATCCCTTTGCAAATCATTCCCTGGCAAATCATTCCCTGGCAAATCATCCAGCTTGTAGCGCTTACGTAATAGCTCGGGATAAGTTGTCGAAAAATAGCCTGCTGCAAACAAGGCTACATCATCATATTCCATGGCGGTGCTTTTAATGGCGCCGGTGACGGCTAGTCGGTATCCACTATTTACATTAAGAATTTTTGGCCATAAGAATCCCGGTGTATCCATTAGCTCAATGCCGTTATCTAAAATAATTTTTTGCTGACGCCTGGTAATGGCTGGCTCATCACCCACCTTCGCGATAAAACGGCCAGCAAGGGTGTTAATCACACTAGATTTGCCGACATTCGGAATACCCATAATTAACACCCGAATGGGTCTTACCGACACATTACGATCGGGGAAAAACTGCTTACACAATTTCAGCGTTTGTTTAATTTTTGCCGGTTGCTCCTGCGTCACCGCTAATGCCTTTATATTTCTTGCGGCCTGAAAATGCTCAATCCACAGCTGAGTTATTTTTGCATCGGCTAAATCGGCTTTGTTCAATAACTTAATGCAGGGTTTGTCCCCACGCAGCTCAGCAATCAGTGGATTTTCAGAGCTATAGGGAATGCGCGCATCCAGCACTTCAATTATCAGGTCAATTTTTGGCATGACCTTTTTAATCTCTTTTCGCGCCTTGTGCATATGGCCGGGGAACCACTGAATCGCCATGTTATTTCCACTATTAATTTAAAGTGCCGCATTTTACCCCAAAAAAGCTTGCCGAATTAGGCTAAAATCAGCGGCAAATATTAAATAGGCTTTTTACGAGCTTTCACTGGGTTTTTCTGGATTTTTTATGTCAAATCAATACGATTTATTAATTATCGGCGCCGGCGTATCCGGCAGCGCATTACTTTATCTCACCACCAAATACACCAATATTCAGCACATCGGCGTGATTGAAAAATACGCAGCTCCGGCCCGGGTTAATTCTCTATCCAGCAATAACAGCCAAACCTTACACTGCGGTGACATTGAAACCAATTACACCCTCGACAAAGCACTAAAAGTAAAGCGCGCCGCCAGCATGCTGCGCAACTATGCCGTGGCACAGCCAGATGCTCACCATATTATTTTTAAATATTCTAAAATGGTATTAGGTGTGGGCGCAAAAGAGTGCGAGCTACTCAAAAAACGCTTTGAAAAATTCGGCCCTCACTACCCGCACTTAAAATTGTTAGATAAAAAAGCCATTGCCCGTATTGAACCCAATGTGGCAATGAATGAAGATAAATTTCGCGAAGACGACATTATTGCGCTCGGTTCAACTAATGAATACACCGCCGTTAATTTTGAAGCCCTCTCCCGCTCTTTTGTGCGACAGGCCGAAATTGAAGCAGCTGCACATCCCGAGAAAACCATAGATTTACATTACAACGAATATGTTGATCACATAAAACGCGACAAAGACGGTTTTATCATAGAGACAAATGGCGTCTGTTACCGCACCAAAGCACTCGTAGTGTGTGCAGGCGGCCACAGTTTAAAACTCGCCCACGACATGGGCTACGGCCACCACTATTCGGTGCTGCCCATTGCCGGCAGTTACTATTTCACCCCGCATGTTTTAAATGGCAAAGTGTATACCGTGCAAAATGATGCCCTGCCCTTTGCAGCGATTCACGGCGACCCGGATGTATTAGTCCCCGGCGCAACTCGCTTTGGGCCCACCGCATTGGTGCTACCCATTTTAGAACGTTACAACTTAAAAACCCTGCCTGATTTTTTACAGGTGTTTCGCTTCGATGGCCGAGTGGCAAAAGTACTGTGGGATTTGTTAAAAGTAAAAGACATTCGTAATTACATGTTTAAAAATATGTTGTTTGAAATTCCAGTGATTCGTAAAGTATTATTTTTAAAGGATGTACGAAAAATCATTCCATCATTAAAACTAAAAGACCTCACCTTTGCCAATAAAGTTGGCGGTATTCGCCCACAATTAATTGACAAAGATCGCTGTGAATTATTAATGGGTGAAGCTAAAATTGATAGCGGCATCGGAGGTATTTTTAATATGACACCCTCTCCCGGTGGGACCTCGTGTATTGAAAATGCGGAAATAGATATGCGTACCGTAGTGAATCATCTGGGTGCCACGATTGATGAAAAGGCACTACAAAAAGATTTGCTGGGGGATGATGTTCAACATGTGGCCAGTGATTTGGCGAGTTATGTTATTACTGAGTCGACGAGTGAATAAAGTTCAATTTAAAATATGTTAACTCCCGCAAATGGCTGTTAAAATAATTCGACGATACTAATAATTCAGTTTTAATATTATCTCCATTTAAATTTTTCTAAATTATCATCAGATGCGCTTAATGAGGGTTGCTTAACTTATATGTCGATGTTGTTTTGATATTTTCGATTTTGTATATACCATCCGTATACACCGTACGCAAAATTATGTTTAGTTTTGACCGCTGAATTTATTTTAATTACTAAATAATTTAATGTGTAACTTATTTAAAAAACCTACGCAACTTAAAACTTACGCGGACACCCATTCTTTATCTGTTGAAATTAACCCCTTCTATAAATGTCTCGATAAAATTCCGGTTTCTTAAGCCATTGGTTTTATTGCTTTCTTAACATATATCCATTTTGTATTTGTGACTCATTTCTATCAGAGCCTATAAGTAACATCCAGAACTCTGCCCTCGTCTGAGAATGCAAGCTCCTCACAAAAACCACTAATAATGGCCAGACCACGACCATGCAGCATATCATCAGAATCATTAGATATATGCCCCTTATACCCCCGACCATTATCTTTTATACGTATCTGCAGGCATTTTCGATCTGTAGAAAATGTGATATCAAAATTGATAGATGCCTCTTCTAGAGCATTAAGCTTTTCCTCTCGCTCTTTGTAGTAGTCTTCAAATTGTTTTTCATCTACTTTCTTTAAACTACTCAACTCAAGAATACTATGATCAAGTGCATTAGAATACATTTCTGACAACAGCACATGCAACACACCTTTATGTCTTAGCAATAATGGTATAGCACCGAGCATATTAGATAATTCCTCTACCGGGTCAGCTTCACGCATGTCGTTAGCCGAAAGTGAAATTGACATTTTCCAGGGTAAAGCAGAACTGTCATCACACTGTTGCTCTTCATTATTCTCAATAGCAGAAATTTTATGACAGGTCATCTCTACCAGAGTAATGTCATCATTCTGATCACTTACACCCGTAAACATTTTCAGCTCATTTAAAACTCGTTGAAAACGATTATCACTTTCTGAAAGCAAAATATCTTTAAGCCGTATACTACCAAACATTTCACCATCCGCTTTATGCGCTTCTGTTACGCCATCACTATACAAATATAGCTTATCCCCAGGCTCAACATTAAAAATTTCGGTTGTATCATTAAACTCACTGTCTTTTAAAATACCCAATGGCATATGCTGGGCTTGTATAGAACTTTTTAACTCACCATTTTTTCCCAGACAGTAGCATTCAGGCATCCCCCCCATCCATACAGACATTATGTCACCATGGGTGTTAAGCTCTAATAAGGTTGCCGCAAAGAACAGGCCTAGCGGCATGAGTTTATTAAGCTGGCAGTTTAGTTCGCGTGCAATTTCTCCAATAGCCAAGCCCTTTTTTGCCATTTCGAAAAAAATTAATGCCACGGGTAAAGTACCCATAGCAGCGGTTAGGCCATGCCCGGTAAAATCACCCATTACCAGATACATACCGCCCTGAGGCCCACGTTCCACAAGTAACACATCACCATTAAAAGCAGACATTGGAGACATATGATATTTAATAATTTTTTCGTCAAGAAAGCTTTGTTTTAATGCGCTTTCAAAAAAATGTTCTATCAGTTCCTGTTCATGAAGCAGGTTTTGATTAAGTCCTGTTAATTGTGCGTTCTTGGCATTTATTTGCTTATTAAGTTCGCGAATACGCAGGTGTGCATTTATTTTAGACTCCAGTAATTCAATATCAAATGGTTTGCTTATAAAATCATCACCGCCAGATGCCAATGCACTGGAAAGCGAGGCTTTTGCAGTAGCTGCCGTAACAAAAATAACAGGAATATAGTTATCTCCTGTTATTTCCTTAATTGCGGCTGCCGATTGATAACCATCCATTTCTGGCATATTGATATCCATAAGAATCAGGTCGGGCTTTTCATTCTCATACTGGGTTACTGCATCTTTACCATTAACAGCTTCAATAACAGTATAATCACTCATCGTTGCCAGCATTTTACTGAGAAGCCTTCGGTTGGCACTTATATCATCAACTACAAGTATTTTCTGCATACTTATTCAATCCTGAATTTTTTATCAAAATGCGTGATATTAAAAATTTTAGCCACATCCTTATTACAATTAATAATACTTATTTCTCCATCATTTTTTTCCAGATATCGCTGCATATTTAATAACATACCCAGGGCAGAACTGTCTATTGAAGACGTACCACGCATATCAATGATAATTTTTTCACATTTAATCCCCTTATCACTGTAAGCCTGACGAAAAGCGCTCAATAATTTAAAATCAAATACTCCTTTGATGCTAATTATCAAAACGGAGTCATCCTCTGTAAAACTGGATTCAACACTCATCATATAAACCCTTTTATATTCAAAATAATTCCACGTCGCCCTGCTCTACTGAGGTTGAAGCAACGGCACTTTGTGAAGCTGATTTTTGTTTAATCTGTTGTTGCATCTCATCGCTGATTATTTTTAATAAAACACTCACATCACCTTCAGCCAATATGGGCAGTGCTGAATTAACCCCTTCATCAACTGCAACAAGTCGCGATCTAACATGTGAGATTATTTGCAAAGCCATATCCTCATATTGCAGTGCTGTTACCGCTCTACCTACATCATTCTGAATCTGCTCAACTACTTCCGCCGAGGCATTCAAACTACTGGAAACAAAACGGTTAACCTGCTCCAGATCACCTATCATCTGATCTAGATTACTTTTGGCCTCCAGTGCGTGATGCATATCAAGAGAAGCTATTTGCCCCACAATATTATTAGTTTCCTGCAATATCTCACGACTAATACTTACATTTTTGTGTATTTGTTCATTAAGATCACCAGACTTTTTAGCGAGGTTTCTTACTTCATCAGCAACCACAGCAAAACCACGCCCAAGCTCTCCTGCCCTGGCCGCTTCAATAGATGCATTGAGTGCGAGCAAACCCGTTTGATCTGCAAGGTACCTCACTTCATCAAGTAATGAGAACATAACATCCATCTGCTCATTCATATCCTGCATTTTATGAGCGGCTTCTATGCCTTTATCACTCACCATTACAGTGAGATCCATATAGTCATTTAACACCTGAGCTGTTGCACTGGAGAATTTTTCAAATTTCAGCGTTTTATTTTCAGTCTCCTCATCTTGCAACTGTGTCATTATTTGCAACGTCAAATCACTTTGACGATCAGAGTTCTGAGTTAAACCATTAAAACTGTTGCGTAATTTATCACTTGCATCTGAAATCACCCCTTGCAGTTGATCCATACTCAGTATTAACGGAGATAGCTCCTGCGCAGATGCTTTTGCAATATTATCAAAGCACTCTATGGTTTGAGCTTGAATACCACTTTGTATGTTATCTTCCTGTTTTAACAGCGCTGTGTTAACCGCGGCTTTAGTCATCACTAAAGTCATTAAAAACCAGATTATAGAAATGCAAATAATGCACAGCCCAAATATCCACGGTGCAACATTAGCAGAAAACAAACTAACTACGACTGCTAACGCAAAGCTTAGAATCCATACGGGCCAGGTTTTCCAAAAAATTTTATAGTTCATCATAATCTTAACTCACATAGTCCATAATTTTATTCTTCTACTCTGCTTCTATTCAGCCTCTAGTCTGGTCTCTGTTCAGGTCCCTGTCTCGGGTTCAGCGTACCTCTTTCTAATAGCATATATTTCAGCTAAATTATTTTCCAAAAGATCTACCAGTCTGGCTTTGGCATATCGAGGTCTAGTATACTTAGGTCGCTATTATACTCCTGATAAAGCGATATAACTTTTTCAGGATCTTGTGTGCGAACTACATTCGTGTACCCCATTGTCATCATAAATTTTTCCAATAATCGCACATTGGCCAACTCATCATCGACAACCAGTAAACTTGCCTTTCTAATATCATCAGTAAATTTATTGTTGAATATATTCATTAAGTTACCCCTATGCACCACTAGTCAGTGCTAATTCCAGCCAAAAACAACTCCCTTTACCAGGTATACTTTCAACGCCAATAGTCCCATTCATTAATTCAACCAAGTGCTTGCTAATAACAAGCCCAATACCTGTACCTTCAACATTATTTGCCTCATTCAAACGTTCAAATGGTATAAATAATTTAGTCATTTCTTCTTCAGTTAAGCCTTCACCTGTATCTGTAATTTGAATTCGTAAGAAGCCTTCAGTTATAACATCACAATCTACAATTATATGACCATATTCGCGGTTATATTTAACTGCATTTGAAAGAAAGTTGACTAACACCTGTTTAAATCGAGTGATATCAGCACGAACAACTAATTCCTTTGCACTCACATTATCCATTAGCGTTATATGCCGTGACTCTGCGAGAGGAACTATCAAAGCAGCACTCTGCTTAACAACATCATTAACATTCACTTCTCCCATAAATAGTTCCAACTTCCCCGATTCAATTCGCGCCAAATCAAGCACCTCATTAATTAGGCTTAATAAATGATGTCCCGCATCTAGAATTTCCCTGACATTATCTCTTTGAGTTAAGGTGAAGTTACCTATATCTAACTCTAACAACTGTCCAAAACCGAGTATGGCGTTCATAGGGGTACGCAATTCATGACTCATACGCGAAAGAAATTCAGATTTCGCCTTGTTAGCATTTTCAGCCTCTAAACGTGCATTATTCAAATCTTTTGTACGATCTATAACTCGTGACTCAAGATTTAAATTCATTTCCTCAAGTCGTGCCTGTGATAGCTCAACCTGTTGAATCATCAAATTAAATGATTTTGCTAATACACCGAACTCATCACTGGAAGTAATTGGCAAACTCACCAAGTGTGAACTACCTGAACTATAACTATTAATCGCATTTCTCATTTGTTGAAGCGGACGAGTAATACGAATTGAGAACACAACGGCCAGGCACACACCGCCAAATGCAAGTATCAAAGCCCAATAAACAATTTCATTTAACAACGTAGAGGCCTCAGCAACAATTGTGTCATAATCCTGGGTTACAACTACCGTAATAAATCGTTGCGGATGATTTCTATCAAAAGCAATTTTTGTCAAATTGACCACATCATTTCCAGATGTATCTTCAGGCATTAAGGTTATATTTTTAATTGTACTTGCAGGCAAAAAATGTTCCGCAAGTTGAGGGATATCCTCCTGAAGTCGATAACGCTTATCTAGATCAAAACCATAATTTTTTTTCTGATCAGGATGAACTAAATATCCACCTCGATCATTAGTGATATAAATAACACTATCTCCCCGACTACTCGCTCGCTTCTGAATTGCTCGTAGTTCCTGACCAATATCAAAAGTAATAACGATTAATCCTGAGAGCAGGTTAGTTAGCTCATCATAAACAGGTGTAGCAACCCTGAATACTTCCTGATAGGGAATCTGTACTTCACCATACTCACGATTAAGGTTTATTGGTGACAAATAGACTTTACCCACAGGTAGTTTAAGTGTTTCGTACACATAAGCTCGATGTGTTTTGTTTTGTAACAGGTCTTCTCTTGCAGATTCTATTCCAGCATCACTACGATAAACCGAAATCAGTTCCTGGCCCTTTCTATCGATAAAACGTATTTTTTTATATTTCGACTTTTTCTTGAGAAGTGATTCAAAAATCCCTTCTAGTCGAGTAAACCACTCTGAATTTCGATTCACATGCCCTGTATGTAAACGTTCATGTATCATCCCCTGTAAAGCTTGCGTACTGGCTAAAAACAAAACGTTTTCATCATCAGCATTAACAATTTTCTGTAGTGAATTTCCCGCATCCCGTACTTCATGGGCAATACTCTTTAGTGCTTTATTTACGAGTATCTCAGTTGTTTTAACATAAAACACCCATCCCACTACACCTACACTAATCAGCACTAAAAAAACGCTGCTTAGAATAAGCTTATAAACAAGAGATATTTTCATAAATCTGCCTATCTATTCCTGGAAAAATTCAGGTTATTGTTTTGCATATGGCCCTACGTTTAATTTTTCCATCAACAGATTAACTGATTCGTAATCACGCGGCTCTACCCACCCCATATATATACCCTCTCTGGCTGCTTTGGTTTCGGGGTAAATCGATAACAATATTCTCCTGGTTTTTTTTATTATGTCTACTGGCAAAGACTTAGAATAGGCAAGTACCCATTCTGGATAAAGCGGCGTACTTAGAAAAAAAGGAAAGCCTTTTATATCTTTATTATTAATAATACGGAAATATCGCATATCAATTTCTCCGCGATCCTCCATGCGTTCAAGGCTGTCTGTGCGTACTACACCAGCATCAACCTTCTGATCACGCACGGCATATACTACCTCTGAGTGAATTCTGCTTTTAGCAAACAGCAACTTTTCTAACTTCATATAAGGGTCAAATCCCTGAATAAGCATTTCTAGCCAGGCAACACGCCAACCACCAAATGCCTGTTCAGAAACAGCCATTAATTTTTTATCTTTAAGGTCTTTAATCGTTAAAATATCGGTATTTTTAGCATGTGTAAATATCACCGAACCAAAGTGACTAAGGGCTGAATTAGCACGTTTATTATTTAATGTCACCAGAGCTTTCACACCAGACCGCTTATTTATTTCTATAAATGATGATGGATTTGTCAGAATTAAATCAAATTCATTCATAGCAACACGCTGGGATATTTCATTTAAACTGACTATAGGTATTAACGTAAAGTTGTGTGCCGTAAGTTGTATATTTAGAAAATCAACCGTTGATTGCCACTGTATAAATGCATCGTCTATCCCGTTATGCGCCCTTACTGCAATTTTAAATTCACTTGCTGATAAGTTATGATTAATAAACAAAATCATAAATGTAAAAACAAAATACCATTTAGTCAATGTCATAACATATATTCTTTAATAAAGTCACAATACAAAACACCATAATGAGAAATTAATAACTGATTAAACATAGTTAAATACCCTTCAGTAACTGTAGTTCAACCCATAGCGTACAACCTTCACCAGGTACACTCTCAATACTGACCGTTCCCCCCATTAATTCAACTAAATATTTAGTTATAACGAGTCCAATTCCTGTGCCTTCAACATTTTCCCTGGCATTCAATCTTTCAAAGGGTATAAATAGCTTACTAATATCATTTTCTGTTAAACCCTTTCCCGTATCAGTGATACCAATTCGTAAAATATTATTTTTAACTACCACACCATCAATAACAATAAGCCCCTTAGGAGAATTGTATTTGACCGCATTTGATAAAACATTAACAAACACCTGTTTTAAGCGCATTGAATCAGCATGTACGATATATTCTCTTTCACTGAGATTATCTACCACACTTATTTCTTGTTTTTCCGCCTGTGACCTAATAAGATTCAGGCTCTGCTTCAAAACATTATTAACATCAACTTTTTCCATATAAATATCAATTTGACCAGATTCAATCTTAGCCAGGTCTAATACTTCATTAATCAACTTTAATAGATGATTTCCCGCATCGAGAATTTCCTGGACATTACCTTTTTGTGTTTCACTAAAATTATCTACATCTAGCTCAAGCAGTTGACTAAATCCGAGAATGGCATTCAATGGTGTGCGCAACTCATGACTCATATGCGAAAGAAACTCTGACTTTGCAGCATTGGCAGTTTCGGCCTCATCACGAGCGACAGTTAACTCACGGGTCCGGTTCTCAACCAATTCCTGTAAATGATTTCGATGTTGTTGTAATTCTTGTGTTGATATGTCTCGCTCAAGCTCTAGAGCAATCCGCGTTGCAAACACCCCCAAAACAGGTTCTGTCCACTCATCGATTGACAATGGTGCAGTATCCATTACCGACATGAGACCAATAACTTCACCGTCAGAAGCTATCAACGGTGTACCAAAATAACTATCAACCCCCATATCACTTAGCATTTTATCTTCGGGATACAACTCCATTACATTCTGCCCAATCATCGATTTTGTTTGGTTGAGAACATCCTGGCATGGTGTGCCTTCTAATGCATATTTAAAATTATCAACAGGTTTACCATCAACAAGCACTGACAATGTTTGCACATGTTCAGCATCTGGTTCTAACAAACCTACAAATGCATATTTACAATTATATAAACCCGCTAATCTTTCTAAAACAACATTTAAAAATGATTCAAGTTGCAAACCAGATGCACCCGCTGCAAGTGATCTCAATATCGCATCAACATGCTCACGCTCGGTTGCATCACGAATAATGCCCAAATAGCCCAGTACATCTCCGTTTACAGACTTCACCTGCGAGCCTGATGTCTCCCCGGTAAATTCTTTGCCATCTTTACGTTTGTATTTAACTTCTGTAGGCACATGACTGGATTTACCATCTGGATTAAAACGTTTCTTACCCTGGCGTACAAAACTATCGGATGAAGCATAAAGCATTTGAGTTTGATTACCGCTTAACTCGGACATTTCATAACCAAACATATCTATGGCAGCGGAATTAACCATTTGAATATTTCTATTTTCATCCGCATAAACAATGGCATCAGGGATAGATTCAAACATCGCTTCAAAACGGAGACGACTCTGCTCTATTTCTACTTCTATCATTTTTTGTTCAGTTACGTCCTGTATGGTCCCGAACACTTCAAGTACATTCCCTTCCTCATCCCTGGTCGCCCACCCCAGACCATGCATCCACTTTTCTTTGCCATTAACAACAAATCGATAATCAATATCACGGTTTCTGTCCCGTTCTTTACCTTGTTGTATAGATGCCAGTACTTTTTCTTTATCATCCGGATGCACTAAATCTAAAATTGCTTCCATCGATATTAATTCCTGATCAACACCCATAATTCGTGCAAGTTCTTCAGAGCCCCACACTTTATTAGTTGCCAGGGTTAACTTCCAATGCCCAACTTTTGCCATTTGCTGTGCTTTAGTAAGAAACGCCCAACCTTCATTCAATGTAACCTCGGTTAATTTACGATCAGTAATATCTGTTATTGCGCTTACATAACCATCTACCTCACCGTCGCTACCAAGCAGCTTTTCAGACTGTATAACGACCCATACAATAGCGCCATCAGCACCTAGCAAACGACACTCTGCTTTAAATGCTATATTGCCTAAAATTGAATCTTGCCATTTCTCCAATAAAGCTTCTACATCATCAATATAAACAGCCTTTAGCCAACCCTCACCTATTGACTCTTCTTCACTTAGTCCTGTGATATCAGTCCAGCGTTGGTTTGAATAAACATTCAAACCCTGTGCATCAGAACGAAATAGACCAACAGGGGAAAGCTTTGACATGGCATGAAAACACTCTTCACTTCGGATTAATGCTTCAGTGGATATTACACGCTCGGTAATATCCGTAAAAATACCACTCCAGAGAATACTGTCATCAGGCATTTTTACTGGTGTCGAAGTTCCCTGCAACCAGACAGTTTCATTATTGTCTTTTATTATACGACCTTGCCAACTCCATACATGCATTGTTTTCATCGAATCATTAATCGACTGTTCCAGACCAGGTAGATCGTCAGGATGAATTAACGAAAACCATTTACCCACATCTTCCATGACTGTTTCAGCTTTAAGACCAATATATTTTTCTACTGACTGACTAACGTAGGGTAATGATTTATTACCGTTTATATCTACTTTAAACTGATACAAAATCCCTGGAACACGAGACACCATCTGAGAAAATCTTTCTTCACTTTCCTCAAGTTCCTCTTCTACATACTTGCGCATGGTTATATCTAATGAATAGCCAATCATACCTACTGGCTTACCCATTTCGTCATACAACAAAGATAATGAAAGATACACGAATAAAGATTTAGCGGCTTTATTTTTAAGCATAACCTCCGTTTCATGCGAGCCATTTTTTAGCAGGGTGGAAATAATTTCATTTTGTAAATACTCATGCAACTCCTGCGGATAAATCACACTAACATGCTGACCCAGCATTTCATCACTCGTATAACCCAGCAGTACTTCTGAGCCTTTATTCCAGCTGGTTATGATTCCATCTAAATCTGTTGATATCACAGAATCATGAATTTGATTAATAATTTTAACCTGCGATTTAAGCTTTTCTTCTGTTTCAGATCTCAATTCTATTTCACGAGATAGCCGACGATTCCAGAAAATAAATATTACCAGCAATGTAACAAGAATCACTGCCACCTG
>Ga0316206_1001357_pt1 | contig 22321 bp, 19 predicted proteins | sample 6monthpyrite_MG_FD_204942 | JGI IMG/M metagenome (GOLD analysis project Ga0316206, IMG submission 204942) | Microbial mat bacterial communities from mineral coupon in-situ incubated in ocean water Damariscotta River, Maine, United States -... | ecosystem: Environmental > Aquatic > Marine >... | reverse complement strand
AATCGAAACACTTTTACCGTTCTTTAATTTCTATTAGTGAAGCGCCTGATGATCCTAAATGAATTTCAACCAGTGATGCTCCAACTTTTTTGCTAATGGAAAACGTCCCTTTCTCCACCTGAGATTCTCCGCTATTCTGTCTGCCAATAACACTCAATTCGAGCTTGTGTTCGCCGTTTTTCAAGTTTCCGGTGTATATTCTTTGAACACCTCCACGCTGTAGCGCGCCAACTTCTTTAAAACTGTAGATATGGTGTGCTACGTCTTTATCATCAATTTTAATTTGCACTGCATCTGGTATGAACTGAGTATCTTTCGCGACAGAGACAAAAAGTGAAACCTGTGTATTGGAAGGAAATAGTAATTTTTCTTCCAACAGCGAAAGCTCTGCAGATATTGCCAGTACATCTTTCTTAATGTCCTGAACCTGCTCATCAAGCCCCTTAATTTGCTCTCTTGAAAGCGCTTCTGATAAGGCTGATACAGGTACAGAAATTAATAGAGGTAAGATTAAAATTAATCCAAAACTTTTCATATATAAACACTTAATAAAATCAGTAAGAAATTTAGAAAAAACCAACGCATATCAATCTATCTCTATTAATTGTACTCGATTAATCGCCTCTATTACTGACCATAATCGGCTAAATTAGCCCTGTCATCGGTTCAGATACTGTATCTAACTAATTGATTAGATACTGATTTTATAAATATATTGTTTTGCTCGGTTGTTGAGCCGTCATTTAGATACGTGAAAAACTGACCATTTGAATAGTTGCTTAATTTATAGACGATAAATCGAGTTTTTGCCCTTTTTTAGCAATGCTAACAGCTGATGCACCCGACTCCTTTATAGCTTTTTGAAGCGCCTGTAATGATTCTGGCTCTCCGTGTACTAGCATTAGTGGCGGTTTATTATTGAAATTACTATACCAGTTCATTAAACCGGCCTGATCTGCGTGAGCCGAAAGACCACCCACTGTGTGAACTTGTGCATTAACTTTTAGACTCTCTCCCCATAACTTGATGTATTTACTACCGTCAACCAATGAGCGTCCCAGAGCACCTCTTGCCTGAAAACCCGTTATAACAATATGGCAATCATGCCTCCAGATATTGTGTTTTAAATGATGTTTAATTCTGCCACCTGTGCACATACCACTGCCCGCGATAATAATTGCACCTGACCTTACTGTATTTAAATGCATCGACTGATTAGCCGTTCTGCTTAAATGGAAATTTGGTAGCAAGGGACGACTTCTGTTTTTATTCCACAGTTCACGGGCTTCATCATCATAAAGATCAGTATGTTTGGCATAAACTTCTGTGGCGCTAATAGCCATCGGACTATCTAAAAATATTTGCCATCGATCCAGATCCCAGTCGTTATAATGTTTGGCAAATTCATAAATTAAACGCTGTGTTCGCCCTACCGCAAAAGCAGGAATAATGATATTTCCTTTATCACTTCTGGCCTGGCAGATGATATCGGTCATTTCCTGGTACGTCTGTTCGGGTGAACGGTGTAGTCTGTCACCATAGGTTGATTCCATGATCACAAGATCCGCTTCTTTTATAATAGTCGGGTCGTGCAAAATAGGACGATCAGGATACCCAAGGTCACCACTAAACACGATTTTTTTATTAATACCATTTTCAGATAGCCAGCATTCAACAATTGAAGAACCCAATATATGACCTGCGTCAGAAAACCTGAAACTTAAGCTCGGAGATATTTTTTTCTTTGCGCCATACTGAATACCACGAAACTGACTCATCGCATCCTGCGCATCTTTTACCGTGAAATATGCCTCAACTAGCTTCAAGCCTTTTCTTTCTCTTTTTTTATTTTCCCACTCTGTCTCACGCTCATTCAGGTATCCCGCATCCTGAAGCATAATTCGACATAAATCTTTACTTGCTCGTTGTGTGTAAACCGGCCCATTAAAACCCTGTTTAACAAGAAATGGAAGTCGACCGGAATGGTCAATATGCGAATGACTTAAAATGACAGCATCAATGCTTGCAGGATCGAAAGGGAATGGATCAGAATTTTTTAACTCATCCAGACGACTACCCTGCACCATACCACAGTCAAGTAAAATTCTGGTATCACCAGACTGAATCAGGTAACAGGAACCGGTTACCTGTTCAGTAGCGCCATAAAACTGAATAAACATAATTAACTTATACCACTATTTTTAAAAACAAACATGCATAATATTTTAATCATTTAAATGATATAGATATGAGTTTAACATCTCATCAAATGCATCAAAATCAATAGGCTTTAACATATACCCATCGACACCAGCCTCTCGTCCTTTTTTCACATCATCAGTCATCGCATTTGCACTCAGCGCAATAATAGGTATTGAGCTATATTTTTCCTGTTGCTTTAACTCTTTTGCAATTTCAAGTCCACTCATATCTGGCAAATTAATATCGAGAAGAATCAGGTCAGGTTGTTTATTATAAAAAATATCAAGACCTTGCTGTCCTGTCTCTGCTTTTAGTAAGACAATATCATTTTTTAAATTTATTAGCTGCTCGACGATTATAATATTTGTTAAGTCATCCTCGATATAGAGGATTGTATACTCATCGTTAGGTTCTTGATTTTGTATAATTGTTTTACCTAAATTCTCATCTATTTTATGCTCAATATTATCAATAAGACCTGAAACTTCTCCAACTGGTAATGTAATCCAGAAAACACTACCTTTACCATAGTTGCTTTTACAACCGATAGAACCATTCATTTTTTCTATCAGGTTTTTTGAAATAACAAGACCAATACCAGTACCTTCAATTTTTTTTCTATCAGCACCTAACCGGTCAAACGGAACAAACAATCGATCAATCTGATCCTCTGTTAAACCTGCTCCAGTATCACTTACAGATAATTTAATTTCAGATTCACTCAGATCACAATCAACACTTATCGATCCACCCTGTCTGTTATATTTGATTGCGTTCGAGAGCAAGTTAAGAACCACCTGTTTAACCTTTACACGATCAACACTAACGATTATGGATTTATCATGATCTATATTATTAATAAGATCTATTGAACTTGACTTTAATAGTGGTTCAATTAGCTCAAAACATTCATCCAGGATATGAATCATGTTTTCTTTTTGTAGGTTTAATTCAAATGTACTACTTTCAATTTTTGATAAGTCCAAAACCTCATTGATTAGTAAAAGAAGATGATCAGCAGCATGGATAACTTCATTCAGGTTTTTTTTATGATGATCAGAAAGTTTATTACTCTCAGTATCAATCAACATAAGTTTTGTTAAACTCAGAATTGCATTCATAGGTGTTCGAAGTTCATGACTCATACTTGAAAGAAACTCTGATTTAGCAGCATTAGCACTTTCGGCTTCTTTAGCAAGAAATACATTCTGAAGAAATTGTCTGTTAAATCTGCTTACTGAACTAAACAGGACAAACATATATGCCATGACCATCAAACCCATCATGTAACCAACAAAACTTTCTGTAACAAGAAAGCGCAATGAAAGAGGAACTAACATTAGCATTAGATAGAAATTTGCTATTTTCTTATCGAATGAAAGCGTACTAACCGATGCTGCAGAAACACCGGCAAATATAAATGCTACAAAAACCTGATGAACCACGTTGTCCTTTGGAAAAATATAAAATACTGCAACAGCCCAAACCATTGCCGTTGACATGATACTTATAAAAAATATCTTACGCCAAAACCTGGAATGGCTTATTTTATTTTTACTGTCTTTATAATAATAATTAGATATAAAACGGAACAGTAATGAAACTATCATTAACGATGCCCAGAAAATAATATCCGAATGAGCAATTACCTGCCACTGTACTATAGAAAGAATAATGACATTAAGTAGTACCCCAATAATACTTATAGTCGTCGCCTGATAAAGCAACCTGTTCTTCTCAGGTATCAGCTCAGCTTCACCAACAAAGAAGTGACGTTCAGATGTCATATTTAATATGCCAACAGTTAATGTTTATATACATATAATATAACCTAAAACTACTTTTAGTAATCAATAATACCAGCTGTCTAACAGATTAAACTGGTAATAAACACAAAAGAAGTAATGAACAGGTAACTATCAGAGTATAGGATAACCTGTGATTGTTTGAGCTAAATTATATCAAGGACCAGCTTTTTATTACCTGATACTTCACGCCAGCTTTATGAGTAACGGACTCCATTAGTACAAGATAATTAACCTGCCACAGTAGTAACTCAGGAAGTCTGACATCCCTTAAATAGTCCGCCCCCCTTAGAAGAGTCACATGCGGTTTAAAACTTCGAGATTCTGCTTTAATGTCACACTTCTGACAGATGATTTCCAGCTTTTCAACCAGACCCAATAGGTCTTCGCCTGCCATCGCAGGCCCACACCAGATAACTTTTGGTTTTTTCCAGCAGCCTATCTTATTTAGTTGTATTTTGAACGGTGAAGCTAACAGAGCATCTGAATATGAGATAAGACACTGCCTAATCTCACTGCTGACTGAACCAATATAACGCAGAGTCATGTGAATCATATCTACTTTTGTGACTGATTCACCAGGTCTTGTTTTTATTGAGCGAGAAAACTCATAAAGCTGACCTGCCAGCTCTGGTTCTGGAAGTAAGGCAAAAAATAGTCGCGACTGAGTCACTATCCCTCTCATTCTGGCTAGCCATATATGTCTTATAGTTCATGGTTATTTTATTTTTTGCAAAAAAAAGCCTGAATAAATCAGGCTTTTTTTTAATTTTCAATTAATATCCATTACGAGAATGGGTGTTGCAACACGATGGTTTCATCACGCTCTGGTCCAGTTGATACGATATCAACCGGCACGCCAACCACTTCTGCTAATTTATCCAGATAATTTCTCGCTGCCTGAGGCAACTTATCTAAATCAACTGCACCAACTGTTTCTTCACTCCAGCCCGGCATTGATTCGTAGATCGGCTTACATTGCTCGAATGCATCAGCACCAACAGGTGGTAAATTCAGAACCTGACCTTTGTATTCATAACCGGTACAGATATTTATTGTTTCCAGGCCATCTAAAACGTCGAGTTTTGTAATGCATAATCCAGTGATACTGTTAACCTGAGCTGCGCGGCGCATTGCTACACCATCGAACCAACCGCAACGACGACTTCGACCTGTAGTGGCTCCAAATTCATGACCTTTTTCACCAAGGTACTGACCAATATCATCAAATAATTCTGTTGGGAATGGACCTGCGCCAACTCGGGTTGTGTAGGCTTTAGTGATACCAAGAATATAATCAAGGTCTTTTGGACCAATACCAGAACCGGTACAGGCGCCACCAGCTGTCGTATTGGATGAAGTCACGTATGGATAAGTACCCTGATCGATATCAAGCAATGTACCCTGCGCACCTTCAAACATGATGCTTTTACCTTGCTTACGCAGGTCAAACAACATACCCGGAATATCAGCAATCATTGGGATCATTTTCTCGCCATACGCCAGCGTCTCATCCAGCACTTGCTGGTAATCTACCGTATCGGCTTTGAAATATTCTTTTAGCGAGAAGTTATGATATTCCATAACACCTTTCAGCTTCTCAGCAAATGTTTTTTCATCAAGCAAATCACCAACACGAATACCACGACGAGAAACTTTGTCTTCGTAAGCCGGACCAATACCACGGCCTGTAGTACCAATCGCTTTTTTACCTCGGGCAATTTCACGCGCCTGATCAAGAGCCACATGGTAAGGCATGATCATTGGACAGGCTTCTGATATTTTTAAGCGTTCAAGCGCTGGAATACCACGCTCTTCAAGCATTTTAACTTCTTCAAATAAAGCACTGGGAGATAGCACAACACCGTTACCGATCAAACACATTACATTATCACGCAAGATACCCGATGGAATTAAATGTAAAACAGTTTTCTCTTCACCGATAACCAAAGTATGACCCGCATTGTGACCACCCTGGAAACGAACTACAGCCGCTGCACGATCAGTTAACAAATCAACAATTTTACCTTTACCTTCGTCGCCCCATTGGCTGCCAAGTACTACGACATTTTTCGCCATTTTAGTTGGCCTCCACTACGTGCCATTTATCATCAGTTTTTTGAATTATTCTGTCGCAGTTCATTGCAGCTGCATCAGACTGTTGCCCGGGCAACTGACGAATTACGCATTCACCTTCTGCCCTTAAAGATTCAATTAGTTTAAGTAATTCAGGGTCTGCATCAGCAGCAGCCAGAATTGCATTTTTATTTTCAGTCGGTGCTTGTTCGCCCAGATTGATCAGTGTTTTTAAATCCGTACTGAAACCAGTTGCAGGTCTGGAACGACCAAACACTTCACCTATTTCATCATAACGGCCACCACGAGCAACTTCTTGCCCTTGTCCCGGTACTAATGCGGTAAACACGACACCTGTGTGAAAATGGTAACCGCGCAATTCCGCCAGATCATAATGCAAATTAATATCGGGCACTCTTGACTGTAATACACGTGTAACCTGCTTTAGGTAATCCAGTGCACGTAATACATCATCACTGGCCGCTTTGAGAACATCTAGCGCCTGATCGATTACCTGTTCGCCGCCGTTTAGCTCAGGCAACGATAAAAACATTTTAGCGAGATCATCATCAAGCTTTTGGTCAATAACAAAATCATTGATCTCAGGCAGTGCTTTACGCTGCATCATGTCAAACAGATCAGCTTCCTGTTCTGAATTCAGCTTTGCCTGTTTTGCCAGCGCTCTATAGATGCCAACATGACCCAGATCTAAATAAACTTTATCGAGCCCTGCCATATTTAATGTACGCAACATTAACTCAATAATTTCAACATCACTTTCAACACCAGCATGGCCATACAGCTCTGCGCCTAACTGAATAGGACTACGAGAACCAGCAAAACCATCGGGCCGGGTATGTAAAACTGTGCCCATATAGCACAGACGAGAAATTTCAGATTTAAGATGGTGAGCATCAATACGGGCCACCTGAGGTGTCATATCGGCTCGTATACCCAAAGACTTTCCAGACATTTGATCGATTAATTTAAATGTCTGCAAATCCAGATCAGATCCGGTACCCGTTAATAACGAATCCAGATAATCAATTGTCGGCGGGATAACCAGTTGATAACCCCAGTTTGCGTACACATCCAGTATTTGACGACGCAAAGATTCTAATTGAGCAGCTTCAGCCGGAAGGGCTTCTTCTATACCCTGTGGTAACAACCACTTTTCATTTTTTTTCATCAGGATTTATTCAAATATAATTACGATAACAAATACAACATTATAACACCCAGCAGCATACTACCCAGACCGATTCCTCTTAGTACAGAATCAGGCTGCAGACTGATCTGCTGCATGGTCTCACGCCATTTGGATGGACTCGCGAAGGGCATTATACCTTCAATTACTAAAAGTAGTGCTACCGCACGTAATATTTCATCAAGCACATTTTTTTACTCATGAAAAAGCCGAAAGAGCTAACTCTTTCGGCTTATATCGTTACTTTAGCTTACTTGCTGCTTTTGCCCGATGAATTTTTCAGATATCGGAAAAATTCAGAATCAGGTTGAATCAGCATAACATCAGACTTTTCTCTGAATGTTTCTTTATAAGCTTCAAGACTACGATAGAAACGGTAGAATTCGCGATCTTTAGAAAAACTCGACGCATAGATATTAGCCGCTTTCGCATCACCATCACCACGTAGTTTTTCAGCATCACGATACGCTTCTGCCAGAATAACCTTACTCTGTTTATCTGCATCTGCTGTTACACGTTCAGCTGCTTCTTTACCTTCTGAGCGGAATTCCCGCGCATCTCGTTCACGTTCTGTACGCATACGCTGGTAAACAGATTCACTAATCTTTTCCGGATAATCAATTCTCTTAATTCTTACATCAACAACTTCAACACCTAATGACTCGGCCTTAGTACCAGCAAGCTGAGTCATTATGCCCATGATTTCAGCACGCTCACCTACTATGACTTCCTGAATAGTACGCTTACCAAATTCATCACGCAGGCCGTTATTAATAATCTGATAGAGCAATAAGCCAGCACGTCGTTCATCACCACTGGTTGCCAGGAAGTATTTTTCTACATCCTTGATACGCCATTTAATAAATGAATCTACAATCAGGTATTTTTTCTCAGCCGTTAAGAAACGCTCAGGACGCTGATCAATTGTCAGAATACGTGAATCAAATTTTCTGACGTTATTGACGAAAGGAATTTTCCAGTGAAGGCCTGGTTCATAGTTTGATCGTTCAATCGTACCAAACTTTAACAAAATTGCATTTTCACGTTCATCAACATAAAAGGCAGATGAGAAAACAACAATCAGAGCAGCTAGGATAACAACAGGAATTAGTTTATTCATTATCTAGTCTCCCTTGAACGTGACGGAATTCTGTTACGTAAATTATCCAGACTGGTGCCTGCATCTCGTGCTATGTCACCTGTATTTAGTGAGTCCAGCACACTTGAAGACTGCTTAGAAGACATTCCAGAGCTCTGTAAAATCTTGTCCAGAGGCAAGAACATCATGTTATTTCCACCTTTTACATCAATCATTACTTTGGTTGAATTGCCCAGTACCTGTTCAACCATATCTATATACAAACGGTCTCGGGTAACTCCCGGTGCACGTTTATATTCTTTCAGCATCGCATCAAAACGACCCGCATTACCTTCAGCTCTGGCGATTACTTCCAACTTGTACGATTCAGATTCAGCTGTTAAACGCGCAGCAGCACCACGTGCTTTTGGTACCACTTCATTTCGATATGATTCAGCTTCATTGAGATAACGAACCTTATCTTCAAGTGCCTTATTCACATCATCAAAAGCGGCTTTTACAGCTTCAGGCGGTTTAGCCTGACGAATATTCACTTCAGTTATCGTTAAACCAGTTTTGTACTGGTCTAATATTTCCTGAGTCAGCTTTTGAACATTAGCAGCAATAGTTGCCCGTCCTTCTGTGATGACAAAGTCCATATTTCTACGACCAATGCTTTCTCTCAAAGCACTTTCAGTAGAATTTTTTAATGTCACTTCAGGATCTGCCGTTTTGAAAAGATAGTCGGTAGGATTATCAACTCGATATTGAATAGTACCCTCAATATCAACAATATTTGTATCCTGAGTCAGCATGGTTTCATCCACACCAATCGAATAAACTTTAGAAACGTTTACTTTAATGACTTTCTGTATCGGGCGAGGTAAATGCCAGTGCAAGCCACTTTGTACCGTTTCTTTATAGGCACCAAACTGCATGATAATGCCGCGTTCAGCCTGCTCGATTTTGTAGATGCCAGAAGCCGCCCACAAACCAAGAACGATAACAGCTACCAGGCTAAAACCGATACCACCACCTGATGACGAAGATGATCCACCACCTTTTTTACCACCACCAAAGATACCGCTAATTTTTTTCTGGAAGTTACGAATAGCCTCATCTAAATCAGGAGGCCCCTGATTATTACCATTGTTTCCACGGTTACCCCATGGATCTTTCTGGTTATTGTTATTACCGGGCTCATTCCAAGCCATTGCAAACTCCAAAAGTTAAAATTCTTAAATTATGACAAGTTTGTCATCGAACACGCATTTTATGAGTGATGCTCAACACCCGCAAGACTTTTATCTGTTAAAAACAGATCTATCTCAAGACCTTCACGGCTGACCAACTGATTCAGATCACGCCTAGCAACAGATAACCGCAACACGCTGTTACCCTCAGCATCTATTCTTTCATCCTTAATTGCACCTAAATCAAACAATAATGCTCTGATTCTGCCCTCTGCCGGACTCAGGCTAATTTCAGTCTGAACCAGATCCTGCTTGAATTTATCCAGCAGCAAATTTTTTAACTGATCTAATCCCAGGTCTTTTTCAGCCGACACCCAGATGCGCTTAACTTCGCCCTGATCATCACGATCAATCCATGGCTGCAAATCAAGTATATCGATTTTATTCATCACCTGAACCTGCGGCACCTCATCAGCCCCCAGATCAGCTAAAACCTGATTAACTTCATCAATATTATGCTGCCGATTATCATCCGCCGCATCAATCACATGAAGCAACAAGTCAGCCTCTTTAGTTTCCTGCAGAGTCGATTTGAAAGCATTGACTAAATCATGGGGCAAGTGACGGATAAAACCAACCGTATCAGCAAAAATAACTGTACATGCCTCATCCAGTTCCAGTCGTCTGAAGGTGGGATCAAGCGTTGCAAACAGCTGATCTTGTACATAGACCATTGATTTTGTAAGGGCATTAAACAAAGTTGATTTACCGGCATTGGTATAACCAACCAGTGCAATGGTCGGTACTTCGGCTTTTTTACGCGATTGCCTGCCCTGCTCACGCTGACTACGTACTTTTTCAAGGCGTCGATTAATTTGTTTAATGCGCTGAGCAAGTAAGCGTCGGTCTGTTTCAAGCTGGGTTTCACCCGGACCGCGCAAACCAATACCACCTTTTTGACGTTCAAGATGGGTCCAGCCTCTGATAAGTCGGGTAGATAAATGTTTTAACTGTGCAAGCTCAACCTGTAATTTACCTTCAAATGAACGCGCTCTTTGGGCAAAAATATCCAGAATTAAACCGGTTCTATCCAGTACACGACATTTAAAAGTGGCTTCTAAATTTCGTTCTTGGGACGGGCTTAAAGCATGATTAAACAAAGCGAGGTCAATTTCATTAGCTTCGATATAGTTTTGGATTTCCTCTGCTTTGCCTTTACCGATAAATAATTTAGCATCAGGCGATTGTCTTGAAGATGTGAATTCAGTGATGGTAACAGCACCAGCAGAAGCAGCCAGTTCACGAAACTCTCCCAGATTTTCCCGCTGACATTCATCATTAATGTCGACATGAATCAGAATAGCTCGTTCACCACTACCGGGACGATCAAACAAAGTAACTCCAGAAATTATTTAAAGGCACACAGAAACAGCAGATAACATAGTTATCTGCTGTACTGAATATTATATCTCAATTAATAGTATCAGTGGTGAAACTGATTTTTAAAACAGGGACTTTGTTTCAACTAATCAAGTGTTGTTACCATTTTCTTCAAGTCCTTGTGACCACTTGACTGGTCTCGAAGGTACAACAGTAGAAATTGCGTGTTTGTAAACCATCTGACTGACAGTATTTTTTAACAAAACAACAAACTGATCAAAAGATTCAATCTGACCCTGTAGTTTAATGCCGTTAACGAGATAAATTGCGACTGGTACGCGCTCTTTTCGTAACACATTAAGAAAAGGTTCTTGTAATGATTGCCCTTTAGGCATGATCTAACTCCCTATTTTAATTAGAATTATTAGTGTTTAACGCCAAAGTAAGTCCGTTTATCAAAATAATATTATATGTAATACCCTACACAAACGAATTAAGTTCGTCTTATTATGATAGCGAATTTTTCAAATTTTGCAGCAATTCTACCTGTTGGAGTGTTACCGGATCGTAAAAGTTTCCATTTTCTTCTTTTCTTAACCAGGTAACTTGTCTTTTAGCCAACTGACGAGTTGCATAAATGCCTCTGTTAATCAGTTCCGGCAGGTCATATTCACCATCTAAATATTCTAAAGTCTGTCGATAACCAACCGCTCTCATTGACGGCAGTTCAAGACTGACATGTTTGTATTTCTTTAAATCTTCAACTTCATCAATAAACCCCTGATCAAGCATTTTTCTAAAACGTTTTTCAATTCTCTGATGAAGCACCGCACGATCTTCTGGAAACAAAATTATTTTTAATAATCGATAAGGCAATTTATGCGCTTCTTGCTGTTTCCATAATTCTGACATTGACTGCCCGGTGATTTCAAAAACCTCTAAAGCTCGTTGAATTCGTTGCGGGTCATTTTGATGAATACGCTCAGCAGATTGTGGGTCAACTTCCTGCAACCGCTGATGCATAAACTCCCAACCTTTAGATTTCGCCTCAGCCTCCAGTTTTTCACGAACAGATTCATCCGCTGAAGGTAATGGTGACAGGCCTTCCTGCAACGCTTTAAAATAAAGCATTGTACCGCCAACTAGTAACGGAATTTTCCCACGAGAAGTAATGTCATTCATTAACTCAAGACAGTCATTACGAAAGTCAGCTGCTGAGTAAGTTTGATCCGGCTCACGTATATCAATCAGGTGATGAGGTGCTATCGCTAACTCTTCTGCTGTTGGTTTAGCGGTACCTATATCCATACCACGATAAACCAATGCTGAATCGACACTAATAATTTCACAGGGAAATTCTTGAACCAGTTTAATAGCGAGGTCTGTTTTCCCCGAGGCTGTAGGACCCATAATCGCAATGGCTAATGGCGAATCGTCTTTTTCACCCGGTGAAATGACGAGTGACATCACTGTCCTCTCATGAATAATTTATCTATTTGAGAGACATTCATTTGCACCCAGGTTGGTCGACCATGATTACACTGACCGCTGCGTTCTGTTTTTTCCATGTCCCTTAACAATGCATTCATTTCTGGAATAGTTAACTGTCGGTTAGCACGAACAGATCCATGACACGCCATGGTACCCAGTACTTCATTCATCATGTTTTTGATACGATCACTACGCCCATGCACACTAAAATCTGATAGCACATCACGTAATAAAGCTTCAGCATTGGTTTTATTCAACAAAACGGGTATTTGTCTGATACGAACAGTTTGCGGACCACTTCGATCAACCTCTAACCCAATGTCTTTAAAAAACTTTAATTCAGATTCAACAAAGTCTGCTTCTTTTTCGCTAACTTCTATATCAATTGGAACCAGTAACGGTTGAGATAAAATCCCCTCACCATCGTAAGCTTGTTTTAAACGCTCATAAGTAATTCGTTCATGAGCAGCATGCATATCAACAATAACCAGTCCATCACGGTTTTCTGCAAGAATAAAAATACCGTGAATCTGAGCTTTTGCAAAACCTAATGGTGGATACGTATTATCTTCTTCTGTTGATTGCTGATCAGATATTTCTGCCCTGGCCTGACTGTTAGCTAGTTGAGAATATGCTGCAATTTGTTCTTCAATGGCCAGTGACATATTTGACTGTTGAGGAATATAGCCACCACCAAAACCAGAACTGGCTGTTATTTCAGGCTGTGCAAAAGCCGATGAACTGTTACCACTAAAAGCAGGTTGTGAATAAGCAGAAGCTGAATCAGGGTTTTCAGGTTTTATTTTTGCAATCGCATCATGAATAGAACGGTATAAGAAATCATGAACGGTTCGTGATTCTCGAAAACGCACTTCACTTTTAGTAGGATGCGCATTCACATCAACCAGCACCGGATCTAACTCGAAAAATAAAATATAAGCAGGATGGCGTCCGTGATAAAGAACATCCTGATAAGCCTGACGAACCGCATGCGTGACAACACGATCTTTAACCATTCGACCGTTGACATAAAAGTACTGTAAATCGGCCTGACTTCTTGAGAAGGTCGGCAGTGCAATCCAGCCCCAGATTTTTAAGCCAATAGCTTCGTGCTCAATATAAACACTTTGTTCAATAAAACTTTTTCCACAAATTTCTGCAACACGTCTTTCCTGACCTGTTTTATCGGTAGCTGCTCTGAACTGGCGAATAGATTTTCGATTGTGCGTCAGACTTAAACTGATATCAAAACGGCTTAATGCAATGCGTTTTATCACATCATCAAGATGTTTAAATTCTGTTTTTTCTGTTTTTAAGAATTTACGTCGCGCTGGCACATTAAAAAACAGATCACGAACTTCAATTGTTGTGCCCCGTTTATGTGCTGCAGGCTTTTGTTCTATTTCTTTCTCGCTGCCATCACCGATGACTTGCCAGCCATCCTGACCTTCTGTCGCTGAGGTAATTAATAATCGTGAGATAGATGCAATACTCGGTACAGCCTCACCTCGAAAGCCCAGGCTGTTTACATGCTCAAGATCATCAAGGTTACGAATTTTGCTGGTTGCATGACGAGACAATGCTAATGCCATATCATCTTTATGAATACCTGAACCATTATCGGCAATTCGAATCAGTTTAATGCCACCTTGCTCGACATCAATTTCAATTTTATCAGCATCCGCATCAAGACTGTTTTCCAGAAGCTCTTTAATAACGGATGATGGTCTTTCAACCACTTCACCGGCTGCAATCTGGTTAATGAGCTGGTGAGGCATTTGATGAATACGTTTTGGCATTATTATGATGTAGGAAATCTGATAAAAATCGTATTTTATCAGGAAGCAGAAACTAACGGGGCGTTAATTTTTGCCTACGTCCATAGATAAGCCGAGATTACAGGCTAAGCAGTTGTATAAGGAATCTTAAGCGCCTGACCGACTCTTAAGCTATCACCCGTCAGGCGGTTGTATATTTTTAAATCTGCCGCACTGATATTGTATTGATCAGCAATAGCTATCAAAGTATCACCAGCAACCGTTTTGTGCTCTTTGTTATTTAGTGACAACCAGGTACCCGGAGGCGCTTTACGACTGAAATAGTCACTAACACCACGCAAGATAGCTTTCGCTGTTTTACGCTGATGAGCTGGGCTACGAAGCTTACGTTCCTCTCGTGGATTTGAGATGAAAGCAGTCTCTAGCAAAATTGATGGCACATCAGGTGATTTCAGAACAGCAAACCCTGCCTGCTGTACACGACGTTTATGCACACGACCAATGCGTTTTAATTCACCCAGAACTTCATCACCCACATCGAGGCTGGACTGAATCGTTCCCGTCAACGACAGGTCGAGCAAGACCTCAGCTACCATGTCATCTTTATTATCTAGTTTAACGCCGCCAATTAAATCGGAGGCATTTTCTTTTTCTGCTAACCAGCGCGCTGTTTCTGATGACGCGCCATCAACAGACAAGGCATAAACAGATGAACCTCTGGCACGAGTATCACGATAAGAATCAGCATGAACTGAAATCAGTAAGTCTGCCTTCTTATCTCGTGCTTTTTGTACCCTGTCACGCAGCCCCATATAATAATCACCATTACGGATTAAAACTGGCTTCATACCAGGGTATTTTGAAATCAGTCGATGCAGTTTCCTAGAAATCGCCAGCGTAATGTCTTTTTCGCGGGTGCCTAGGTGTCCGCTTGCACCGGGGTCTTTACCACCATGGCCTGCATCTATAGCAACAACAACATCACGTAATTTAGGCTTTGTTTTTTTCTTAGTCTTTGCAGCAGCTATATAATTAGCATCTTCCAGATCAATCACAAGGCGATGACCAGCACCTGCCTCTGGTTTCAACATAAAGCTGCGTGGTGTCACTTTGTTACTTAGATCCATGACGACACGCAGATCTTTTCCGTTACGCACACCAGTACGCACACCTTTGAGTAAGGTGTTATGCATTTGCTCGATTAAACCCGAATCAAATAACTGGGTATTTTTAATATCGAGCACAACGCGTTCAGGGTTGTGGAGACGGAACAGAGAATGTTCAATGGTTTTATCAAGATCGAAAACCAGTCTTGTTCGATTGTACGACTGCGACAGGCGTATATTCTTAACTTCGGCGTTTTGTGAAGCTTCTGCCACGCGAGAAAGCGCTGGCGCAGCAGCAATACTACTAAACCCAACAAATCTCTTTAGAAATAAACGCCTATTATCCATGACAAACAACCTGTCGTTTTGATCAGATATCTATTAACTATACAAAATTATGGCCAAATTTCTTGTTACCACAGTTATAGTTTCGTCATTTTTACAGATAAATCAAGTTTTTTCTTAATAAATTTAAGGAGATAGCAGACTTTTCTAGAGTAATTAATCAGGAAATAGCGCTAACATCACTTTTTTCCCACGTTCAGTACCGGCAGAAACCTCAATATTTCGACCCGAATCTGCATATTCCAGACTCATGACCAAATCAGGATCCGGTAAAAAGCCCTGCGCTTTTTCTGGCCACTCGATCAGACTAATTGTTTCTCCATCAAAATAATCCCGGCCACCCGCATATTCAATTTCTTCGGGGTCTGCCAGACGATACAGATCAAAATGATAAACTGAGAAATCTGTAAGATCGTAGGGTTCCACCAGAGTATATGTCGGACTTTTAACAACACCTTCATAGTTAAGCGCTCTTAGAAAACCTCTGACAAACGTTGTTTTACCGGTACCCAGGTCACCATTTAAGAAAATCACCAGGCCTTTGGCTGCAACACCGGCTACTCGGGAAGCAAAAACCAGCTGCTCTTCTTCAGTAGATAAATGAATGGTTTGTGAATCTATTTGGTCTGCAGACATTGATTTAAAAAGCTCTGGGAGATGATGTTAGAAGTTTAGTCGTTGGTGAATATAAGGCAGTAAGTCACTTGCTAATAATCCAATTTGCCCTGCTTCTGCCGCATCGTCTGCCGCTTTGGCATGAATACATACAGCTGTTCTGGTAGCCTGATTTTTCTCGTACCCCTGAGCCATTAATGCAGCAATAAGTCCACTCAACACATCTCCCATACCGGCAGTTGCCATACCGGGATTGCCAAACGGACAGACATCAATAGGATGTTCACCGTCATTAATCAAGGTACCGGCGCCTTTTAAAACAATGGTTGCCCCATATTCCTGATACAGCTTTTCAATGGCCTCAAATCGATTGTTTTCTATGTCATCGATTTCACAACCCAAAAGACGTGCTGCTTCTCCGGGGTGCGGCGTAATAACCGTGTCTGATAAATCGACCGCATGTTCTGGAAGATGGTATAAAGCATCCGCATCCAGCAGCTTATGGTGATCCTGATAAATAACCTGCTCGAATATTGCCTCGCCCCAGTCATCCCGGCCTAGTCCCGGGCCAATAGCAATCACATTTACCCTTTTCAACAGAGACTCAGGAATAACAGGCTCTTCGACACCTAACGCCATGATCTCAGGCTGCACCGAAACGATGGCGGCTACATGCTCAGGCCTTGTCACCACTGTTACCCTGCCCACACCTGCTCTTAATGCTGACTGTGCAGCAAGAATAACGGCGCCACACATGCCGTAGTTACCACCAACAATGAGTAAATGCCCGGTATCGCCTTTGTGGGTACAGGGTAGCCTTGGTTTAATAATTAATGATGCATCTTCATCACTGAGTAAATGCGCATCTTCATTTAGCAATGCATAAGTCGATGATGGAATTCGTAAATCATTGAATATGATTTCACCACAGTAGTTTCTGGCCAGCCCTGTGAACATGCCTTTTTTTAATGAGATGAAACATACAGTTGAATCGGCTTCAATCGCCTGACCCATCACCGCACCGGTATCAGCATTTAATCCGGAAGGAATATCGACAGCGATAACAGGCGTATCCAGCTCATTAATTCTGTCGATAATCTCAATCCAGTCTTCATCGAGATTACGTTTGATGCCGGTGCCTAAAATGGCATCAACAATTAAATCTGCATTACGTAAAGCATCATCTAAATCTTCTGCAAACACGCCTCCCTGCTCGACCCAGTCGAGGTAAGCCTGCTCCGCATCATCATGTAATTCGTCCGGATCAATCAGACTGTAAACACTGACTTCACTGCCGCTCTCTGCCGCTAGTTGTGCATAGAGATAACCATCACCCGCATTATTACCCGCACCGGTGAGTACAATAATTGAATGTGCCTGGGGATATTTATGTCGGGAAAATTCAAAAACGGCGGTAGCCGCTCTTTGCATCAGTGAATAGGATGGGATACCCGGCTCATCTGCTGTTCCTTCGATGACAATCCGGTCAAGGTCTCTGCTTTGTTGAGCGCTGTATAGTTTGTGTGAATAAAACATCATGTTTTAATCATATCAAAATAACAGACTCTCCAGATAGTTTGTTTAATTCTATGGGATTACGCTGAGATTTTTATCTGATCACGACCCATGTTCTTTGCCATATATAGCGCTTTATCAGTTCTCTCAAATAACGAATCTTTATCTTCATCCTTTTGGTAGCATGCCATCCCAATACTAACGGTAATTTTTATCTGCTCACCATTATAATCAATCCTCTGATTTTTAAGTGATAAGCGAATTCGTTCTGCGACATCCATAGCTAGTAATGAATCAACATCACTTAACAATACCGCAAACTCTTCACCACCATAACGGAACGTCACATCACTACTACGTGTCACTTTTTTCATGTGTTCAGCCACAACACGTATCACTTCATCACCAGCTGCATGGCCATATTTATCATTAACTTGCTTGAAAAAATCTATATCGATAAGCATCAATGTTAATGAACGACCATGACGATTAGCCAGACTCATTTCACGATCAATATCTCTGTCGAATGCAGCACGATTATTCAGCCCTGTTAAAGCATCTGTCTGTGACAGCAATACCGCTTTTCGATACATCAGTGCATTACGTAACGGATTAACTAAAACACAGAGCAGCTTTTCAAGGTGTATTAACTCAGATTCTGTAAAACGACGGCCGCGAAACAAGGTCAACTCACCTAATTTAATATCTTCAATACTCAGATTGTAGGAACATTTATGCCGTGACTGCCGCCCGTAGTGGAGATCTATTGCCGGCTCAGGTCGCTTTAATGAATAATGAAAGCCATCAAATGGTAGATCTTCAGCCACTGCCTGCATGAAGATTTCTACACAACGATCAACTTCAAGCGTAGTCAGCATTCTGTTAGTGATGGCAAATAACCGCTGTTCAAGCTGTGTCTGGCGGTATTCTTTAATCCGCTCAGCACCAAAACTGCTGATCTCTAGATTACGCTCTAATGCTGGTAGTTGAATTTGTGTACTCATGACCGATAAACCTTGTTAATGATTTACCTGTTAATAAGCCAGTTTCATGCCAAACCTATATTTCCTAACAAAATCAAATAGATAGATACAAGATATCACCTAATGACAAAAAATTGACCAGCTAAGTAGTTGAAAATAATATGATTTCGACGTGATACCGTCACTTATTAGTATCAAACACACATTGATCAATTGAACCTCGGGCACAACGTCTGCCATCTGACCAGATTGCATGATCAAACCGCGTATTTAATACCTTAACGTTAAGAAGAATTGCATTGGATAAATCCGCATAAGACAAATCCGCAGCCACTAAATTGGCCCCGGTTAAATTAGCATTATTTAAGTTGGCCCCAATCAGTAATGCCTTACTCAAATTCGCCTGTGAAAGATTTGCAGCTTCCAAGCTGGCATACGAAAGATTGGCTTCACTCAGTTGTGTTTTGACCAGTAAAGCTCCATTCAGGCGAGCACTATGTAAGTTACTACCGGTTAAATTTTTGGAAACCAGATCTACATTGTTTTTGTTACAAGATTGCCAGTCAATTCCAGCAGAGGCCCCTACTGTGCAATCAGTTTTTTGAATTGTTGCTACCGGATCGATAATAAAAAATCCACCGGCAAGTGCAGATACCAGAACCAGCACAACCACTGCACCAATAATTTTTCTGTGTTTTGCCAGATTTCTGCGCTCTGAAAAGTCTGCTTTTAATTTAAGATAAGATGTTGATACTTCTTCATCATTTTGACGCCGGTCATTGGCCCGTCTCCTGTCATCGTCGACTCGTTCAGTATTTCTTCGATTCGGTCCATCACGACGTGTATCACCACGTCGCTCATCTTCTCTTAATTTAGCCCGATGTAAATCTACTTTACCGTCTATTGAAGAGGCATTTTTTAATTCAGCAGGAATCAGAGATGGCAGACGGCCAATAGGGATCCACTTAGTTTTATCAATACTGACAAGCGTATCGAGATCGATACGCCCTAAGATTAAATAACTACCAATTAATTTAACAGGGAATGGCCCGGTAACTTTTCCCTGTTTTTTTATGTGCCAGTGGTCTGGCTTATTATCTGTCTGTTCATTCATGTATCAATAATAGCCCAGATTAAGAAGTTTGCGGTGCTCAGTATTCAGCTTGTAGTAAAACCGATCACAGAAAACTGTACACGGAACACCGCACACTTATACTTTTAACTCAGTCTGTCCACCCATATATGATTGTAGAACAGTTGGTATTTTTATACTGCCATCGGCCTGCTGATAGTTTTCCAGAATCGCAACCAGACAACGACCTACTGCCAGACCAGAACCATTAATGGTATGTAACAATTCTGGTTTATTGGTTTCAGGATTACGGTATCGAGCCTGCATACGACGTGCCTGAAAATCGAGGAAGTTACTACAAGAAGAAATTTCACGATAAGCTTGCTGACCCGGTAGCCAGACTTCAAGATCCATTGTTTTAGCTGCAGAGAAACCGGTATCACCACAACAGAGTGCCAGCACTTTATAGGGCAGCTCGAGTTTTTGTAAGATTGTTTCTGCATGACCTGTTAATTCATCCAACGCAGCCCATGAGTCTTCCGGTTTTACCAACTGAACCATTTCAACTTTTTCAAACTGATGCTGGCGAATCATGCCACGTGTATCACGGCCATATGATCCGGCTTCAGAGCGGAAACATGGCGTGTGTGCGACAAACTTTTTCGGTAAGTCTTTAGCATCCAGAATTTCATCACGAACTAAATTAGTAACCGGGACTTCAGCTGTCGGGATCAGATAATATTCATGATCACCATCCAGTTTGAATAAATCTTCTTCAAATTTTGGTAATTGTCCGGTTCCTCGCAGGCTGTCAGCATTAACCAGATACGGCACATAAACTTCTTCATAGCCATGCTCATTGCCATGGGTATCGAGCATAAACTGTGTCAGTGCACGATGTAACCGTGCCATGCCACCACGCATAGTCACAAAACGAGAGCCAGTTAATTTTGCAGCTGTTTCAAAATCCAGCCAGTTATTTGGCGCGCCCAAATCAACATGATCTTTGGCTTCAAAATCCAGTTGCTTTGGCTCACCCCATTTGCGAATTTCAACGTTGTCTTCTTCTTTTAAACCATCCGGCACTGAGTCATCTGGCAGGTTTGGAATACCCATCATCAACTGATGCACTTCATGCTGCACGGCATCATTTTCAGCTTTTGCTTTATCAAGCTCTTCACCCAGAGAAGACACCTCAGCTAACAATGGCTGTATATCTTCGCCAGCGGCTTTTGCTTTACCGATACCTTTGGATTTTGTATTACGTTCGCTTTGCAGCGTTTCAGTTTTAATTTGTAGTTCTTTACGCTTTGCTTCTAATTCAGCAAAGGCTTTAGTATCTAACTCGTAACCGCGGCGCTTTAACTTAGCAGCAACTGCTTCCAGCTCTGAACGTAATAATTTTTGATCTAACATAGTGTTTAAAATTCTTTAATGTAATTTGTTATAAAAATTGTTTGCCCAAAACAAAACCCAGCCAAATAGCCAGAACACAACTAAACACACTTATCAGCATATTTAATCCGGCTTTGCTTAATTCACCCTGCTGAATCAATTGCAAGGTTTCTAATGAAAAAGTTGAGAAGGTTGTAAAAGCACCTAAAAAACCGATCAATACAGCTGCACGCCATTCGGCAGATATGGTTAGTTTTTCGATAAGTATGACACTCATCAGACCCATTAAAAATGAACCTGCGACATTAACCGTCAGTGTTCCATAAGGAAATGCACGACCTGTAAAACTATAAACCACACTGGAAACACCGAACCGCATTACCGATCCGGCTGCTCCGCCGCAGGCTATAAACAACAGTTCCTTTATCATGCAACTAAGTTAAGCCAGTGTTACCGGAATAACTTTATCTGCAACATCTCGGTACTCTGCCATCTGATCAAAATTCAGGTATTTATAAATATCATCAGCCATTGGTTCAATGTTGACCATCAGCTTCATGTATTCATCCATATCCGGAATATGGCCTAAAATAGAACATACAGCCGCTAACTCAGCTGAACCGAGATAAACGTTGGCACCATTACCTAATCGGTTCGGGAAGTTTCTGGTTGATGTCGAGAACACCGTCGCACCATCAGCTACACGCGCCTGGTTACCCATACATAACGAACAGCCTGGCATCTCGGTACGTGCACCAGCTTTACCGAATGTTGAATAAACCCCTTCTTCGATCAGTTGTTTCTCATCCATACGAGTGGGTGGCGCAACCCACATGCGCGTAGGAATATTTGCAGTACCTTCAAGTATTTTACCCGCCGCACGATAGTGACCAATATTGGTCATACATGAACCGATGAATACTTCATCAATCTTAGTGCCTTTAACATCGGACAATGTTTTCACATCATCCGGATCATTTGGACATGCCAGAATCGGTTCTTTAATATCGTTAAGATCGATTTCAATAATCTCTGCATATTCAGCATCTGCATCTGGTTCGATCAGTGTTGGATTAGCTA
>Ga0316206_1001356_pt1 | contig 22325 bp, 20 predicted proteins | sample 6monthpyrite_MG_FD_204942 | JGI IMG/M metagenome (GOLD analysis project Ga0316206, IMG submission 204942) | Microbial mat bacterial communities from mineral coupon in-situ incubated in ocean water Damariscotta River, Maine, United States -... | ecosystem: Environmental > Aquatic > Marine >... | reverse complement strand
GACGGTGAGGAGGTCGGTGCCGTCAAAGAATGTGTAGGATTGGACATCGCCGATCTGGGGGAGGTCTTTGGGCGCGATGATGACGCGCATGCCCGAGCCGGTGATATCGGCGACGCGCCCCTTTGAGCAGTGGAGATCGTCGGTGCCTAGACGCGACTCGGCGCGCATGTGGTGCTCGTCGTGCCCTTGGGGGGCATCTGAGTTTGGCAGCATATCACTCATGGAGCGTTTAACGGCACAATTCAGGCTCAACTTTGCCCGAACCGGGAAAGAAAACCGAACAGGATTCGGATTCGGGGATCTATCGCGGGTGTGATGCTGTTAGAATAGGGCATGAGCATTGTGAGCAAGCCCAAGAGTGATCCCAGCAGTGGGTCCAGTAACACCAAGCACCCGCACGCCCCGGCGCGCCTTGACCTTCGCGCCGCGATCGGGGGGGGGATCTTCGAGTATGCCCCTGCGCCCGAGAGCGTCCGCCCGGAGATCCGCGACAAATACGGGCTGTTTATTGGCGGCGAGTTTGTCGACCCAGAATCGGGTGGCTTCTTCCCCACGATCAATCCGGCGACGGAGGACACGCTCTCGATGGTGGGCGAGGCATCGGCGAGTGATGTAGACCGAGCTGTGCGTGCGGCCCGCGAGGCGCTGCCGGCGTGGGCGGGCTTGAGCGGCAAGGACCGGGGGAAGCACCTTTATCGGATCGCTCGAAGGATGCAAGAACGCGCCCGCGAGTTGGCGGTGCTTGAGACACTCGATGGCGGCAAGCCGATCAAGGAATCTCGTGATCTCGATATCCCGCTCGCGGCGGCCCACTTCTTCTATCACGCGGGGTGGGCGGACAAGCTTCGCTTTGCACTCCCCGGACGAGACCCCAAGCCGATCGGTGTGTGCGGACAGATTATCCCCTGGAACTTCCCATTGCTGATGCTCTCGTGGAAGATTGCCCCGGCGCTGGCGTGCGGCAACACGGTCGTACTCAAGCCGGCGGAGACGACCTCGCTGACGGCGCTGCGGTTTGCACAGATCTGCCAAGAGGTCGGGCTGCCCAGGGGGGTGGTCAATATCATCACGGGCGCGGGCGAGACGGGCAGAGCGATCGTTGAACACACCGATATCGACAAGGTCGCGTTTACGGGCTCGACAAGCGTCGGCAAGGCGATCGCCAAGGCGGTCGCCCCGACCCAGAAGAAGCTCACGCTCGAGCTTGGCGGCAAGGGTGCCAATATTATCTTCGAGGACGCTTCGCTCGATCAGGCGATCGAGGGGATCATTGAGGGGATCTATTTCAACCAAGGGCATGTGTGCTGCGCCGGGTCGAGGTTATTCGTGCAGGAATCGATCCTCGATCGGGTGGTGGACAAGCTCACCGATCGGATGAGCACGCTTCGGGTTGGTGATCCGATGGACAAGAACACCGATGTGGGCGCGATCAACTCGAAGGAGCAGCTCGCGACGATCGAGCAGTACCTCGCCACCGGCGAGGACGAGGGCGCGATGCGACATGATGTGTGCCAATCGACGCTGCCGGGCAAGGGGTTCTGGTGCAAACCGTGCTTTTATACCGGGGTGCAGCCGAGCCACACGATCGCGCGTGAGGAGATCTTTGGGCCCGTCTTGGCGGTGCTGAGTTTCCGCACCCCGGAAGAGGCGATCTCCCGGGCGAACAACTCGCCGTATGGCTTGGCGGCGGGTGTGTGGACGGACAAGGGGTCGAAGATCTTTGATGTCGCCAAGCGGCTCGACGCGGGGATCGTCTGGCTCAACTCGTACAACAAGTTTGACCCGACGAGTCCGTTCGGCGGATACAAAGAATCCGGGTTCGGCCGCGAGGGTGGTCGCCACGGTTTGATGGCGTATTGCAAGTGAATCCGTATTGAGTGGATAGATTGGAGCGCACCGTGGTGAGTGAAACAAGCAGTCATACATTCGATATCCGTGATCTCACGCCCGAGGACAAGTCTTGGGTTCAGCGGGTGCTGGTGCAGTATTGGGGCTCGACGACGCAGATCACGCGGGGGCACAAGTTCGCTGCAGACGAGCTGCCCGGTGTGGTGGCGGTTCGGGATGGGTCCGAGGTCGGGCTTCTGATTTACAATATCGAGGGCGAAGAGTGCGAGATCATCACGCACAACTCGATGGCGGGGCACGGCGGGATCGGCTCGTGCCTGCTCGATGCGGTGCGGACCAAGGCGAGAGAAATTGGATGCAAGCGCCTCTGGCTCATCACGACCAACGACAACACGCCGGCGATGCGGTTTTATCAACGGCGGAACTTTGACATGGTGGCACTCTATCGCAACGCGGTCAACGAGGCACGCAAGCTCAAGCCCGAGATCCCCAATGTGGGGTTCGACGGCATCCCGATCCGCCACGAGTTCGAGATGGAATACATGCTCTGAGCGGAGGAAGAACTGACTATGAGTGAACGAATCCCCATTATCAAGACTTACAAGCTCGTCATTGGCGGGAAGTTTCCACGGAGCGAGTCCGGGCGGTCGATCGCGGTGCACGATGCGTCTCAGAACCTCGTCGCCCATGTGTGCCGGGCATCACGCAAAGATCTCCGCAACGCGGTCGAGACGGCGACCAAGGCGCAGGGAGCGTGGGCCAACGCGACGGCGTATCTCCGCGGGCAGGTGCTCTATCGGCTCGGCGAGATGATGGAGGGCAAACGGCTCGAACTGGCAGAAACAATCGGCGAAGGCGGCGAAAACGAGGTCAACGCGGCGATCGATCGCGTGGTCCACTTCGCGGGGTGGACGGACAAGTATGCCCAGGTGATGGGCGGGACGAACCCCGTCGCAGGGCCCTATCACAACTTTACGATCCCGTTCGCGATGGGGGTGGTGGGCGTGATCGCGCCCGACGAGCCATCGCTGCTCGGACTGATCTCGCTGGTGCTGCCGGTGATCGCCTCGGGCAATGCGTGTGTGGTGCTCGCCTCCGAGAAGAACCCGGTGCCGGCGATGATCTTGGGCGAGGCGCTGACGACGAGCGATCTCCCCGGAGGGGTGGTGAACCTGCTCAGCGGGTATCGCGATGAACTCGTCGAACACTTCAGCTCACACCGTGGATTGATTGGGATCCACGCTGCGGGGATCAGCGATGAGCACCGCACGCTCTTGCGGCTCGGCTCGGCGGATAATCTCAAGCGGGTGACCGTCCGAGACGGGATTGATTTCTTCGATGATTCAGCATGCGAACGCCCGGATTGGATCGATCCGTTCATCGAGTTCAAGACCATCTGGCATCCCAGCGCGGTCTGATCGATCGTCAACTTTCACTTCGAGGCGAAGGCGGGGCCGGTCTTGAGGGCCTCGTCCATGACCAAGCGGGGCTGCTCGCGGACGGCCTGTTCGCGCCAACGGATTTCGAGCTTGCCGTCGAAGAGTTTGGCGATCGAGTGGAGTTGGCGTTCGATCGCGTCGCGGGCCTGTTTTTCGTAACGATCGTCGTTTTTCTCGAAAAGTTCGGCGGCCTGAGTCTGTGCGGTTTTCATCAGCAGCGACTGGCGTTCGGCGTTCATGTTGATGACATCGACAAGCCCGAGGACGCGCCCCTGCTGGATGTCATAGGGCTCGACATCCATCAGACGGAGCGAGCCGACGATCGGCGGGAGGGTGATGCGGAAGCGGGCGTCGCCCATATCCTCGACATCGGCTTCGGTGATCGCGCCGAGTTCGACGGCGTATTGCTTCTCGAACTGGAAGATCATGGCGACCTTGGCCTGGCTCAGCAGGATTGGGGGGAGCCAGTTCCACCCGCTCGTCGCGGTGGCGATCTCTTTGGCGTGGACCTCGAGCCCGACGAGCTTGCCCACAGCCCGGACACGCTCGGTGAGCATGCGCAGCGAGATCTTGTCGATCCCCCCACCCTTTCGCCCACGCCTGAGCGAGGTGACGAGGAAGAAGACAATCCCCGCGCCGATGATGGCGGCGAAGAACAGTGCGATGGCTAAGAGAATAAAATCACTCACACCCAATCATTGGCAGAGCATCGCCCAGTGTTTCAGCCGGAGGACGATTCACTGCAAAAACAGCGTTCACAGGGTTTATTTGGCATCATTCTCGGGGCTTGGCGCTGGCTGGGGTTCGGGGAGTGCGATCTCGAACGAGCGGATCAGGAAATGCCCGCCGATCGAGAAGAGGATCCCGATGACAAGCCCAGTGAGCAGAAAAACAACCATGCGCATGGGGCTCAGTTCGCCCGAAGAGTCGTTGACGCTGGGCATACCCTTGAACTTGATCCATCCGAAAATAGCGACGATCGGGAGTAGGAAAAACCCGGCCCGCAGGACCAACCCCCATGAGCGGGCGTCTCGGCGATAGACATCAAGCACCGCGAGCAACGAGAGCGCAACGATGACGAGGAGCCGAAAGTCACGGGTACGGTTAATCCAAGGACCGATGGTTGGGTCTTCGCCGACAATCGCCCGGGCATCGACATGGATGCCAAAGACCGCGCCGACGAGGATGGTCCCGATGAGACAAACGATGGCCATGGGCATCGTCGAGCCCACGGTTTTTTTGTTCAGAGAGACCCAGATCGTCATGAGGCACCCCAAGAGCAGGATGAACTCGAACCCGAAGAGTCCCCAGGCGAAACTCTTGAACTCGGTGGCTGCGATCCAGATCCAGGGCAGGGCCGAGAGGGCGGTGATGGCGCTGATCGCGATGATCGACAAGCGGATCGGGCTTGGCGTGGGGCTCAAGATAGGGTGTTTGTCTGTGGGCATGGATTCAATCACGGGGATCGGTGCGAAGAGCATATCTACGAGTTGGGACGGGTTGTGATCGGCATCTCTCGATGATTTGTTTGATGATTTGTAGACAATGGGTTCGATGACGGCGCGGGGATACCCTGAATCGGGGTTTGTTGCTCTCCAGACGCACAATTTGCGCATTGGTTGATCCCCTCGGTGCGGTTCCTGCTCGAATCGAGTTCTTGGGGTGCCCAACCTGTTCTAGAGACACAGATTAGCCCAATCTCCATCCAGACGACCGCGCACAATGCCCGATAGACAGGGTGTGTTCGTGGATTTGTGATCTGCGATCTTGGTGTCGGTGTGACAATGGAGATACGCCATGGGCGGCATTACCACTGGAATTGGGTTGTTCTCGGGGATCGATACGGCGTCGTTGATCGACCAGCTCATCGCGGCCCAATCACGCCCCAAGATCCTCGCTCAGCAACGGGTCATCGAACTCAAGTCTCAGCAGGCGGCGTACCTCGATATCAACTCACGGCTCAACGCGTTCAAGACGGCTGCGGCATCGTTTCGTGTCAACAACATCTTCTCCTCGCGGAGTGTGGCTTCGAGCAACGAATCGGTCCTGACGGCGACGGCCTCTTCGGCTGCGGTGCCCGGGAGTTATAACTTCGTGGTCGATCGGCTCGTCTCGACGCAGCAACTGCTCTCTCGCGGGTTTGCTGATTCGAACACGGCGGCGATCGGGCTCGGGTCGTTGACCTTCGAGTCTGATGCTGCACGGCTCGATACAGATACCGCGCTGGCGGATCTCAATAACGGCAACGGCGTCTCACGCGGTAAAATCACGATCAACGGCACCGAGGTCGATCTCTCGACGGCGGGCACGGTTGGCGAGGTACTCGACGCGATCTCGGCGTTGCCCAATGTCAGCGCACGGGTCGAGAATGATCGCTTCGTGATCTCAGGGGTCAGCACAATCTCACAGGACAACGGGGCCGGGATCTTAGAATCGCTCGGGCTCGACGGGGCGATCGTGGGCACGGATCTGACCGGTACTTCCGTGTTCGCTCTGAACTCCAACACCGCGCTCCAATCGCTCAACGACGGACGGGGCGTGGCGATCCGCCAGGCAACCGGTGCGGGCGTGCAGGACTTCACGATCACCATCGATCCCAACGGTGTGAATCAGACCGTCAATGTCCGGATCGGTGAGATCGAAGGCGACGACGGCGAAGGCAACATCGTGACGCTCCAGGGTGCTGTCTCGACCATCGGCGGTGTCATCGATCGGATCAACACGGCGCTGAGCGATGCGGGGTTCTCCGAGTTCGCCGCGTCGATCAACACCACGAGCGGCGGGATCGATATCGTCGATTCCAACGGGCGAGACTTTGATATCGCCAACTTCTCGAATGCATCGGGCACGATCACCACAGCCGAGGATCTCGGGCTCGTGGGGAGCTATACCGGCGGGAGCGCCAGCGGGACTCGGGTCCTGGCGGGGCTCAACACCAAGCTGGTCTCGAGCCTCAACGGCGGGACCGGGCTGGGAACCACTGACGGGATACTCAACTTTGTCACCCAGGACGGGTCACTCGGGTTCGCCATTGATGTGAGCGGGCTCAACGATATCAATGACATCATCAACACGATCAACAACGACGCAACCAATGGCGGACGGGTCAGCGCATCGATCAACGCCAACGGTACCGGGATTCAGGTCGTTGACAGCACGACCGGTGGGACGACCTTTAGCATCTCGGGCACCGGCGGGAGCGACGCGGCGGCGGTGTTGGGGATCTCGGGAACATTCACCGACGGGATATCGAGCGGGTCAAACCTGCAGCTTGCCTATCTGGGCGAGGCGTCGCTTGTGAGTGAACTCAACAACGGGCAGGGGATCGGAACGGGCACCTTCGAGATTGTGGACTCGAAGGGCAACCGGGTCAGCATCTCGATTGGCAGCTCAGATAAAACGCTCGGCGATATTCTCAAGGCCATCAACTCGGCAAGCAGCAGCGGCCAGCCAAACCCGCTCGAGATCACCGCACGGATCAATGACAACGGCGACGGGATCATCATCGAGGAGAACGCCACCGGGGCCAACGGCACCCAAGAGATCACGATCACCGATTCTACAGGGACCGTCGCTGAAAAGCTCGGGATCGAGGGGACGGCGTCGGGCGTCGACGGGAGCAACTTCATCGACGGTTCATTCGAAAAAGTTGTGACCTTCGCGGCCGATGCCACACTCGACGATGTCCGCGACTCGATCAATGCGGCCAATGTCGGGGTCTCGGCGTCGATCATCAACTCCGGGATTGGGACCAACCCGTACCGACTCAACTTCACCAGCGAACGCAGTGGTGGCGACGGGCGGTTCCTGATCGACACCGGCGGGTTTGATCTCGGGCTCACCACGCTCGACGAGGGCAACGACGCTCGCGTGTTCTTTGGATCGAGCGATCCGGCGACCGGGGTGCTGCTCTCGAGTTCGACGAACCAGCTCGACGGGATCATCCAGGGCGTGACGATCGATCTGCTCTCTCGCTCTGATACCCCCGTCGAGGTCTCGGTGACCACCGACTCGGCCAATATTGAAACAAAGATCGATGAGTTTATCTCGTCGTTCAACTCTGTGCTCGAGGGCATTGATTTCCGGACGCGCTTCGATACGGAAACCGAAGAGCGGGGCATCCTGCTCGGTGACGGCACGCTGCTCAATCTTCGAAACGGAATGTCCTCGGCGATCCGACGCTCGAACGACGGGTTCAGCGGCGAGTTTGATTCACTCGTTGAGGTTGGGATCACCGTCGGCACCGGCGGCAAGCTCGAGTTCGATAAAGAAAAATTCCGCGAGGCGTACACCCAAGACCCCCAATCCGTCGAGGACTTGTTCAGCCGACAGACCATCCAGACCACCGATGATGACAATCCGAACACCATCGATGAGCCCGAATTCACGGAGCAGAGCGTGCTCGGTCAGCTCGAAGAGTTTGCCGATCTCTATGTCTCGAGCATCGGCGGGGTGCTCCAATCCAAGAGTGACTCGCTCGATGCCCAGATCAAGCTTCAGGAGGACCGGATCGAATCGATCCAGCTCTCGCTCGACAACAAGAGAACGATCCTCCAGCGTCAGTTCTTGGCGATGGAGAAGGCGATCGGCGCATTCCAGACACAGGGGTCATCGCTGGCCCAGTTGGGGGCATTAGGCTAATTCGAGTGAAGCGTGCTCATTGAAGGGCCGATACCCCGGTTATGAACGAAACCAAAACTGCCAATGCGTATCTCCGTACCAAGGTGATGACCGCTTCGCCCGAAGAACTCAGGCTGATGCTCCTTGACGGGGCGGTCAAGTTCGCCAATCAGGCCCGCAAGGGGCTTGTAGACGCCGACCACGAGATGAGCTTCTCGGGGTTTACGCAGTGCCGAGATATCGTGCTCGAGTTGCTCAATACGATCCAGACCGAACCAGCACCGCACATCGCCGAATCGATGCGTGATCTCTACACATTCTTGTATGGCGAACTGGTCAAGGCGAGTATCGAAAAGGACACCACCAAGCTCGACGAGGTGATCTCGCTGCTCGAATATGATCGCGAGACCTGGGTCTTGACGATGGAGCAGGTTGCTAAGGAACGCGAAGAAGGGGTCACAAGTTTTTCTCAGCAACCCGTGCCCACCCACCAGCCGATCAGCTTTCAAGCCTGAGCACCGACGGGACCTCGCCAGATCTGGCGTTTCTTCAACCAACACGCTCTACTGATTCGCTGAGCCCCGCAGCGAGGTGCTCCATCACGAACTTGACCTGCACATTGGTGTTCAGTTCGTTCTTGGCGCGCGTCACGCAGTCAATTGCATGGAGCGCTCGTGGGGTTTGCTTGGGATCTCGTAGTCCTTTCCGGGCACGCTGGGCGATGAGCGAGAACATCTGGTCAGCGCCCTTTCGATTCGCCGATTCTTTCGAGCGGTTCTCGCCGAGCTTCTCGCCCGCCTTGACCCACCCCGCAGCCCACTCATCGACAAGCTCGCCCATCGTCGCCCCGAACGCGATCGGGTGGACCCCACGATCGGCCTGAGCGCACATCGGCTCAAGGCGGGTATGCCAGTTGTAGAATCCGCCGAGGTGTGCTCGGAGAAAGCGCCCCGGCGAGCCCGCGGCATATTGGACCAGCCAGTGGTGCTCGTCGGGATCGAGATCAAGATGCTGGGTCTGGATCCATGCACGCATCGCGTCGTCGTCGAGCGGGGTAAAGCCGACCCGCTGGCAACGCGATCGGATGGTGGGCAAGAGCCGATCTTCGCTCGAAGTGACGAGGATGATCACGGTGCCGGGAGGGGGCTCTTCGAGTGTCTTGAGAATCGCGTTCTGCACCGGGGCGTTGGTCGGCGAGCGATCGAGCAGTTCGGCCTCGTCAACGATAAAGACCTTGCCGGCGATCGATTCGCTCTTCATCGTCGGTGCAAGCGTCGCGGGCACGATGAGGTGTTCTTCGACGATGGCTTTTGGGATTGTCGCGAGTTTGGCTGATCGGATCTTGCTCTCGTCGTGGTATCGGGCGAGTTCTTTCTTGATGACATGCAGATCCGGATGCGTGCCTACTTTGAGGAGTTGCTGGATATGGCTCTTGGAATCAGGCGAGATCTGCCCGCCGAGATCGGGGGCTGAAGTCGGATCGAGGATCGTGGCGGCGAAAGCGATGGCGGTCGTGAACTTGCCGACCCCCTCGGGGCCGTGGAAGATCCAGGCGTGGTGGACGCGCTGGGATTGCATCGATTGGGCGAGGATCTCGATCGCTCGAGCTTGGCCGAGGACTCCACTAAGCCCGATGGGTGGGTCATAGAGCCGAATCGCGGGTGCAGCATCGGTGACCACCCGCTTTCGGGTGGTTTTCTTGGTGGTTTTCTTTTTGGTCGTGCGTTTGGCCATGCACCTCAAGCGTAGCCGACTGATCCTCAAAGATCTGCGAGTCTCCGTTCAGACGGCCCGGCGTCTGTGGGCTCCAAAGAGCAATCCGCCCGCCAGCATCGGCAGGGTTCCCGGTGCAGGGATGATCGAGTTGATCCAACCGGCGTAGTCCGAGACGCGGGTAAAGCCGTTGGAGTCGCCGTAGTCGGCGTTGGGAAAGCCATCGGTGGAGTTGACAAAGGAGGTGATCCCGACAAGACGCCACCCCATCGGGGTCTCGATGAACATCGGGCCGCCCGAGTCGCCGGGGGCGATGGAGTATTCGAGATCGAGCGGGGCTGAGTCGCCGTAGTTCGATTCGTTGGGATCGAGCGGGGAGTCGAAATCGGTGAGGATGATCCGCTCGTCCCATCCGCGGTCGGTGCCGAGGACATCGAGGACATTGTTGCCGGCTCTGAGCGTGCCCGCGGTCCCGGGGAGGGCCCCGGTGAGCCCGGTGCCGGTGCGTCCGTACCCAACACTGGTGCCCACCTGCCCAAGCTCATCGCGCCCGGTATAAATCTGGGAAGCCTCAATGGTGGTAATCGGGTTTTGGAGCCGGACGAGGGCGAGATCGGCGCCGGAGAGGAAGTCGTTGCGGGTCCATTCGGGATGCACGATGATCTCGCCGGTGAATGCGAAGGCTTGGTTGTTGAGGAAGGTGGCCGAGTCCACGACTCGATCGACGCAGTGGGCCGCGGTGAGGACCCATTCGCTCGAGACGAGCGTGCCCGAGCAACTCCCAGAAGCACCCGAGGCATACGAGATGGCGAGGGCACCGACGGCGGCGAACTGCTCTTGGGCAGCGAGGTTCTGATAGATCGCATCGTCGACATCGTGGCGGATGACGCCGCCCAATGCGCCCGGTGTCGCCAGCGTGAGCAGAGCGATGGTTGGAAAAATAAACTGATCGCGCATCTGATCGGCTCCTCGTATCTTTATCAATGGCTCAAATCGAGCTTGCTCGACACCTAAAGAGACCCCCAAATGGGCCCAGAGACCATGAAAATCGGGTAACTTGTTCCGTATTGAGACGCATTGCGCCGGTGCAAGGCGACTCTCGAGCCCCTATCATGGTGGGCGAGCGATCTGCCGCGATCTAGAACACAGAACAAAGATGGAACACCCGAATGTCCCAGGCGACGACCACTGCGATGGATACCAACTCCCCCACCAACTCAGCTGCTGCGGTTCGCAGCGCGTTTATCAAGTTTTTTACCGATCGTGGGCACACCTTCGTGCCCTCATCGACGACTTGCCCGACGAACGATCCGTCGCTGCGCGATACCTTTGCCAATGCGGGGATGAATCAATATAAGCCGATTTTTTTGGGCACGCTCGATCCCAACTCGCCGTTGCAGGGATTGAAACGCGCAACCAACACGCAGAAGTGCATCCGCGCGGGCGGCAAGCACAACGATCTCGATGATGTGGGCAAGGATACCTATCACCATACTTACTTTGAGATGCTCGGGAACTGGTCGTTCGGAGACTATTTTAAAGCCGAGACGATCGCGTGGGCGTGGGAGTTGATGACCGGGGTACGCGAGAACGGGTGCTTCGGGCTTGATCCGTCGCGGTTTTATGCGTCGTACTTCGGAGGGGACGAAAAGGCCGGGCTCGATCCGGATGTCGAAGCAAAGATGATCTGGGAGCAGTTCCTCCCGCCCGAGCGGGTGATGCCCTTCGGCATGAAGGACAATTTTTGGGAGATGGGCGATACTGGGCCGTGCGGGCCTTGCTCGGAGTTGCACTACGATCGCGTGGGGAATCGTGATGCGTCGCATCTGGTCAATGCCGATGATCCAGAGGTCATCGAGCTGTGGAACTTGGTCTTTATCCAGTACGATCGGCTCGAAGGCGGCAAGCTCAGCACGCTGCCCGCCCAGCATGTCGATACGGGGATGGGGCTTGAGCGCGTGGTGTCGGTGCTTCAAGACAAGAACTCGAACTACGACACGGATGTGTTCACGCCGATCTTTGACAAGCTTCAATCGCTGACGGATTGCCGAGCCTACACCGGCAAGCTTGGCGGTGATGATGCGGATGGAGTCGATGAGGCGTACCGCGTGATCGGCGACCATATCCGCACGCTGGTCTTTGCGATCACCGATGGCGGGATGCCGAGCAACGAAGGACGCGGGTATGTGCTTCGCCGGATCTTGCGCCGGGCGGTGCGCTACGGACGGCAGAAGCTCAATGCTCCCGAAGGGTTCCTCGCAGCGATGGCCCCCACGGTGATCGAGACGATGGGCGAGGCGTTCCCGGAACTGGTACCGAATGGGGAACGGGTGATCGGGATTATCGCGGAGGAAGAGACGAGCTTTGGAAAGACGCTCGACCGTGGGATCAAGATGTTTAATGAAATCGCATTGGATGAGAGCACCAATCAATTTCATGCAGACCCGGAAGCCCAAGAGTGGGCTGACGAACAACGAGTTCGTAAGCATGGTACTAGTGACAGTTGGGAACCCAAAGGCGGCCCGCCAAGCAGTTGGGTTGGATACCTTGGAAAACATCCTGTTATCTCCGGCGAAGACGCCTTCAAACTCTACGACACCTACGGCTTCCCCATCGACCTCACCGATCTGATGGCCCAAGAACGCGGGCTGACGGTCGATCTTGAAGGCTTCGAGCAAGCGATGGAAGAGGCCAAGGCCCGCTCGCGTCAAGGCGGGCGCAAAGAAACGGGCGAGCAGAAGATTGAGCTTCGGGCGGAACAGGTCGCCAAACTCGGACACCTCAATGTCAAGCCCACCGATGACTCGTTCAAGTTTTCCACCCGCGATATCAAAGGCACGGTCAAGGCCATCTGGAACGGGCACAACTTCGATGACCACGCCGACACGACCAATGCGGGGACGCGCCGTGTCGGGATCGTGCTCAACAAGACCAACTTCTATAGCGAGATGGGCGGGCAGGTGGCCGATGTTGGCGAGCTGCATTGCATCAAGACCGGGGCGCACTTTAAGGTCGAGGACACCCAATCCTTCGGCGGCTATGTCCTCCATATCGGACGCATCACCAAGGGCAAACTGAGCATCAACAACGATGTCATGTGTCATCTGGGCAACGCTCATCGCGCAGCCGTGTCGTCGAACCATACGACGACGCACCTCCTGAACTTTGCGCTCCGCGAAGTGCTCGGCGAGGGTGTCGATCAACGCGGGTCGCTCGTCAACGACGAGAAACTCCGGTTCGACTTCACACACAATCAGCCGGTGTCTGGCGACGAGATCGCCAAGGTTGAAGCGCTTGTCAACCATGAGATCGCGCAGAACCTGACTGTGTATGCCAAGCTATCGCCGCTCGATCAGGCCCAGAAGATCAGCGGGCTGCGGGCAGTGTTCGGCGAGGCTTATCCAGACCCTGTCCGCGTTGTTTCGATCGGGATCGAGGTCGGGCAGTTGATGTCCAATCCAGAGAACGATGCGTGGCGGACAGCATCGATCGAGTTCTGTGGCGGCACGCACATCGAATCGACCGGCGTCGCCAAACGCTTTGCGCTGCTCAGTGAAGAAGGCATCGCCAAGGGCATCCGACGGATCACCGCAGTGATCGGGCAGGCGGCGATGGATGCCCACGCACGAGCAGCAACGATCTTAGCCCATGCCAACGCGCTCGATGCGCTGCCTGTCGGCGAGTTGGCGGGCAAGCACCAAGAGATTATCGTGATGCTCGAACAAGAGACGCTGCCCGCGACGGGCAAGCACAGCATCCGCGCCAAGCTCGGCGAGATTCAAAAGAAGCTCAAAGAAGCGGGCAAGGCGGCAGCAGCCGAGAAGGCCAAGGCGGCGCAGGGGTTGGCTGCGGGAATTGCGCAATCGGCAGCCGGGTCGCCCGAGGATGTGGTGATCGCATCGCTCGAACTCGGGTCGGATCGGAGTGCCCTCGAAGCGGCCCTCAAGACGATTACCAACGCCTGTCCCAACAAGGCGGTGATGCTCATGAGCCCGGATATGGACACCGGGCGGGTGGCGCTGATGGCGACGGTGCCAACGGGCTTGGTGACCAAGGGGCTCAAGGCGGGCGATTGGATCCGCGAGGTGGCCAGTATCATGGGTGGCAAGGGCGGCGGACGCCCGGACAACGCCCAAGGTTCGGGCTCGGATCTCTCGAAACTCAAAGAAGCGACGAGCCAAGCAAGAACATTCGCCTTCGGCAAAATCCACTGACCTCCCGCACTGCCCACTACCCCTCTGATCCTGATAGGATGTCCTGATGAGTTCCTCCCCAAAGACCCAACGCGACAATCGGGCACGCCAGGCCAAGGCATGGTCAATTGCGCTCGATCCGGTCTATGGGCTCATCGGGATGGGTGCGATCGGATATGGGATCGATTACCTCGCCGGGACGGGGATTCTTTGGACGATGGTCTTGGCCCTGACGGGGCTTATGGTGGGGTTTTACCGGTTTATCCGCGAGGCGCTCGACCTCAATAAGGAGCAGGCCCAGTCGTCATCGAACACCGACGGTGATCCCGAGACCTGATTCCCGTTCCCCCGGATTCTTGGGCGATCAAAACTTGTGAAGAAAGGGTGCAAAACTGTCTGTTTTCGACTCGCCGATCCGCTCAGTGCCCCCTATCCTTCTCGCCCGGCTGGAATGGGGTTCTTGGACGAACACCACGGGCACAGAGACGATTTTCACGCACAGAGCACCATCTACCCCCAACTGATCAATGACCAACGAGACTATCGAGAGCATGGCCAACGAGGTGAAACTGCCTTTGATCCGGACCGGATTGATCGCGCTGGCGCTTTGTATTGTCATCGCGATCATCGGCGGGTTGGTCTCGACTCAGCGTGGCGATGCGTTCGGTGATGGGCTCTGGACACTCTTGGCAACGATCCCCGGGGTCTTGATCCCGATCGGGATTCTGACCCGTATGCCCGCCAAGCCGGCGGGCGAATGGGGTGTGCCGGTATTGATGGGCACCATGATCCGCGCGATGGTGGTGCTCACCATCGGGATCGCGATCTATATGGTGATCGATCCGGCCCGGGTTGTTTTCTTCCTGACACTTTTGAGTGCATTGATGGGCATGCTGCTTATTGATGTGCTCTCTGTTTTATCATTGATCCAGAAGCATGCGATCGGGCTGACACCGGTTGTTGATGCGGAGGGTACTTCCTGATGTCGACTTTCACACTCGCCTCTGCCGACCCGGTGGCCCATGTCATCAACCATCCGTTCTGGGTGAACGACAACGGTCTCTGGCTCTGGTCCTCTGCCCAGACCAACATGGTCATCGCCGCGCTCATCCTGATCTTCGTTGGGCTGTTCGTCGCCAAGGCGATCTCGACCGGCGATGATTCGCAGGGGCATCATCGGTGGGTGACCAACTCACGCTTCGCCCACATGGTCGAGGTGATCTTTGGGTATCTCCGCGAGCAGACCATCCGCCCGCTGCTCCATGAGCGGACCGATCGGTTCTTGCCGTTCTTGATGACGGTGTTCTTCTTTATCCTGATTAATAACCTGCTCGGGTTGGTCCCGCTGTTCGATATCCAGACGCTTTTCGCGGGGCAGTTTGCTCCTGAAATGCTTGAACAGCACCGTGGGTTCATCGGCGGCACCGCGACCCAGAGCATCTGGGTCACCGGCGGGCTCTCGCTGTTGGCGGGGATGATGATTAACTATGCCGGTGTTCGCGAGCTCGGGATCGGTGGGTATGTCAAGCACCTCACCGCCGATGCACCAATCTTTGTGTGGCCGATCATTATCCCAATCGAGATCATGGGTACTTTTATCAAGCCGATCGCGCTGGCGATTCGTTTGTTCGCCAACATGACCGCGGGTCATATCCTCGTCGCGGTACTCCTCGGGTTCGCGGCCCAGGGATTCGCCAAGATGGACATCATCGGCTTGCCGGTGGGCATCGTTTCGAGCCTCGCCGTTGTGGCGATCTACTTCCTTGAGTTGTTTGTCGCCTTCCTGCAGGCGTTTGTGTTTATGTTCCTGACGACCGTGTTCATCTCGCTTCTGGCGCATCATGGTGAGCACGAAACCGCACACGAGCTCGCCGAGGCGGGACTCGCGTGATTGAATAAAATAGTTGGGCCTGGGGCACCGCGGGGAGGCACCCATGGCCATTGCGATCCGAGTTGGATCGACAGTGGATGCTCCCCGCATTTCCGTGGTTCAGGCCGAAAAACAACAGATCGGCCTATGAAAGGAATCTCGTATGAAGCTCATCAAGAAAATCGCACTCGCAGCCGGCGCTGTTGCACTCTTCGCTCCTATGGCTCTGGCACAGGACACCACTGCTGTCGATGTTGCATCGGCTGGTGTTGAGAACATCGGCAAGGGTCTGGCCGCGATGGGTGCCGGGCTTGCTGTCATCGGTGGCGGCATCGGTATCGGTCTCGTCGGCAAGGGTGCCGTCGAAGCGATCGCACGCCAGCCGGAGGCATCGGGCACCATCGGTACCAACATGATCCTCGCAGCAGCACTCATCGAAGGTGCGACCCTCTTTGCGGTCGTCGTCGGGCTGCTCGTCGGGCTCGCCTAATCAAACTCCCCGCTGCGGGGGTGAGACACCCCCCGCGTCGGCTTTTACTGGTCCACGGCGATCCCGTATCGGGTCGCCCACTCGGAGAACTTCTCATGAAGCGTATGACACTCATGATCTTGCTCGCGGTCTCGATGCTTGCACTGGCACCGATGATCTCGGCGGGCATTGCAAGCCCAGAGACAGACACTCACGCCGCAGCCGACGATGCCGGGCACGATGTCGCTGCTGGCGGACACGAAGCGGCGGGCGGCGAACATGGCGGCGGCGGTGCCTCGTCACCCATCGCCGGCATCGATGAAGGGATCGTCTCGGGCGTTACCGCGATTGTGATCTTCCTGATCGTCGCCGCGATCGCCAGCACGATGATCTGGCCCAAGATTGTCTCCGGGCTCGACGAGCGGAACGAGAAGATCGTTGGCGAGATCGCCGCGGCTGAGGCGGCACGCAAGCAGGCCAAAGAGGCGCTCGACGAGTACGAGAAGAACCTCGCCGACGCCCGCGCCGAGGCGCAGCGGATGCTCGAAGAAACCAAATCTCAGCAGGGAGCACTGACGGCTCAGCTCAAGGCCAACGCCGACGCAGAGTTAGCAGCGATGCGTGAGAAGGCGATCTCCGAGATCGATGCCGCCAAGAAGCAGGCACTCAACGAGCTCTATTCAGAGTCGGTCAATCTCGCAACCACGATGGCGGGCAAGATCCTCCAACGCCAGGTGACGGCAGAAGACCAGCAGCGTCTAATGGATGAGTCGCTCGCCGAGATGAAGTCTGTCCACAGCTGAGCCCCGCACACCCTCCCCTTTCGGAGATTTCCATGCCTTTGATCGAAGCACAACCCAACGCGCTGGCCAAGGTCTACGCCAAGAGCGTCTTTGAGCTCGCCCAAGCCCAAGGCGGGCAGGCGAGTGCCGAATCCATTCTCGGCGAACTCGAGGACATCGTCGAGCTCGCCCGCAACGACAGGAGCTTCTCAGAGCTGCTCGCCTCGCGTCTGATCGATTCGGGCAAGCGGGATCAATCGCTCGAACGGATGTTCGCCGGCAAGGTCTCGGGGCTGACGCTCAACTTCCTCCGCCAGCTCAACCGCAAGGGGCGTCTGGCGAATCTTTCACAGATCACCACCGCGATGGACGCGCTCGTCCAGGACCAGTTCGGTCGCATCGAGGTCGATGTATTCACCGCCACCCCGATCGGGGCTGGCGAACTCAAATCTGTCCGTACGCAGCTTTCCGAATCGCTGGGCAAAGATGTCATCATGCACCCGTACACGGATTCATCGATGCTCGGGGGGATCAAGCTCCGGATGGGCGACCAGCTCATCGACGCCTCGATCCAGGCCCAGCTCCGCAAGATGCGCGACGAGTTGCTCGATACGGGCAACGCCGAGGTCCGCGGACGCTCGGGTGAGATTCTCGAAAGTTAACTGTCCAACAACCGCACTCAGAACGGGCAGATCGCCCGTTTTTTTCTGTCGATTTGCATACAATTGCATCCCGAACCAGAGAGGAAACACCGATGCCCAAACAAACGATCGCCAACACCGATGTCGCCGGAAAACGCGTCCTGATCCGTGAGGATTTCAATGTGCCGCTCGACGGCTCGACCATCACCGATGATCGGCGGATCCGCGCCGCGATCCCCACGATCGAGTCTGTCATCAGCCGTGGCGGCAAGGCGATCCTGATGTCACACCTCGGACGCCCGGCGGGCAAGGGATACGAAGAAGCCCTCACGCTTGCACCGATCGCCAATCGCCTCTCCGAACTGCTCAACAAGCCCGTCGCCTTCCCCGCCCAGAGCTGCAAGGTTCCCGAGGTCCCTGCCGCGATCGACGCCATGAACGACGGCGATGTGCTCCTGCTCGAAAACCTCCGGTTCCACGGGTGTGAGAAACGGGGCGATCCTGAGTTCGCCGAGCTGCTCGCCTCGTTCGGTGATGTCTATGTCAACGATGCCTTCGGCACCTGCCACCGCGAGCATGCTTCGATGGTCGGCGTGCCCACAGCGATGGGCAACAAGCCCAAGGTCGCCGGGTTCTTGGTCGAAAAAGAAATCGCGTACCTCACCGAAGCACTCGCCGATCCCAATCGACCATTCACCGTGATCCTCGGGGGCGCGAAAGTCTCCGACAAGCTCCCCGCGATCGAGCACCTCTTGCCCAAGGCCGACCACATCCTTGTCGGGGGTGCGATGGCGTACACCTTCCTCAAGGCCCTCGGGCACAGCGTGGGCACCTCGATTGTTGAAGAAGATATGCTCGGCGAGGCAAAGCGGATCATCGAGTTGGCTGCCGAGTCCAATACCGATCTCCACTTCCCCGAGGATCATATCTGCTCGACGATCTTCGCCGAGAAGGCTGGCGACATCGAGGTCTTTGACGACCAGATCAAGGACGGGTTTATGGGGCTCGACATCGGTCCCAAGACCGCGGCTCGCTATTCGCTCTTGATCAATGAATCCAAGACGATCGTCTGGAACGGGCCGATGGGCGTGTTCGAGTGGGCCCCATTCAAGATGGGCACCAAGCTCATCGCCAAGGCGGTCGCCCAAGCAACCGACGCCGGCGCGACATCAATCGTCGGCGGCGGGGACACGGCTGCAGCAGCGGAGATCTTTGGCGTTGCCGATCGCTTGTCCCATGTCTCGACCGGCGGGGGCGCGAGCCTCGATATGCTCGAAGGCAAGCGGTTCAGAGCGGTTGATCTGCTTGATGAGGCTGCAGCCAGCGTCTAATCGGTTCTTCATCGTCGATCAAACAACTTCTCGAGTTCCTCGATGGTCAATCGAACCGTCGTCGGACGCCCGTGCGGGCATGAACCCGATCGTTCGGTTTGGCTTCGTAGTTCCATAATCGCGTTGAGTTCGTTGTCGCTCAATACATCGCCGGCCTTGATCGCGGCCTTGCATGACATCATGTCGAGCACCTCATGCAAGGCCTCCTCAGAGCTGGGCACGAACCCGCCCTGGTCGATCTGCTCGAAGAGTTCAGCAAGGAACGGCTCGGCATCGACATTCCGTGAATGCAGAAAACTCGGCACCGAATGGATCCCGACGGATCGTGGGCCCATCGGAACCGCCTGCACGCCGATGCGTTTGAGCAGGGTGTCCAACTGATCGAACTGATCGACCACCGTGCTGGGCACATCGAGGACGATGGGCATCAGGAGGGCCTGTTGTTCGAGCGAGCCGTTGCCGGTGACGCGGGCGAGGAGTTTGTTGAACATCACCCGCTCGTGGAGGGCGTGCTGGTCGATGATCAAGACTCCATGCTCGTCTTGGGCGATGAGGTAGCTCGAATGGATCTGGAGCACCTTGCCCACCCGCTGAACCGTCGGCAGCGGGGTCGATTGTGCAAACGAAGGCAGGGGCATCGGTGACTGGGCGAGCACTTCTCTGAGTTCTTGTTTGAAATCGGGTCGGTTCGAGGGTGAGCCCTCTGTTGATCTGGGCTTGGCTTCGAGGTACTCAACAAGATGATCGACCTGCCGATCGAGCTGCTGGCTGATCTGCGCCGGCGATGCACTGGGCATGATCGCGCTGCTTGCATCAAAGCCTGCCCCGGGCAGGCGCTGCAAGAGTGTCGGTGTCACATCGGCGCGTCCGAGTGCGTCCTTGACGCCGTGGTAGATCGCGCGGTGGACCATTGATTGATCGCGGAACCGGACTTCGAGTTTGGCGGGGTGGACATTGACATCGACAGCCGTCGGCGACATCTCGATCATCACGACCGCGGTCGGGTGCTTGCCCGGCTCGATCAATCCACGATACGCCTCGCGGATCGCGTGCTGAATGGTCCGATCTCGGATGGTTCGGCCGTTGAGGAAGACATGTTGGGCCTTGCTCGTCGCCCGGGCGATCGCGGGCAGCCCGACAAGCCCCCAGACCAAGATGCCTCGTGTGTCGTCGAACTGATCGACCGAGACTTCAATGAGTTGCTCTTCGAGCTCCTTGCCCAAGATCGAGACGACGCGCTGGCGGGGCGTCTGGTTGATCGGCAGGTCGAGTTTGACCTTGCCATCGCCGATGCATCGCACCCCGATTCTCGGATTCGCCATCGCCAGATCGCGGAGCCACTCTAAACATCGCGTCTGCTCGGTGGTTGAAGTCCGCAGAAACTTGCGCCGCGCGGGGGTGTTGAAGAACAGGTTCTTGACCTCGATCGTCGTCCCCACCGGGCACCCGATCGGCTTGGGCTCCCCGGCCGCATCGCCCTCGGCTTCGATGATGCGTCCCTCGTCGAATTCTGCCGTCCGCGATCGGATCGACACCCGCGCAATCGACGCGATCGACGCGAGTGCTTCGCCTCGGAATCCCATCGTCGCGATGCGATCGAGATCCTCAGCCTCTTGAATCTTGCTCGTTGCGTGAGGCATCAGTGCCAGACTCATCTGATCGGGCGCGATCCCATGCCCGTCGTCGGCGATACTGATCCGCTCGATCCCGCCCTGTTCAAGTTCGACCGTGATGCGCGTCGCTCCGGCATCGATCGAGTTCTCCACGAGTTCCTTGAGCACCGACGCGGGGCGCTCGATCACCTCGCCGGCCGCGATCTGGTTGACGAGCAGAGGCGAGAGCTTGCGGATCTCGGCAGCTGGCGTGGTCGGCTTGCTGGTGGAATCGGTCATGGACATACGCTCCATCGTACACCCAAAGTTGGGTTGAAACGGGGACAATTCGGGCTGATGGGTCGAAGATGGAAAACAAGTTCGCCGGTCGGCTTTGTTCGGCTCAATCCGCTACGATCCGTGTATGACAGACTCCATCTTTTCCAAAATCATCCGTGGCGAGGTCCCGGCGCACAAGGTCTACGAGGACGATTTCGTCATCGCGATCCTCGATACCGGGCCGCTCTCGGAGGGGCACACACTCGTCATCCCCAAAGAGCCCGCCGAGACCATTGACGAGCTCTCCGATGAGCACGCCGCGGCCCTCGGGCGGGTGCTCCCGCGGATCACCCGGGCGGTAAAAAAAGTCACCGGCGCGACCGCGATCAATATCCTCCAGAATAACGGCCCCCAAGCCGGGCAGGCGGTGCCTCATGTGCACTTCCATCTCATTCCCCGCTTTCTCGATCGGGGCGAGAACATCACGGGCAAGCCCGACAAACACAACGGCCCGGGGCTCGAAGTGATCTGGAACTCAGGCATACTCACACCCGAAGAAGCCCTCGAACTCGGCAAGCAGATCAAACGCCTGCTCTGAACTACAATCGCTCATGGCGGGTCTGAGCAATCGGGAGCGCTACAGTGCCCTCGGCGTTGCGGACGACGATCGATCCGAGTGGGTCGATGCGCTCAACTATCCCGACGATCCGTTTGTTGTTGGAGGTGAATGCTCTGGTGGTCCCCACCATCGCATCGTGCTTGGCCCAATACTCCCGGACCATCTCTGGGTCTCTGGCATTGAGCCAATGGCTGAGTCGCTCGATGAGCGTGCAGAGCAGATCGAGCCGGGAGACCGGTGCCCCGAGTTCATTTAATGAGACCGCTCGGTCGCGAAGCTCATCGCCCCAATCGGTGGAGCACTGGGTGCAGTTGATCCCGATGCCGATCGATGCGAGGTGCTTCGATTGTTCGATCAGGATGCCCGCGATCTTGCGGTCGTGCTCGCCGTGCTCATCTCGAATCACGATGTCGTTGGGCCATTTGATCAGGACAGTATTCGATGACGGCGCATGGCGCTCGATTGTTTCGTGGACGGCGCACCCGACGATCGCCGAGAGCATCGGCGCGGCGAGCCCCCCGGCGTCGATCATAAATGTGCATGGCAGCGTCTTTCGATCCCCATCGTGCCAGCCCCGACCCCGCTGGCCGCGACCGGCGTTTTGTTCCATAGCAACCACGAGCATGCAAGGGGAGTTATCCGCAGCATTCACCGCGGCATCCATCGTGCTCTCGGTCGAGTCGAGCACGAGTGCCCGATCAACGCAGCAACGATCGATCGCGCCGATGGCTGTCTCGATCCGCGTTGTCCATGTCGAGATGTTCCCTGAGCCCGCAGTGCTCATCTCGCATCGAGCCCGATATCGAGTGACTGCGCCTGGTGGGTGAGTGCGCCGATGCTGATCCGATCGACGCCTGTCAATGCGATGGCTCGGACAGTCTCCATCGACACCCCTCCGGACGCTTCGAGCTCGATCCCTGATGCAGATT